>Ga0154742_1100_pt2 | contig 11703 bp, 9 predicted proteins | sample Rifle2008BG16ft_FD_105750 | JGI IMG/M metagenome (GOLD analysis project Ga0154742, IMG submission 105750) | Candidatus Aminicenantes bacterium RBG_16_63_16 | reverse complement strand
TCGAGGATAAAAAGATCGACTCCGCCTTCGGCGTCATCAAGCGCCTGTTCTGAGGCCGGCGAGCGGCTTGTCAACCTGAAAAGCCTCGTCAGGCTCTCCGTTTCTGTGATGCCGATAAGCTAACCTATTCTATTCATGAATTTGTGCTTTTCATGCTCCCCGCCCCTCGCGGGAGGGGATAGAGGGGAGGGGGTTAAGAGTTGAATCACCCTCACCCCAACCCTCTCCCATCCGGAGGGAGAGGGGCCATATTCTTTAGCGCTTTCCAATTTGTGAATAATGCAGGCTAAGTGAAGGGTGGCGCGGCGCTACCCCTGCCGGCCCGTAGCGCTTCGGCAGGGTCGGGTGGGGATAGCGCCCCGAAGACCCCCGTAGCGGAGGGGGGCCCGTCGGCTTTCCCGACGGGGGAACCGACGGGACTGGTTCCCGGGGGCCGGGGGGATAGGGGCGTATCGCCGTCCGACCCTGCCAAGGGGGGAGGACGGACAGGGACGCGCCGTGACAGGACCCGTTCTTCCCAAATCGTTTCCTGAAAAACCTGCAGGGGGCGCATCGACCGGTCTCTCCGAATGTGCTTTTTCTGGTATAATCGCTTCTTCTTGTCAGGAGGTCGAATGATATGAAACGCGCATTCGTCGGACTTTTCATTGTGCTGGCCTTCTTGTCGTCCGCGCTGGCCGCCGAGGTCAGCCTGGACGTCAAGGAGCACGTCCTGGCCAACGGGATGAAAATCCTGATGATCCAGAAGCCCGGCGTGCCGCGGGTCGTCTGCCACATCTATTTCAAGGTCGGGTCGATCAACGAGCGCCCCGGCATCACGGGCATCGCCCACGTCCACGAGCACATGATGTTCAAGGGGACGAAGATGCTGGGGGTGACGGATTACGAGGCCGACGCGGCCATCGACCGCGAGATCGACGGCCTGATGGACCAGATCTACCGGGAAAGGTTCTGGAAGGCCGACGGCGGCGACAAGGTAAAAATCGCCCAATGGCAGAAGCGGGTCGATGAGCTGGTGGCCTCCGAGAAAAAGTACATCATCAAGGACGAGCTCTGGGAGCTCTACATGAAGAACGGGGGCACGGGGCTCAACGCCTCGACCTCGAATGAAACAACCGGCTACTACGTGACTCTGCCGTCCAACAAGGTCGAGCTCCAGATGCTCCTCGAATCGGACCGGATGATCAACGCCTACTTCCGGGAATTCTACTCGGAGAAAGACGTGGTCATGGAGGAGCGGCGGCTGAGCGAGAACCGGCCCGGCTCCCTGTTCGACGAGCAGGTGACCGCCGCCTTCTACGCCGCCTCGCCGTACCATTGGGACGTCATCGGCTGGATGGACGACCTGCGCAAGTTCACCAAGCAGGACATGATCGACTTCCACAACAGGTACTATGTCCCGAATAACGCCGTGGCGATCTACGTCGGGGACTTCAACCCCGAGACCATCATCGCCCAGGCCGAGAAATACTTCGGCCGCATCCCCAAGGGGCCGGACCTCGAGCCCATCCGGACGTCCGAGCCGCCCCAGCACAGCGAAAAAAGGATCTACGGCGAAGGGCCGGGGCCGACCCGGCTGCAGCTCATGTTCCATATTCCGCCGGACGGAAACCCGGACAACCCGGCCCTCCAGGTCCTGGCCGGCGTGCTCGGCTCGGGCGGCGGGTTCGGGTTCGGCATGCGCGGCGGGGGAGGCGGCGGGACCGGCCGGCTGAACAAGGTCCTGGTCGAGGAGAAGCAGGTGGCCGTCAACGCCTCGGCTTCGAGCCGGGCCCAGTGGTACGTGGGCGCGTTCCAGTTCAGCGCCACGCCGCGCCTGGACAAGAAGGTCCGCCCGGAAGACCTGGAGAAAGAGGTCTGGGCGATGATCGATGACATCAAGAAGAACGGCGTGACGGAGAACGAGATCCAGATGGCCAAGAACAAGCGCGAATCCATGTTTCTCCGCAGCCTCCAGAGCCCGATGGGGCTGGCTTCGAGCGTCGGCCGGGCCGAGCTCAACCGGGGCTGGCGCGCCATGCTGACCGACATCCAAGACATCAAGAAGATCACGAACGACGACATCAAGCGGGTCGCCGCCAGGTATTTCGTCAAGGACAACAGCCTGGCGGCCATCTACACGCGGCAGAGGGGAGAATAGACGATGAGAGCCACGATGAGAAGAAATTTCGCCCTGGTCGTCGTCCTGGGATGCCTGGGCCTGACCGCGGGTTTCGCCCAGGTCGAAAAGCCCTCCGACCTGAAATATCCCGCCCTCAAATACGAGCCGCCCGATCCGAAGGCCTGCCGGACGTCTTTCGCCAACGGCCTGCGCGGCTATGTGCAGGAGGACCACAGCCTCCCGGTGGTCAACCTCTCGGCGACCATCAACTACGGCCATCCTTACGACTCCAAAGACAAAGTCGGCCTTGGCCAGCTCCTCGGAGCGACCCTCATCAAGGGCGGGACCAAGTCCAAACCCGGGAACGTCATCGAGGAGCGGATCGACTTCCTGGGAGGGTCGCTGAATTTCACGGTGAGCGAGCGGACCTTCACTCCGTCCACGGTGAACGACCGCACTTCCACGCTGTCGCTGTTTGTCTTGAGCAAGGACCTTGACGAAGGGTTGGGGCTCTTCTTCGACGTCCTGATGAACCCCGAGTTCCGCGAGGACCCCTTCAAGCTGGCCAGGGCCAGGCTCATCGAGGGGCTCCGTCAGGCGAACGACCAGCCCAGCACCGTGCTGACCCGGGAGTACGAACGGCTGCTCTACGGCGACGGCCCCCTGACCTGGGAGCCGACCCGGAAATCCTACGACGGGCTCACCGCGGCCGACCTCAAGGCCGTCCACGCCAGGTTTTTCTATCCTAAGAATATTATCCTCGCCGCGGCCGGCGACTTCAGCAAGGCCGACCTGGTGAAGAAAGTCAACAAGATCATCGGCCCCTGGGAGAACGGCAAAGCGGTTATTCCCGCGTTCGCTAAGACCTTCCCCGAGGTCGAGCCGGGCGTGTACTTCATTCAAAAGAAGATCAACCAGGGCTACATCAGCCTCGGGCACCTGGGGATCGAGGACACGAACCCCGATTACTACGCCGTCCAGGTGATGAACTTCATCCTGGGCGGGGGAAGCTTCACCTCCCGGATCACGACCAAGGTCCGGTCGGACGAAGGCCTGGCCTATAACACGGGGAGCCGGTTCAGCTACCGCTGGGGTTTTCCCGGCACGCTGTCAGGGTATGTCCAGACGAAATCGGCGACGGTCGGCTACGCGATCTCCCTGATCCTGAAGGAGTTCGAGAGAATCCGGCAGGAGCCCGTCTCGGACGGCGAGCTGGCCACGGCGGTCGATTATTACCTCGAGAGCTTCTCGGACAGCTTCAGCTCCCCGATGACCACCATGGGCAATTTCGCCGCGCTGGACATGCAGGGCAAGCCGATGGACTATTATAAAACCTACCGCGACAAGATCCGGCTGGTCACCAAGGACAGGGTCCTCGAAGTGGCGAAGAAATACTTGCATCCGGAGAAAGCCGCGATCCTGATCGTCGGTGACTGGGAGCCCTGCAATAAAGGCGGCGATCAGTTCCCGGGCCCGCTGGACAAGCTCGGCCAGGTCCACCGGATCAGCCTCAGGGATCCCATGACGGGAGAGGATATCAAAGCGCAGTAGGCTTCCGATAAGCTTGATGGAGTGCGCTCGACTTTGAGGCCGGCCGGCACCGGTCATCGGAAAAGGAGTAAAACCGAATGAAGAAATCCATGGCGTCGGTCTTATTGGCTGCTTTCCTGGCGCTCGCGCTGAGCGCCCAGGTCCCTTCGCAGCAGCCCCAGCCGCCCAAGCCGGAAGATATTCTCAAAAACCTCGTCCTGGTGGAGAAACCCCAGGCCGTTCCCGACAACGTGAAAGCCGGGTTTGAAACCATCACCGCCAAGGACGCCCTGGCCATGCTGGCCTATCTTTCGTCCGACCTGCTGGAGGGCCGCGAGACGGCCACCCGGGGCTACCAGCTGGCCGCGGAGTATGCGGCCTCGCTTTTCGCCCTCTGGAAGCTGAAGCCTGCCGGCGACCAGCCCGGCGGCGGCATGTTCGCGATGGGCATGTTCGGCGGCGGCCGCCGTTCGCCGCGGCCGGCCCGTCCCGAGAAAGGCTATCTCCAGGAGCTGGCCATCAGGGAAGTGACCGGCTCCGCAACCGACGTCAATGTCGAGATCCGGTCCGGGGGCCTGACCCGGACGCGCGGCTTCCAGTCCGGCGTGGATTACATGGGCATGTATGCGGCGGCCGACTCGGTGTCGGCGCCGGTCGTCTTCGCCGGCTACGGCATCGTCGAAAAGGACCTCGCCTGGGACGAGTTCAAGAACGTCGATATCAAGGGCAAGATCGTCATGGTCCTTACGGAAGCGCCGGGGAAGGACAATCCCGAGTCGCCCTTCCAGAAGAAAAAAGAGCTCAAGGACAAGTATTTTCCCGCGGGTCCGGCCATGTTCATGCGGCGGATGGGCGGGTTCAACAAGAACCAGGAGATCACCAAGTTGGGCGCGGCCGCCATCCTCCAGGTCCAGTCCTCGATCAAGGACGCCGATTCCTACAAGAGCCTCGCGGGGCCGCGGCCGGTGGACGACGAGCGGCCGATCATCAACGAGCCGCGCCGCCAGATGAGCCTGCCCGGAGTGACGCAGCGGATGCCCTGGGAAGGCTCGCCCGTGATCACGATCAGCCATGAGATGGCCAACGCCATCCTCCAGGGAGCGGGGCAGAAAATCGAAGACCTTCAGAAAAAGATCGACACCACCCTGAAGCCCGCCTCGATGGATCTCCCGGGAACGCGGCTGAGCATCGCTATGACGTCGAAGACGAGCCTCGTCCGAAGCGCCAATGTCGTGGGGTTCATCGAAGGCTCCGACCCGAAGCTCAAGGACGAGGTCGTGGTCGTGGGCGCCCACCTCGACCACCTGGGCAAGCGCGGCGATTATATCTTCAACGGCGCCGACGACAACGGCTCCGGCTCGGTGGGCGTCATGGCCCTGGCCCGGGCCTTTGCCGAGAACCCGGCCAAGCCCAAGCGGACCGTGGTCTTCGCCCTCTGGACCGGCGAGGAGGAGGGGCTGCTCGGCTCCCGCTATTACGTGATGAATCCCCCGTTCCCGATGGACAAGACCGTTGCCTACCTGAACATGGACATGATCGGCCGGCCGTACACCGAGGAGAACCTCGCCATGATGGCCCGGATGATGAATATCCGGACGGACGGCGAAGCCTTCAAGAAGGTCAAGGTGCCCAATTTCCTGCCCGTTTCATTTTCCGCGGGGGCCGGGCTGGGCGAGGCGATCCGGAACGCGGATCAGTCCGTGGGCCTGGATATCTATCTACGCGAGTCGTCGGGGGCGATGGACCGGAGCATGGGCGGCAGCGACCATTCTTCGTTCGCCTCCGCCAAGGTGCCGTGGGTGTTCGTCATCACCAGCATGCACGAGGACTACCACCAGACGAGCGACAGCGTCGACAAGGTCAACGGGGAGATGATGGCCAAGATCGCGCGCCTGATCTATCTTGCGGCCTACTCGATCGCGGACAAGTGACGCCGGCCGTTATCTTATTTGAGAAGATCCCGGCGTCACAATTCATCGATGAACGCCTTGCTCATCGCCTTCCTGGGTGTCGCCGGCCTGCTCTGGATCGGCTCATTCGGGTTCCTCGGCCTGCTTATGGTCATCACCCGGCTCCGCAGGCGGGCCGCGCCCCGGCCCGATTCCTGGCCGGACGTCGCGCTCGTGGTGCCGACTTTGAATGAGGAAGCGTACATTCTGGAGAAGCTCGATGACCTCCGGCGGGTGGATTATCCTTCTGATAAGTACCGCATCCTGGTGGTTGACGGAGGGTCGACAGACAGGACCTGTGATCTGGTGCGGGAGCGGATTCGGGATGGAGAGGCCGCCCGGCTCACCTGCATGTCCGGCGTCCGGAACAAGGTCGAGCAGGTCATCCGGTCCCTCGAGTTGGTGAGCGAAGAATTCATCGTTTTTACCGACGCCGATGTCCGGCTCGAGCCGGACTGCGTCAGGGAATTGGTCTCTTTGCTCCTGGCCGACCGTCGCGTCGCCATCGTCGGCGCCACCGTCCGCCCGGTCAGCCGTCTCCTTGAAGAAATCATCCACTGGAAATTGCATAACTTCTTGTGGTGGCTGGAGGGTGAAGCGTTTTCCGCGGCCGGGTTTTCGGGGGTCTGCTACGCCCTCCGCAGGGATTCCGCCACCCGGATCGATCGGGATATTCAAGCCGAAGATATCCATCTCTCCCTCTCCGTCTGCGCCGGCGGTCATCGGGTCCGCCTCTGCCCCTCGGCCGTCGCCAATGAATTGAGGGTCCCTCAAACCGTCCGGGAATTCTATCGTTTCCGGCGGAGGCGGGGGACGAGGTACGTCGCCGCCCTGAAGCATTTCCAGCATCCCGGCCGCCGGTCGTGGGGATGGCAAATTGTCCGGCGGGCCCGCCTGTGGCAGTTCAGCATAGCGCCCTGGCTGGGTGTCCTCCTGGCCGGGCTGGGCCTGGCGCTCCTCATGACGCCGCAGAGGTCCTATTTATTGATCATCCCGGCGGCCTTTGTCGCCCCGCTTCTCGGGGGGATTCTGGTCTTGAACAGGGACAGCGGCAGAATCTCGGGTTGGGGGAAATTGCTTTTCGCGTCCCTAAGGTATAGCGTTCTGATCATGACTTCGCTTCTCATCTTGGGCCATGGCCCATCCGCTCACGACGGGCCCGGAGGGCCGCCTTGATTGGTGCCCGCCATCTCCGGCTGGGCTGGCGTTATCTGGCCGGCCAGGCGCGCCGGGTTCACCCGTTTGAGGTGCAGGCCCAGCTCTGGAACGCCTGCGACCAGCGCTGCCTCTATTGCCGCTGCCCCCAAGTTGAGACCACGCTCTTGAGCACCGGAGAGTGGCGGATGATCATCCGCTCACTCCGCAAGCTGGGCACCCTCCGTCTCAAGTTTCAGGGCGGCGAGCCGACCCTTCGGCCGGACTTCAGAGAGCTCTGTTTTGAGGCGAAGGAGCGGGGCTTAAGGACGGCGACGGTCTCGCATGGCCTCGGCATCGCTTCCCGGCCCGATCTCCTGGATTATCTCGATGAGCTCGTTGTCAGCCTGGACTCGCTGAATCCCGAAGTCAACGACCGCCTGCGGGGTAGGGGAGCCCAGCGGGGGGCGCTCAGGGCGATTGACCTGGCCTTGGGGCGCGGCTTGCCGACCTATATCAACATGGCGGTCTGCCGGATTAACTTGCGCGACCTCGAGCCCATGCTGGAATTTTGCGAAGCCCGGGGCCTTCTGATGAACGCCCAGCCGATTATCTTCGGGCGCACGTACTATGAAGAGGCGGCGAAGCCCCTGGGCTTGGCCCCCGACGAGGTCCGGTCTCTCCATCGGCGGCTCGCGGGATGGAAGAAGCAAGGCCGGAGCCTTCTGTTCTCTACCCGCGCCTATCTCAAGGCGGTGGACTGGCCGGACCTGGCCGAGCTGACGGTGAGGTCGGCCGGCCCGTCGGCGTGTCCGGCCGGCAAGGACTACTTCCACGTCGAACCCAACGGCGACGTCCTTCCCTGCATTCAGCACGGCGCCTCGTTCAGCCCCAAGAATATCATCCGTGACGGGATTGAAAATGCGTTCCGCCACGCCCGGGAGCACGATTGCGGAGATTGCTGGCCGGCTTACCTCAATGAACGCAAGCTGCTTTTCCGGTTTGACCCGGGGGCCCTGCGGGGCCTGATCAGGAGGAAGTGAGATTCGCCGGGTCGGATTTTGGCGCTCATTGAGTCCTTCGCGACGATACCTCTCCCTGTGTCTTCTTCTTTCCCCGTTGGTGCTGTTCTTTTCGTTCGCCAAGCCGTGGGGGCTCGAATCCGATTTCTGGGACACGGCCGCCGCGGTCAGAGAGCTCTCCGTCCACCCCCTTGACCCGGTTCATCCTCTTTATGCGCTGCCGGGCCGGGCTTCGCCGAGGCTGAATCCCCACACGCTGCTCTGGGGCCTTGTCAAGAAGTTGACGCGTCTTGATATCTTCACGACCATGGGGCTCGCCGGGCTGGCCAACTTCATCCTGCTGGCGGCCGGTCTCTATCTCTTCATATCCGGAAAGTTCAAGAGCCGGTCCCTCCCCATTTATGTCTTTTTCATAATGATCTGGGTCTGGGGTTCGGGTTATGGCCACTCGAATGCATATAATCTCGAGACGCTGCTGGTCACGCTGCCCCTGACCAGCGTTTTCGCCTTTGGCCTGAGCCTGATGGCCCTGCATTTTCTCGACCGGTATCTCGCACTCAACCGGAGGAATGACTTATTCCTGTATGCCGTGATCTCCGCCCTCGCCTTCGTTTCGCACCCGGTCACGGGATCCTTCTGTTATGTGGCGGCGCTGGGATTGCTGCTCGAGGCCGGGAACTGGAGGAGGGCGATCATCCTGCAGTGCATTCCGCTGGTCGCCCTTGGAGGAGCCCTGCTCTGGCCGTATTTCAGCTATTGGGATCTGTTCACGAAAAACCTGGTCATCGAGGAATCTCGATCACCCCTCTTCTCGCGGCAAATCCAAGCGCTCGGTTCGGCCCTCGTCGGGCTGCCCGTGATCATGATCTATGCCCTCAAGAGGAAACACGCCTTTGTCCTCTACGGGTTCGCTTTTTGTTCAATCCTGTACGGCGTGTCCTTTTTGGCCGGCATCCAGATCGGCGGCCGCTATATCCTGTTCGCCGCCTTCTTTCTCCACTTGAGCGTCGCCCTCTATCTTGAAGAGACGGAAATCTTGAGCTTCCCGCGGGTCCGCGATTCTTTTCGGACGGATGGAGCCTGGCTCATCCTGCTGTTCGTCCTGTTTGTCGTCCCCGGCCTGTCCCGGATTAAAGATATGTCGGGGCAGCTCTTCGGCTATGCCAGTCCGATAAAACCCTATCTTTTCCTGTCCAGGCACCTGTCGGGAGATGACGTGGTCTTGGCCAGCGACTGGCGGGAAGGGTATCCGCTGCCGGCGGTGACCGGGGCCAGGATTGTCGAGCCGCGCCACTTCTTCACCCTGTTGATCAAAGAGGAATCGGCCCGGAGGAAAAAAGACGCGGCGGCCTTTTTCCGGGGCGACCTGACTCGCGAAGAGCGTCTCGAGATCCTGACGAGATACCGGGCGACGCATCTCCTGCTCGACCTCAAAGACGAACCCGGCTGGCATCCGAGCTTCAGGGACACACTCGGCGACCTCGGGACGGAAATCGCGAGCGAAGGACAAGTCGTTCTTTATCGAATCAAGCCGGCGACCGGCTGACGCCGCGCCCCTATTCTTTTCGGACCGCGGGTCTCCGGGCGCTGCCGGTGATGATCATGGATTCGATCTTGTCGATCTCGAGAAGCCCCGATTTCGCGGGGAATCCTCCCCTGGCTATTTCTTGAGCTGGAGCCCCAGTTCGTCGAGCTGCCTTTCGCCGACCTCGGAGGGCGACCCGGTGAGGAGGCAGAGCGCGCTCGTCGTCTTGGGGAAGGGGATGACCTCGCGGATGGACTCCTCGCCGGCGAGGACCATGACGATCCGGTCGAACCCCATGGCGATGCCGCCGTGGGGCGGGGTCCCGTAGCCCAGCGCTTCGAGGAAAAACCCGAACTTGTCCTCGGTCTCCTTTTCCGAGAGCCCGAGGATCTTGAAGATCCGGCGCTGGAGGGCGAAGTCATGAATCCGGATGGAGCCGCCGCCGACCTCGTAACCGTTGAGAACCAGGTCATAGGCCTTGGCCCGGACGCGGAGCGGCTCGGTCTCGAGATGCGGAATGTCCTCGTCGAAGGGCGAAGTGAACGGGTGGTGCACCGAAACGATCTTTTGCTCCTCGCTGCCCCACTCGAAAAGGGGGAAGTCGGTCACCCAGGTGAAGGCCCATCCCTTCTCCGCGCCGGCGCGGAGAAGCTCGACCCGAAGCGCGCCCAACGCCGCGAGCGCGACCGCGGCCTTGTCGGCCACAAGGAGGATGAGGTCTTCATCCTTGGCTTCCATTTTCTCCCAGAGAACCGACGCCTCGGACTCGTCGAGTTTGAGTGACGACTTGAATTCGGTTTGTTTCTTCAGCCAGATGATGCCCTTGGCGCCCAGGCCTTTGGCGCGGTCGCCGATCTTGTCGAGCTGACTTCTGGACAGGCCGGCGCCCCCCTCGATCTTCAGCCCCTTCAGGACTCCGCCGGTTCCCAGAACCTGGCGGACGATTTCCGAAGACAGCCCGGCGCCCTCGGCCGTGAGGTCGGCGATCCGGGCCTTGATCCTCAGGTCGGGCTTATCCGTCCCGTACCTGTCCATGCTTTCCTGGTAGGTGAGGCGCGGGAACGGGGGCGTTACTTTTTCCCCGATGACCTCGAAGATAGCCGCCATCATCCCGTCGACGAGGCCGTAAATATCCTCCCTGTCGGCGAAGCTCATCTCGATATCGATCTGGGTGAACTCGGGTTGACGCTCCGCCCGCAGGTCCTCGTCCCGGAAGCAGCGGACGATCTGGAAGTACCTGTCGAAGCCGGCGATCATCAGCGTCTGTTTGAACTGCTGGGGAGACTGGGGGAGCGCATAGAACCGTCCCTTGTGGATGCGGCTCGGGACGAGATAATCCCGCGCGCCCTCGGGCGTGGACTTGGTCAGGAACGGGGTTTCGACCTCCAGGAATCCCTGGCCGCCGAGGTATGCCCGGGTGCGCTGGGCCGCCTCGTGCCGGAGGCGGAAGGTCCGCTGCTTGGACGGCCGCCGCATATCGATGTAGCGGTATTTCATCCGCAGGTCTTCGGCGGCCTGCACGGGGTCGGCGACCTGGAACGGCGGGACTTTGGAGGCGTTGAAGACCGTGAAATCCAGCGCCTCGACCTCGACCGCGCCGGTCGCCATCTCGGGGTTGGCCGCCCCGGGCGCTCTCAGGCGAACAGCGCCCCTTACTCCGACGACATATTCGGGCCGGACCTTCCTGGCGGCCTCGAGAAGCTCCGGGCGGTCGGGCGAAAAAACCACCTGGACGAGGCCCTCGCGGTCCCGGAGGTCGATGAACAGGATGCCGCCCATATCCCGATGCCGCTGGACCCAGCCGAGAAGCGTGACTTCCCGGCCGGCGTGGTCCGGACGGACGAGCCCTGCGTAAACAGTCCTTTTCCACGGCTGCGTTCGGGTTGGGGTTGTGTCTGGCATGTCTTTCCCTCCGGTATGATTGGCGCGGGCGGCTACCGGCCGCTTCAGGAATCCGACCGCCTGAGAATCCCGATGAGCTCCTCTTTCCCGGCATCCTGCTGGCGGCCCGTGGTCAAGTCCTTAACCTGGAAGCGCGCTCTCCGGACCTCCTCCTCGCCCACGATGACCGCCCATGACGCCTGGAGCTTGCTGGCCCGGGAGAGCTGGTTCTTCAGGCCGCGGCCCTTGAACTCGAGCAGGCACTCGATGCCGTTTTCCCTCAGGAACCGGGCCAGGTCCATGGCCGGACCCTTGGCTTCCTCGCCGAGATAGGCCAGGAAGACGAAGCGCCGGGTCTCTTCCGGCAGGCCGGCCACCGAGAGCAGTCTCTCCAGGCCGATGGCGAACCCGATGGCGGGCAGGTCCGGCCCGCCGAACTCCTTCATCAGGTCATCGTACCGGCCGCCGCCCAGGACAGAATTCTGGGCGCCCAGCCCGGTGGTCGCGATCTCGAAGGTCGTGCGCGTGTAGTAGTCAATGCCTCTGACAAGGCGAGGTTCG
>Ga0154742_1076_pt5 | contig 11765 bp, 7 predicted proteins | sample Rifle2008BG16ft_FD_105750 | JGI IMG/M metagenome (GOLD analysis project Ga0154742, IMG submission 105750) | Candidatus Aminicenantes bacterium RBG_16_63_16 | reverse complement strand
TTCCCAACTCGGCAATTATGAGGAATCCACCAAGTACTATCAGAAGGCGATCGATCTGGCCCTGGAGATATCAGGCGGAAAAATCCTGTGGGAAGCATACCTCGAGATCGCCGACTCCTACAAAAAGCAGAACAAGTGGGATGCCGCATTGGAAAACTACAAGAAATCGATCTCGGTTATTGAAAATATCCGATCCGGTATCAACACGGAAGAACTCAAGGCCACCTATCTCGGAACAGATAAACGGATCGATGCCTATTACAACATAATCGATTTATACATTCGCCTCTATCAGATTAACCAGGACAAAACATACGAGGCGGAAGCCTTTGATTTCCTCGAAAAAGCCAAGGCCCGGTCCTTTCTGGATAGCATCGAGGTGTCGAAGCTCAACCTCTCCGCGGGAATCGATCAAAGACTCCTGAATAAAGAGACGGAATTGATGAACGATATATCCCGCACTCACACCAAGCTTCTGGCTCCTCAGCTCTCCCCGGAACAACGGGAATCGATAACCGCGGAACTTAGCAGCTACGAAAACGACCTGGATTCACTCAAACGCGAGATCCGGGAGGCCAGCCCCGGCTACGCCAATCTGAACTACCCATCGACAGTGACACTCGCCGAGGCCCAGAAAGATCTTATCGATGAGGGCACCATCTGTTTCGCTTATCTTCTTGGCAAGGAAAATTCTTACGCTTTTGCCGTCTCTAAAGACAATCTGAAGATCTTCTCCCTGCCCAAGAAAGAGGATCTCCAGAAGCTCGTTCAGGAACACCTCCGGTCCATAACGGATCCGGCCAGCCAGACTTTTACGGCTGCTTACAAACTGTACGAGCTCCTCGTCAGGCCCGGTCTCATTGAAAACGCCAAAAAAATTATTGTTGTGCCCGACGATGTCCTCTATCTTTTTCCCTTTGAAACCTTGATGACCCAGCCTGACGGCCGGGAATGGCTGATCAAGGAGTACAACATTGCTTATATCCCATCCGTATCTTCACTGAGGGAATTGCTCGATCGAAGCCGCTCGGGTCGCCCGTGGAAGCCTCGAAAGGATATCCTGGCCATAGGTGATCCCGATTACGGGGCCAACGGGATAGACGGCCCGGCCAACGCCGCATCAGCCTCCGGCCAGAATGCATCTCCGGCGTACGAGTCCCAATTCCAACGGTTGAAATTCAGCGGGCAGGAAGTCCGAGAGATTGCCGGCCTCTTCAAACACCAGAGGAGTGAAATCCTGCTTCGCGACCAGGCAACCGAAGAGAGATTCAAGCGCGAAAATCTCTCCGATTACAGGATTCTCCATTTTGCCACCCATGCCGTAATCGACGATAAGAAGCCGGCCCGGTCGGCGATCGTCTTGAACCTTGACCAGGACCCGACGGAAGACGGCTTTATCCAAATGAGGGAGGTCTTCAATCTGAAACTCCGCGCCGATCTCGTCGTGCTTTCAGCCTGTGAGACCGGCCTGGGCCGGTTGCTCCGGGGCGAGGGTATCGAGGGCCTCAACCGCGCCTTCTTTTACGCAGGAGCCTCCTCGGTCCTGCTGAGCCTATGGGCCATCAATGACCAGGCCAGCTCCCAGCTCCTGGAACGCTTCTACATCCACCTGCGTTCCTCGAACTCCATCATGAGCGCGCTCCGCAAGGCCAAAATGGAAATGATCGATTCCGGCGTCCTGGACCATCCCTACTATTGGGCGGGATTCGTCATCACCGGGGAGGCCGACAAGGTCATCTTCCCTCGCGATCTCCGGAGATGGATCATCGCAACCCTGTCCATCGCCGCGGGTCTGGCGATCCTCCTTCTCTTCGTGAATCGAGACCGGACACTGCCTTTGATGGCGAAGAGCTAAACTATCGAGCTGTCATCACCGCGTCAGCCAGGACTGGTCTTTTATCGTCAAGGCTGAAAAAGGGACAATCCACCACATGGAAAAAGCGGTGATCAGAGCATAGGGAACTCCATAAAGGAAGGCCCAGCTCCTGTTCGTGCGGAGATAGAAGAGCGAAAGGAAAAAGGACAGGATGGTCAGGAAGGCCGCTTGGCGCAATATAAAGAGCGGTTCCACGACAAAAGAATAGGTCAAAATGGCTGTCACGCAGAGATGAAAAGGATGGAGGGAGTTCAGGAAGATAAAATCCAGGATCGGCAGGAGCCGGCCCTTATGCCGGTACGGCGAGAACATGAACCCGGCGAATACGATCGACTCCCGGAGATAGCTTCGCGTCCAACGCACGTACATCCGGTTCATCTGACGGAAATTGCCGGGCACCTTGGTATAGACCACGGCATTCGATTGATATTTCGTATGGTATCCTTTCCGCAGGATGTAGGTCGTTAGCGACCGGTCCTCTCCATGGAGGCAGGGGGTGTTCAGGAAGCTCTGGCGGACCCAATCCCCAATAAACGAGCCCACGACGGACTTACGGTAGGCGGTCAGGGCGCCAGGGCAGACGAAAACCGAGCCATAGACGCTCTGGTAAGCGCGCCCGTAATCGAAGGAGATGGCGTACCGGATCGCCAGCATCCGGGTCAGGAGATTCTGGCGCTCGTTCAGGACGGCGACCCTTCCCCCAACGGCCCCGATGCGGCCGTCCTCCAGCAGCGGTATCACCAGGTTTCGGATCGCGCTGCGGCCGATCTTGCTGTCGGCGTCCACCGTCACGACAATCTCGCCGCGGGCGACCTTGAGGCCGGAATACAGCGCTCGTCTTTTCCCCAGGTTGGACCGGAAGCTGATCACTCTCAGCCTTTCGCCATAGGTCCGCTTCGCGCTCAGCATGCCGAAGAGCGTCATATCGGACGAACCGTCATTGATCGCGATCACCTCGAGCCTGTCCCCGGGATAATTGGAGGCGAAAATCGAATCGATAGATTTTCGAATCAGGTCCTCCTCGTTCAACGCCGGAACAATGACCGAGACAAACGGCCAGGCCCGGTCATCTTGGGGCCCGGCGGTCCTCGGTTTATACCGGAGCCAGAGGACGGTCCGAAAAATGATGCCCGAAACGAAGATGAGCCCGAAGCCAATCAGGAGCCAGGCGGAGATCCTCAAAAAGCGCGTGCTCTGGAGAAACTGTATCCACTGGGAAAGGAACCGGAGCTTTAGCGTGAAGATGATGACCAGCAGGAAGCCGAGGCCGATCATGGACAGCGCTATCGGGTCGAGTCTCTCCCCGACATCGGGCAGGTTGAACAGAAAGCGGCGCGGGGGATTCTCCAATTCGAGCTCTTCACACGTCTGCCACATTTTCGGCCTCTCTCCAAGAGAATTTTATTTAAATGAGAAAAAATATGCAAAAGATCGTCTATATTATTGTTGAAGATCAAACACGCCTATTCCTGGAGGTAGAGCCATCAGCGACCCGGATGAGAGACGGACGGCCGAGCTCGAGGCGCTCCTGAACCGGTTCAGCGGCCTGATGAAGGTCCAGATCTCCAAGTTCAATCCCGGCCGGTTCGGGCTCGACCCCGAAGATATCTGTCAGGAGATCAAGATCAAGCTCTGGAGAGTACTGAGCTATGATAAAGAAATCGAGAATTTTCCATCGTATCTCAGAAAGGTTGTGAGTTCCTCGGTGATCGACATGCTCCGAAAGCTTAAACGCGAGGAAGGCGTATTCCGGCATGAAAAGCAAAAGAAGATCTCCGAGATGAAAGCCGATTATCTTTCAGAGCTTTCCGCGCAAGAGCAACTCCGAGAAAAACTGGCCGAGGCGGTGGGCCGGCTCATCGAATCGCGACGCCGGGCCGTTAAACTCTTCCTTCTGGATATGACGATCGAGGAGATCGCGGCCTTTTACGGCTGGAGCAGAGATAAGACAAGAAATCTCCTCTATCGGGGGCTGGCGGATCTCAAGAGGCGTCTCAAGGAAAAGGATATCGAATATGAAGACGACTGAACGTGAACTCAAGAGGGCGTATCGGAAATACATCCAAAACTCCCCGGGTTCGAGGACCGAAGATTGCCCGGCGCCGGAGGAAATCTGGAGCCTCTTTGCTGGGGAGACCCCGGGAAAGCGAAAGGCCGGGATGGTGGAACACATCACAGCTTGTTCGTCCTGTTTTCGAGAGTTCGAAGCGTTCCTCGAGATGTCCCGCGCCGAGGAGAACCTCGCCAATGAAGTTCGGCCCCACCTCCCAAGCCAGATGAGGGCGGCTCCGCTGCCTCTGGTATGGAGATACGTTACGGCATTCGCGGCCCTGATTGTCATACTGGCCGCCGCGATGCTCTCGACAAAATGGCTGGGGCTGATAAAAAGACCCGAAGAAAGAGGCAGGCTTTCCGGTCAGCTCAGGCTTCTGTCTCCCGGCCCGCGGCCGATCCTGAGGGTTCCCTTGATCTTCAGATGGGAAGAAGTCGCCCGCTCGGAATACTATATCATCGAGATCTTCGATGATTCCCTCCTCCCTTTCTGGAAAAGCCCTCAGCTCACAGGCATCTGCTATGAGCTTCCCTCGCCGGTCAAGGAAAAAATGGAAAGGGGGAAAAGCTACTTTTGGATGCTCACGGCCTTCTCGCAAGGCGGCCAAAAAACGGAGTCAGCTCCCGAGGAATTCAGGCTTATCGACTGACCGGCTCCGAAGCTTGTGGAGAGCGATAATCACCATGGAGGATGAACCCGGCCCAATAGAAAGGGTGCGCGAGTTTGGATCTCAGCATTCTGAGTTTAGCCTCTCGCAGAGCCCGGGCCTTGCCTGCGCCGGCCGCGAGAAGCCGATAGAAATCCTTCATCAAAAAGGATGTGCTGCGGTCGCTGATTTTCCAGAGAGACGAGATGGTCGACCGGGCCCCGGCATAAAAAAACATCCGGGGCAGACCCAGGATTCCCTCCCCGTTTTCCAACCGTCCCCGTCCTGTCTGGCAAGCCGAGAGAACGACCAGATCGGCATTCAACCGGAGCTCGTAGATCTCTCTCGCTTGAAGAAACCCGTCTTCTTCAAGATCATCATCAAGGCTCAGGACCAGAGCCGAACGTTGCGGCGCTTGTTCATCAAGAAAACCATGGCAGGCGAAATGAATGATCCGATAGTCGAGGAGCGAATTCGTTTTAATGATCTCTTCTCTGGCATTAAGACCGAGATAGGTATCAACGGATTTATCGGGAAAAACCGCGGCAATTTGCAGAATTTCTTTCTTGCTGAAAGGAAGGGGAGAGAAATCGAATCCGTTATCCTGATAGGCCTCTCTCAAGACATCTCCATAGGCTTTTTGAGGGGATTTACTCCGCGAATTTTCGGGCGTATAGACCGGGTTGCCGATGGCGAGAATCTTGCCCGCTGCTCCTCCGGCAGGCATGCCGCGGGCGGCCAACAAAGCCAACGAGGAGACCGAAGGCGCATAGGATACCTGAAAGCTCTCGACCAGGAATTTGTCCGGCCGGTTGTCTCGCCCTGCCCTCACAAGGGTTTCAAACGGCAGATAGCAGAGGACCCCATCGGGGATAATGATCAGGTTCTGCCTGCGATCTCCGAGCCGTTCATCCACGGCTGAAAACAACTCCTCATAAATTCGCGCGCCGGCCTTGAATCCCTGGAAGTTATCGTGAGGCGGAGTTGACAGGATCTTGAGGTAGGCCCTCAGGGAGTCCTCGAGTGCGGCGCGGCAAGGCAGCGGCTCAACGGCCACTTGCTCCTCAGTGATTAGAATCACGAAGGAACGCCTCTCTCCCAGGAAAAATTCGACGATGGCCGTATCCGGATCAAGGAGTCTCCGCTGAACGTCTTCGATGGAAGCGATGCTGCGGGGGAGAGACTGGGAGCCCGGGGTGCCGTCAGTCACAAATCGGTTCGTCAGGTTGGCATACTCGTCCTCTGCCTTCTCAAGATCCTCCAGCAAGCTCCTCCGGTTCATGCTCGAAAGCCCGCGCTGGGCGAGCCGGGAAATGGTGAGAGATATGTTCCGCGTCAGACGCCTCCGGGCCTGAAGCAATTCGGGATCAAGTGACCCGCGCCGGGTGTTCTCGGCCTGGGAAAGTTCTTCGGAGAGGGCCCTGGCTTTGGCCATCTCTGCAACCTTCCAGATTTCCCTGTCGACACTGCCGGTGCGCCCCGCCTGCTTTTTCCGAAACAGAAGATCTGCCCAGGCGTCATAAACCTTCCACTTGTCCCTGGCAAATCCCGTTCTTTGATCATCCCATGAGAGTTGCTGCCTGATCGTGTCGATACTGTCCGCCGCCTTTTCGTAACACTTCAAGGCCGATTCGCTATCGTTCTCCGCCTCTAAGCACTTTCCCAGTCCAAGATAGGTCTCCCAAAGGACCTCATCCCGGCTCAATCTGACCGCCAGTTCGATCGACTTTAAAAAGTATGCCTTTGCCTCGGCGAAGTTTCCCATCTGAAGGTAGGTCTGACCGATATTACATGCGATGGCCCCGATATCTCCGGCACGGCGAGTGGCCGTCGCTTCATCAAGGGCAGATCGATAATAACCTAACGCTGTCGAATACTCAGCTAAGGAGGAATAGGCTAAACCTAGGTTATTTAGAGAGTAGATTTCAACTCTTTTATCTTTTGCCGCACGCGATTCTTGAAGTGCTTTCAAAAAATGTTCAATCGCCCTGTAAAACACATTAAGAGATCCTTCATTCTGTGCAATATTTCTGAGAACCTCACCGATATTATTATGTCCGATGGAAACACCATGATCATTATTCAATTTATGATCTACCGCAATCGCCTCTTCAAGGTATCGTAGCGCTTTTTCATAATAGCCTAGATTTAGATAAATCAAGGCTATATTATTCAAACAGCTTGCTCTATCCTCTTCGTTGTAAGCCGTTTCTCTTATGATCAGCAGCGCATTCTCATATAGGGCTAACGCCTTTGAGTATCGGTTAGCTTTGAAAAAGTACAGTCCGATATTGTACAAGCACTTAGCTTCTTCGGAACGGTGTTTCATGGCGCGGGCGATCCCCAAGGCCTTCTTATTCAGGTCGAGAAAATCGGTCATTTTTTCAAGATCATAATAATTGAGGCTCAGCTGACGCAGGCATTTGAGTTCGAATTCGGGCCGGCCCAACTCTCCCGCCAGGGATACGGCCGCCTCGAAGTGCCGGATGGATTTCCGATAGCGGCGCGATTTGAGCGCGCTCTTTCCGCTCCCGTACAGATCATGGATCTGCAGGATTTTTGAGCACGCGGAAATCTGAGTTGGGATCCGCAATTCCCTGGATAATGACAGCGCCTGGGCGTGGAACGCCGCCGACTCGGTCATCTGCCCTATATTCCAATGCAAAATCCCAAGGCTCATGAGGCAGTCCAGACGGCCCTTCGAATCCTTCTGCGCCTTGGCCAGGACGAGCGCGTTTTCTAGGACCTGAATCGCCTTCCGGAAATCTCCTGCCTGTCGCAAGGCAATTGCCTTTTGGCTTAGCGTAAGGTACTTTGCTTCTTGGGTTTCGCCCTGGGACAGCGGAATCCAAAAGGCAAACGCCAGCCATCCCGAAACGACGAATCCGGCGACCTTCTGAAATCGCTTCATTGGCTGAACCCCGCACCAAAGGCGGCGGAAAATATATTCTTAAGTCTCTCCTATGTCAATCTTCTTATTTTTCACCTTGACGTCCAAAAAATGGGCGCCACCTGGGCCTTAGTTTTCCAGGCAGTACACCCCAGAAATTCAAGAATCGTCCGGCAATAGTATAGACGCTTGGCGCCAATCTAATTTTCTCAAAGAGAGAGCGCCGCCTTAGAGCGTGCGTCGCGGCGGGCGGGGACTATCCGTCGCCCCCGGACATGGACTCGATGATGAAATCCCGGTACCGGGCGATGACGGCCGAGATCAGGTCTTCCCTGGTGATCTTCATTACTTTATCGGGCAGGATGCCGGGCATGAAGGGCTCGAGGCTCTCGAGCAGCGGCCCGTTCGGCTCCCGCCGGCCCCGGACCCTGGCCTGAAGCTTGAGCTCCACGGAGTTCTTCGGCAGGACGATCGCATAGTGAAAGTGGTCGGTCTTGGACCGCGGGAAATCCACCTGGAGGCTGATGGATCGTCCCTTGCTGATCGAATGCTTGGCCCTGATCTCGTAGGTCTTGAGCTCTTCCTCCAGGGCCTCGATCGCCGGCTCGGCGATAAACTCGCAGAACTGCCGGAAGTTCTCCGCAGTCTCCATCCGGCATCTCTCCAGGATGGCGATATCTTCGAAGCAGCCTCTCAGTTGATTTCGCCAATCCGTTTTGGTCATGTTGAGTTTCGCGGATTCGTCCCGTTTTTTCGATGTTAGCACATTCGGGGAGCGATTTAAAACTCGGAGGACGAGTGCGCCTCCGGAAGGCCGAAGTTTTCCTCAACTGAGAATTTTCCGCCGCGGCCGCAAGCCTTTTCTTTTGAACAACCTGTGGCTGGACTTGAACAGGGTTGTGGAAATCTCCGCAGCCCGCCTGTGATAATCGTGTCTAACTCGCTGAAAGCCTGGTAGATGTGACTAATTGCACAGCAATTCGGCAGCCGCGCTCCAGACGCATTCGAGCCCGATCAGGTCGACGAAATCGGCGCTCAGGAAATGCGACTCACCGAAGGGCCGCCAAATGTCGACGAGGTCGTTCCGGAAAAGGGCCAGGACCCTGGCGCCGCAGGCCGCGGCCAGATGGGTGACTCCCGAATCGTTTCCGAGATACAAGTCGGCATCCGCGAGAAGCTTGGCGAGAGAACCGAGGGCGGGCGATTGGAGCCACAACCAGCCGATCGAACGCGCCGCCGCCTCGACCCGCCGGTCGAGGGCCGCCTCGGCTTCCCCGGTGACAAACACCCCGTCCGCGTTCCTTTCCCGCAGCCGCCCTGCGATCTCCAGGAAATTCTCAAGCGGCCACCGCTTCTTCTCTCCCCCGCTTCCGGGATGGATCACAATCAACGGCCTGGAGCGCCCCGGCCGCCGCGGAAAAGGCAGGCCCGGATCGTCCGTCATCGTGCTCAAGGGCAACCGGGCGCACTCCTGGAAGTCCGCGCCCGGAGGCTTTTCCCATCCAACGGCTTCGCGTGTCTTCTGGAAAAAAAACAGGCTTATCGCTTCCCGCCCCCGGGCATCATAGCAGATCGCCAGATGCCTCCCCCCTCCCTCCGTCCCGCCCCCGCTAGCCCCGGGAACGCCGCCCTTCGCCTGGTTCAGCCAAGTTACGACCAGGTCAAAACCTTCAAGCCAGGCGGCGCGCTTATCCCCGGCCGGCGCAGCCTCGGAAAAAAGTGACAGGACTCTCGAGTCGTCCTGTCCGACAAGCTCATCGACGGTTTTCGCCTGGAGCAGGAGCGAGCCGTATTCCCGGCGGCAGACGAGCGTGATGGCTGCCGAAGGAAAGCCGGAACGGACGAGCCGGATGGCAGGCAGCGCCACGAGCAGGTCGCCCAGTCCTCCCCATCGAACCAGAAGAATTTTCTTCATGCGCGTTTCAGCCAGGAAAGCCTCACCCCCGCCCGGGGGAGTCAAGGCCGGCTGTTTTAGCAGAAAAGGGAAAAATGATGAATTTAGGTGGGCAGAAGTTTTCTCCAGCCGGCCAAAGAAAACTTGGGCGTATTATACCAAAGAAATCCGCAAAATCAAGTCCCCGCATCGCCCTGCGGAAAGTTTTTAATCTTTTCGGCAAATCGGCGGCCAAGCTCCTGGCCCCGCTTGAGGTCATCGTGAGTGGGGCTCCCGACGATTTCCAGCGTTTCCTGGATGTCCCATTTGGCCGGCTCGACGATTCTCTTCAGGTCCTTGAGCGCTCCCCCGCTCCAGCCGTAGCTCCCGAAGTAAGCGGCGGGCCGGCCCGTGATCCTTTTGTTCACCGCCATGGCCAGCGCCTCCGCGACAGGGGGGAACAGCTTGACCTCATAGGTTGGGGCGCCCACGATGACCCCCCTCCTTGACCAGAGCGAAGGGAGGACGTAGCTCACGTGGGTCCGGGCGGCGTCGAAAATCTCCAGCCGGACGCCCGCCTCGGCGACGCCCCGCGCAACGGCGTTCATCAGCCGTTCGGTATGACCGTACATCGACCCGTAGATGAGGGTGATCTCCGGCTCGGCCTTCAAGGCGCTGTATTCCGCCCATTTCTTATAGTGGCCGATGATGTGCTCGGGCTGGCGCCTCCAGATCAGGCCGTGCGACGGCGCCACGACGCCGACCGGGACGCCGCTCAACTTGGCGATCGCATCCAGGACGCGGGAGCTGTAGTTGGCGACGATGTTGGAGTAATAGCGGAGCGCCTCTTTCTCGTAAAAACCGAGGTCCGGGCATTCCTCATCGAAAATCCCCCCGCGCAGCGCCCCGTAGCCGCCGAAGGCGTCGCACGAGAAGAGGATCTTGTCCTCCACGGCGTAGGTCATGATCGTTTCCGGCCAGTGCACGAACGGCGTCGAAAAAAACTTCAGGGTGCGGCGCCCCAGGCTGAGCGTGTCGCCCTCGCCCACCACCCGGATGCGGTCGCTGAGCGAGTAGAACCCCGCGAGCATCTCCCTCGTCCTGGCCGAGCCGATGATCTCCACCCGCGGCGCCAGCCTCCGGAAAGCCTGGAGCAGCCCGGTGTGGTCGGGCTCCATGTGGTTGACTATGAGATAATCGATCCCCGACAGCCCGCCCATCTCCTCGAGCTGCGAGAAATACTCGTCGGACTTGGCCGAGGGGGCCAGGTCGATGACCGCCCGTTTCTCGTCGGCGATCAGGTAGGAATTATAGGACACCCCCTCCTGGGTGATCGGCCAGAGGCCTTCAAAAAGGTCGGTCGTCCTGTCGTTGACGCCGATCCAGAAGACATTCGAACAGATCTCTCGCGCCGGCATGATCTAACTCTCCTCGTCGGGAATTGGCAGGCAGCCCAGCATCATAGCTAAAACGCCTCCCTGGCTCAAGGACCGGCGGGCGCCGCCAGAAAGAGCCTGATGTCCATGACATTCGTCCGTGTCGGCCCCGTCACGATGAGCCCGCCGGCCTTCTGGAAAAAAGCGTAGGAGTCGTTGTTGGCCAGGTAACTCTCCGGGTCGAGGCCCAGGCGCGCCGCGCGGCCGATGGTCGAGTTCGTGATCCAGGCTCCCGCAGCCTCTCCCGTCCCGTCGCGGCCGTCGGTCCCCAGGCTGGCGATGAGAAACCGAGACCACCATTCCCGGAGGCGGGCGAGCTCGACGAGCGCGGCCAGGGCGAACTCGGTGTTCCGGCCGCCGCGGCCCCGGCCCGTGACATGGACGGTGAGCTCCCCGCCGGCGATAAAGCAAAGCCCGCGGCGCGCTCCCTCATGATTGCGCATCGCCTGCGCCAGGAAGCCGACGTATCGCCGCGCCGCTGTCCGGGCTTCCCCGGAATCCCCTGAAGTCAGGATGGTCGGCCTCCAACCCAGCTCTTTCGCCCGGCGCGCCGCGGCCTCGAGCGCCATCCGGTTGTCGCCGAGGATGACGGTCGAGACGCGCCTGAAAGCCTTGTCGTTTCGCCTGATGGTCTCCGGTCTAAGGCCGAGCGCGCCCTCCCGCAGGACCTTCTTCACCGAGGCCGGCGCGTCTGTCCAGAGGCGATATTTCTTCAGGATGCCGATGGCGTCGGCGTAGGTCGATGAGTCCCAGTAGGTGGGCCCGGAGGCGATGCTCTCGAGGTCGTTCCCGATGACATCCGAAAGCACCAGGTTCACGACGCGGGCCGGGTAGGCGGCTTTCGCCAGGCGCCCGCCCTTGACGGCCGAGAGGTGCTTGCGGACGGCATTGAGCTCGGTGATGCCCGCGCCGGCCCGGAGAAGCGCCCCGGTGATCGCGCTCTTTTCGGCCAGCGTGACCGGCGGGGCGGGGAGACAGACCTGGGCCGACC
>Ga0154742_1058_pt3 | contig 11783 bp, 14 predicted proteins | sample Rifle2008BG16ft_FD_105750 | JGI IMG/M metagenome (GOLD analysis project Ga0154742, IMG submission 105750) | Candidatus Aminicenantes bacterium RBG_16_63_16 | reverse complement strand
AAGGAGGCGGCCATGGCGGCCGTCGGCCGTTGCGCCGGCGCCGAGGGGATGATCGGCGGCCAGTGGCTGGACATCAGCCTCGACCGGCGAAAGCTCACGCGGCGCGCGGTGGACGCCATCAGCTCGAAAAAGACGGGCTCCCTCATTCAGGGCGCCGTCGAGGCGGGCGCGCTGCTCGGGCGGGCCGGCGCCGCCGGAAGGCGCGCCGTGCTGGATTATGGCCGGACCCTGGGACTTGCCTTTCAGGTCCGCGACGACATCCTGGACGCCGGCGGCGGCACGGATAACGGCCGTCCCGTCCGTCCGGACCACACGACCCTTGACGGCCTGGCCGGCTCCCGGGCGCGCCTGGCGCGGCTGGTGGCCGAGGCCGTGAGATCCAGCGACGGGTTCAAGGAGCGGGGGGCGGAGCTTCGCCACCTGGCCCTTTCGCTCCTCGACCCGGGCGCCGGGGCGGAACATGCCTAGGATACTCGACGGGATCAACAGCCCCGAGGACCTCAAGCGGGTCGCCCCGGATCAGCTGCCGGCCCTGGCCGACGAAATCCGTTCCCTGATCATCGAGGTCGTCTCAAAGAATGGCGGCCACCTGGCCTCGAACCTGGGCGTCGTGGAACTCACCTTGGCACTCCATTATGTCTTCGATTCGCCCCGGGACAAGATCATCTGGGACGTCGGCCATCAGTGCTATACCCACAAGATCCTGACGGGCCGCAAGGACAGGTTTTTCACGCTCCGTCGCGCCGGCGGGCTGCTCGGTTTTCCGGACCGGAAGGAGAGCGAGCACGACATCTACAACACCGGGCACGCTTCGACGGCCCTGTCGGCGGCGGTCGGCGTCGCCGTGGCCAGGGACAAAAACAACGAGAATTTCAAAGTCATCGCCGTCGTGGGCGACGGCGGGCTGACGGGCGGCGTCGCCTGGGAGGCGCTCAACCAGATCGGCCACCTCCGGGAGAAGATCATCATCGTCCTCAACTACAATGAGATGTCGATCTCCACCAACGTGGGGGCGATGTCGAAATACCTGACCTATCTCGTGTCCGGACAGCACTACCTCAGGATCAAAGACCGCGCCAAGACCCTGCTCAAGTCGATCCCCAGGTTCGGCTGGCCGCTGATCCGGGCCGGCCGGGCCGTCGAAGACGCCATCAAGAAGGTTTTTTTCCCGGGCCTCGTCTTCGAGGAGCTCGGCATCCGCTACATCGGCCCCGTGCAGGGCCACAGCCTGCCGTCGCTCATCGAGGTCTTCAACGAAGCCAAGACCTACGACGGACCGGTGCTCATTCACTGCGTGACCCAAAAGGGGCGGGGCTACGCGCCGGCCCAGAACAACCCCGAAAGATTCCACGGAACGGCTCCCTTCAACAGGTCGACGGGCGAGCCGCTGGCCGGCGACTCCCGGCCTACCTTTTCCAAGGTCTTCGGCGAGATGCTCCTCCGCCTCGCCCGCCAGGACCCGAAGATCATCGCCATCACGGCCGCCATGCCCGAAGGGACCGGCCTGAGCTGTTTCGCGCGCGAGTTCCCGGACAGGCTGTATGATGTCGGCATCGCCGAGCAGCACGCGGTGAGCTTCGCCGCGGGGCTGGCCCTGCGCGGGTTCAAGCCGGTGGTGGCCATCTATTCGACGTTCCTCCAGCGGGCTTACGACCAGCTCTATCACGACGTCTCCCTCCAGGACCTGCCGGTCGTCTTCGCCCTCGACCGGGCGGGCGTTGTTTCGGACGACGGACCCACCCACCAGGGGGTGAACGATATCATCTATCTCCTCCACCTGCCCAACATGATTGTCATGGCGCCCAAGGATGAAGGAGAGCTCGAGCGGATGCTGAAATCCGCCCTGGCCTGGGGACACCCCGCGGCCATCCGGTTCCCCAAAGGCTCGGGCGTCGGCGTCAGCCTCGACGCGGAGCCCCGCGAGATCAGCCCGGGGGAGAGCGAGCTCATCAGGCCGGGAGAGGTCCTGGTGGCGGCCTTGGGGAGCATGGTCTATCCGGCCCTCGCCGCGGCCGAGAGGCTGGAGAGAGAAGGGTTCTCGCTGGCGGTGCTGAACGCCCGGTTCGCGAAGCCCATCGACAAAGAAGCGATACTCGCGTTCGCCCGGCCGGGGAACACGATCATCACGGTCGAAGAGGGAGTCGTGCGGGGGGGGTTCGGCAGCGCCGTCAGGGAGATCCTGGACCGGGAAGGCCGGTTCGGCATCCGGTTCAAGTCGATCGGGCTCCCCATCGAGATCTATCCCGTGGGCAAGGCCGACGAGATCCGCAGGGCCTACCACCTCGATGCCGACGGGCTGACCGATGAGTTCAGGGCCGTGCTCCGAACCTGGCGACAGCCTGAGCATGATTAAAAAAGATAGAGCCGACGCGCTCGTCGTGAGCAGCGGCCAGGCTGAGTCACGCCAAAAAGCCCAGGCGCTGATCATGGCCGGGTTGGTCTACTCGGGGGAGACGCGGATCGAGAAGCCGGGACAGCTCGTGAGCCGGGAGGCCGAGATCTCGGTGCGGGGGGCGATCCCGTTCGTCAGCCGGGGCGGCCTGAAGCTTGACGAGGCGCTCTCGGTGTTCGGGATCGATGTCCGGGGCGCAGTGGCCGCCGACCTGGGCGCCTCCACGGGGGGGTTCACCGATTGCCTGCTCCAGCGCGGCGCCCGTCTGGTCTACGCGGTGGATGTGTCGGTCGGCCAGCTCGACTGGCGGCTGAGGAACGATCCTCGCGTCAAGACGGTCGCGAAGAACGCCCGGTTTCTCAGGAGGGATGATTTTGGGGAGGCCCCCGACCTCGTGGCCATGGACCTCTCGTTTATCTCGGTCCTCAAGGTGCTGCCCGCCGTCAAGGGCTTCTTGGGGGCGGGCCGCCTCTTGAGCCTGCTCAAGCCGCAGTTCGAGGCCGGTCGCGGCGAAGTGGGGAAAAAGGGGGTCATCCGGGACCCCGCCCGGCACGAAGCGGTGCTCGTCCGGCTTCTCGAGGCGGCCCGGAAACTCGGTTTCGGCCGCCGCGGCTTGTTGAAAAGCTCCACCCCCGGCCAGAAGGGAAACCGGGAGTTTTTTGTCTGGTGGGAACTCACCCGGGACGCGGGCTCCCCGCAGGAAGACGCAGCCCGAGTCAGAGAGGTGGTCTATGAAAAAGAAAATTAGGCGGGCGGGCATCGTCGTCAAGCCGCACGCCAAGGGAATCGAGAAGACCCTGCGCTCCCTGATCCAGTATCTCAAGGCGAAACGCATCACGCCCGTCCTCGAGGACGTGGCGGCGAGGAAGCTGCTTCAGAAGGGCGGCCTGTCCCGGGACGAGCTCCCCGGACAGGTGGACCTCGTGATCGTGCTCGGTGGCGACGGAACGCTGCTCAGTGTCGCCCACCTGGCGGCCGTCGATCGGGTCCCGGTCGTGGGAGTCAACCTGGGGCGCCTGGGTTTTCTCACCGAGGTGCCGCTCGACGAGATCTTCATCACGCTGGACGCTTTTCTGGCGGGCGACCGGGGCATTGTGAGCCCGCGGCTCCTCCTGAAGGCGAGTTCCCGGGGCAAGACCTTCATGTGCTTGAACGATGTGGTCATCAACAAAGGGGCCATGGCCAGGATGATCCAGATCGCCATCCAGATCGACGGCCGGGAAATCGCCGCCCTGAAATCGGACGGGTTGATCATCGCCACGCCCACGGGATCGACGGCCTATTCGCTCTCGGCCGGCGGTCCGATCGTTCAGCCCTATGTCCCCGCCCTCGTTCTTTCGCCGATCTGCCCGCACGCGCTGTCTTTCCGGCCGATGGTGGTCTCCTCGGACTCGAAGGTCAAGCTCCAGCTCCTGACCGCGGGGGAAGAGGTCTACCTGACCCTCGACGGACAAAGAGGTCTGCTCCTGGGAAAGGACGATGTGGTCGAGATCGAACGGTCGCCTTTCGAACTCAGCCTCGTCTCCTCGCCCAGGAGGAACTATTTCGACCTCCTCAAGGAAAAGCTGAGCTGGGCCACCTAGGAAGGCTCGGGGGGCGCGCTGGAACGTCCCCGGCTGGTTTGACTTTTGCCATACCCCCCGCTAATATGACTTTCCCATGTCCCCGAAACTGCGGGTGGTTTTTGTTACTCCCGAAATCCCCCCGTTCTCCAGGTCGGGTGCGCTGGCTGAATTTTCGGCGTCGCTCCCGCCGCGCCTGTCGACCCTCGGCGTCGATATCTCGATCGTGGTTCCGAGGTACCGCACGCCGGAAAGCGGCCTCCTCGAGACCGACCCCGAGCCGTCGTCCCTGTCCGTCCCGATGAACGGCGACCCGGTCCGGGCCTGCATCTTCAGGCTCAGCGGCGGGGATGTTCCGGTTTATCTCGTCGATCACCCGAAATATTTCCTCCGGGACAAGCTCTACGGACCGGCCGGCGCCGGCTACCTGGACAACGATGAGCGGTTTATCTTTTTCAACAGGGCCGTGACTGAGTTCCTGGGGACGTTCGACCCGCCGGCGGATGTCATCCACTGCCATGACTGGGCTACCGCGCTCGTCCCCGTTTTTCTGAAGACTCATTATCGAGAGGTTCCCGCCCTCGGGCGCGGGGCCACGGTCCTGACTATCCACAATCCCGCCGAACAGGGGGAATTTCCCCCGGAGAGCCTGGCCTGGACGGGGCTGAACTGGGATTTCTTCAACCACGGGCGCCTGGGCCTCAACGGGCGGTTCAATTTTCTCAAGGCCGGGATAGCTTATTCCGACCTGGTCAACGCCAGCGGCGCCGCGCTCGGACGGGCCCTGCTCACGCCGAAGGGCGGCCACGGGCTGGACGGCCTTCTCCGCGAGCGGGCCGGGACCTTCGCCGGGATTCCCGCCGGCGCCCGTCCCGTTTCCTGGGAACAAACGGCCAGGGAATACATAGGGATCTATGAGAGGGCGCTGAAGATAAGAAGAGGAGGCTGATTTGAGCGAAGACATTTTGAACGTCACGGACGGTAACTTCGAAGAAGAAGTCCTGAAAGCGGCGACGCCCGTGCTCGTCGACTTCTGGGCGGCCTGGTGCGTGCCCTGCCGGATGATCACGCCCACCGTGGAGAGCATCGCGGAATCCCACAAGGACAAGCTCAAGGTGGCCAAGATGAACGTCGACGAGAACATAAAGACGCCCTCGAAATACGGCATCCGCGGCATCCCCACCCTGCTACTCTTCAAGGCCGGCGATCTGAAGGAGTCGATCGTCGGCGTTCAGCCTAAGGACAAAATCGTCGAGATCATCAACAAGCATTTATGAACCCGGGCGAGACCAGCGATGTGGTCATCATCGGCGCCGGCCCGGCCGGCCTGGCCGCCGGCGTCTACACCGGCCGGGCGCGCCTGACCACCGTCATCCTGGAGAAGCTGATCCCGGGCGGACAGACCCTGATGACCAACTGGATCGAGAACTACCCGGGGTTCCCCGAAGGCATCGCCCCCTTCGAGCTGGTCGAGAACTTCCGGAAGCAGGCGGAGAGGTTCGGCGCGGTCATCGAATCGGAAGAGGCCACCGGTCTCCGGCCGGATTCCGGGAATTGGGTCGTCAGCGGGCGGGACCGCGAGTTCCGGACGCGGTCGGTCATCATCGCCACCGGCGGGGCTTACCGTAAGCTCGGCGTTCCCAACGAGGAGCGTCTCGCCGGCCGGGGCGTATCCTATTGCGCCACCTGTGACGGAGCTTTCTTCCGCGATGAGATCGTGGCCGTGGTGGGCGGGGGTGACAACGCGCTGACCGAGGCCATCTTCCTGACCAAGTTCGCCAGAAAACTCTATCTCATCCACAGGCGTGACCGGTTCCGGGCGATCCGGATCCTCCAGGAGCGCGTTTTTGCCAACCCCAAGATCGAGGTCCTTTGGGACTCCGTCGTGGAGTCGGCCGAAGGGGAATCGCGGCTCGAGAAGGCCGCCATCCGCAACCTCCGGGAGAACCGGAGCTACGAGCTGCCGCTCGACGGCCTGTTTGTCTCGATCGGGCTGGACCCCCACAGCGGAATCGTCCGGGGCCTGGTGGACCTTAATGAGTGGGGGGAGATCAAGGTGAAGGCCGGCATGGCGACATCGCAAAAAGGGATTTTTGCCGCCGGCGATGTCGCGGACGCCTGCCCCAAGCAGGTGGCCGTCGCCGTCGGAGCAGGAGTCACCGCCGCTCTGTCGGTGACCGCCTATCTTGAAACCCTGGGCTAACCGGCGCTCCGGTCTTTCAGCCGCCTTTCCAGCTCTTCCACCCTGGTTTTAAGTCTCTTGACGTCCTTGACGAAATCATAGAGCCGGGGCAGGAGCACCCAGGCCTTCCTCCAATCGCGAACGTCAAGGTGCGGGCTGCCCGAGACGAACGCACCCGCCGGCACGTCCTTGGTGATTCCCGACTTGCCGGCGGCGATGGCGTTGTCGCCGATCCGCACGTGGTCGGCCACGCCAACCTGCCCGCCCATGAGCACCCCCCGGCCGATCTTCACGCTGCCGGAGAGCCCGGTCTGGCCGGCCAGGATGCTGTTTTCCCCGACTTCGACGTTGTGCGCGACTTGAACTAGGTTGTCGATCTTGACACCCCTGCGGATGACGGTCTCCCCGAGGGCGGCCCTGTCGATCGCCGCGTTGGCGCCGACCTCGACGTCGTCCTCGATGACGACCGTTCCCTTCTGGGGGATCTTCTTATGCGAGCCGTCGGCAAGCTGGATGTAGCCGAATCCGTCGGCCCCGATGACCGCGCCGTTGTGGATGATGACGCGGCAGCCGATCCGGACGCCTTCGCGTATCGAGACATGGGAATGGATGACCGTGCCCTCGCCGATCGCGGCGCCCGGATAGATGCAGACAAGCGGGAAGATGACCGTGCCCTCGCCGATCCTGACCTTGTCCCCGATGACCGAGAAAGCCCCTATGGAAACCCCGCCGCTGATCTCCGCGGAACCCGAAACCAGGGCGGTGGGGTGAATTCCTGGCTCCGGGCGGTACGGTTCGAAGAACAGCTCGACGGCCCGGACGAAGGCGAGGTGAGGGTCCTCGGCGATCAGGACCGGCAGGCCGCGGAAGCTTTCGTCCGGAGGGACGATCACCGCCGAGGCCTTGGTCCCCTCGAGGAGCCGGCGGTATTTCGGCCTTCCCAGGAAGACGAGGTCGCCCGGCCGGGCGTCTTCCAGGCTCGCGACCCCGCGCACCAGCGCGTCGCCGTCCCCTTCATAGCGGCAGCCGAGTCTTTCGGCCAGCTCCCTGACCGTCAACGCCGGCGGCGGAGTCCTGTCTTCAAACGGTTTTGGCATGGTGCCTCTCGTTCAGGACGGCGGCGAGCTCCGCGCCCCAGAGGAGGATCACTAAAGATAGCGAGATCCACAGGAGGAAGAAGATGATCGACGTCAGCGTGCCCTGCACGAGCTTCGACAGGACGATGCCGATGGCTGAAAAATTCGCCACGTAGAGCGCAAAGCCGCGCTTGAAGACCTCCCAGAGCACGGCGCTGATGCCTGCCGCCAGGGCCGCCGGTCCGGTATGGACCTTTGTTTCCGGAATGAACTTGTAGAGCGTAAAAAAGACCAGGAAGGTCAGGGCCAATGGGGCGATGTACTGGATGAGGAAATTGTCCACCAGGGCGACCACCCGGGGGTTGAGATAATTGGCGACGAACGAGCTCTCCTCGATGATCCGGTGGACAGCCGACCAGCTCGCCGTGATGGCCAGGGAGATGAGCAGGATGATGCCCATGACGAACATGATCGAGTACTCGATGATGCGGTTGTAGACGAACGACTTTTGATACCGGGTCCGGAAGATGGTGTTGATCGCGTAGATCAGGTTCGAGAAAAGGAAGCTCGCCGAGATGAGCGAGCCGATCAGGCCGAACCAGCCCAGGCTGCTCAAGTTGTTCGAGACCTCCTCGACTCTTTTAAAGAACTCCGGGTCGTACTTGGCGAAAAAATCGTCCGAGAACAGGTTCAGGCTGCGCAGGGCGAGCTCGGAGGTCCCCACCACCCTGGTGGTAATGTACACGAACAGGGAGACAATCGGCACGGCGCAAAGGAAAGCGAAATAGGAGATGACGATCGACGAATTCCAGCACTTGTCCTCGTTGAACCTCCGGAACGTGTCCCCCAGGACGACGAAAGGCGTGAACTTCATCCCTCAGCTCACGAAGGCCAGGGGTCGGACCCGGGCGCTAGGGCCTATAGTTGCCCCACTGGATCAGGACGATGATGATGCTGATGAGCAGGGTGTAGATGACCAGCGTTTCAATCAGCACCAGGCCGAAGATCAGCAGGAACCGGATGTGGGGCGCCGAGCCGGGATTCCGGGAGATGCCCTCGCAGGCGCTGGAGATGGCCTTGGCCTGGCAGAAGGCGCCGGCCGCGGCCGCGACGGCGATGATGGCCCCGCCGATGATGATCGCCCACTTGTAGAGGTTGGCCTTGACGGGGTCGAGGGCGGTCCCCTGGGCGAGGAGGGGCGCGCCGGCGAGCAGGACAAAGACGACGAGCAGGCCGAAGGCTTTAAGTTGCTTCATGATAGCGACTCCTTTCCATGATCAGTGATCTTCCTCGTGGGCCACGGCGCCGGCGATATAGATGCAGGCGAGGAGGACGAACACGAAGGCCTGGATCACCGACGTGAAGATGGCCACGGCCATAAACGGCAGGGGAAGGACGAACGGCACAATCGAAGCGATGATGACGATCAGCAGCTCCTCGGCGAAGATGTTGCCGAACAGCCGCAGCGACAGCGATACGGGACGGGAGAAGTGGCTGATGATCTCGATCGGCAGCAGGAGCGGCGCCAGGGCCGGTATCGGGCCGGTGAAGTGCTTGAGATACCGGAGGACGCCCTGGGCTTTCATGCCCTGCCAGTGATAATAGACGAAGACCGTCAGGGCGCAGCCGGCGGTCACGTTGAGCTTGCTCGTGGGCGACATGAACCCGGGCACCAGGCCGATCATGTTCGCGGAGAAAACGAACAGCCCGACGGTCGCGATCATCGGCAGGAATTTCCGCCCCTCTTCGCCGATGATCTCCACGAGCTGCCCCTCGAAGCCCTGGATGATGAGCTCGAGAAGACTCTGGCGCTTGGAAGGGATGATCGAGAGCTTGCGCGACGCCAGGCCGAGCAGGACGATCAGGAGCGCCGCGACGAAGATGACCATGACGAGATAGTCGGGGACCGGGCTCTCGGGGTTCGCGGGCCGGATGCCGAGCAGATTGAGCAGGGCAAGGATCGGCCGGCCGAACGCCTTGTTGAAGAGTTCGGCGGCGTAGACGGTGTGCTCTAGGCCTTCCATCTTTTCATCTGCGATAGGGCCATCACGGCTTCCGCCAGGATGGCCGGAATGAGGCTCGAAAACCCCGCCGCGAAGGCGAGAATCAGCCTCGGAACGAGCAGGATTATAATCAAGAAAACGGCGATTATCAAGAAGAGCCTGAGGATGTAGAAGATGATCCCCCTCTTCAGCGCGGCCCGCCTGTCCGGTCCAAGGAACCGGGTGACTGCCTGTCTGAGCCAGGCGAAGCTGGCCGCGGAAAAGAGCCCGCCGGCGAGGATAAAAAGCCCCGTCAGGGGGCTGAAAAAGAGCAGCGAGCCTGCGGCCAGGGCCACGGCGAAGCCCAGGGTCTCGTACGGCAGGCGCCGGAGGACGCGGTCTTCAGGGTCCGTCGTCATTGTCTTTTTCCACTCCGATTCTTTGGAGACTCCGGACCAGGCTCAGGAGTCCGGAGGCGATTCCCAGGACAGTGAAGGTGCCCAGCAGCCAGGGATGTGTGCCGAACAGCCGGTCGAGGAGATAGCCGATCAACATTCCGACCGCGATCGACGAGGGGAGGACCAAGCCGAGCGAGCTGAGCTCGGCCAGCTTGCGGTACTTCCCCGGCTTCGGCCGGCGCGGGGGTGTCACGTCATCCGGCACGATCCACTCCGCTCAGCACACCGTCACGGCCAGGCCTTCCGTGCTGATATCAAAGTCGAAGAACCGCGCGCGGTCATTGGGGGGACGGGCCTCGAGCTCCGCCCGGAGGGCCTTCGCCGAGTCCCCGGAACGGCAGACGAGCAGCAGAAACCCGCCCCCGCCCGCGCCCATGAGCTTGGCGCCCGCGATCATCGGGCCGGCCCGCCGGAGGATCTCCTCGATGACCTCCGTCGTGGAGTCGGGGTCGATCGCCTTCTTGAGGCTCCAGGCTTCGCTGAGCCGGCGGCCGAACGCGGGCAGGTCTTTGGCCGCCATGGCCTCGACCATGACCGGGGGGAAGGCGTGGATCTTTTTCAGGGTGTCCATCGACCCGCGGTCACGGTCGAGATAGCCGCCCACGACGTCACGGAGGATATTCTTGGCGAGGCGGCGGATGCCCGTGTAATAGAGAAGGGTCTGTCCGCCGTTTGTCCGGGGGTCGAGAACGTCGGCGGGAGCGTAGTGGATGCGGGGGTCGGGCACGAGCCCCGGCGCGGTGGTGATCATTTTGACGCCGGGAAGGACTCCTCCGACCTGGTCCTGCCAGCCTCCCCCGGTCGTCAGCGCCTGCTCGAGGCGGAGGACGTCGTGGAAGAGCTCGCGCGGCTGGAACGGCCGGCCGGTCATCCGCCGGACGACGGCCGTGAGGACCGCGCCCATGATGCTCGAGGTGCCCAGCCCGCTGCCGCTCGGGATGGCGGCGAGCGTCGTCAGCTCGATCCCGCCGCCGAACAGCCCGAGCCTGTCGCGGAGCGTCCGCGCGCTCCGGGGCCAGCCTACGTCTGCCCGGGAAAATCCGCAGAGCGCCAGGGCGGCCTTGGCGAGCCCGAACTTGCTCTCGGGCGACCGGTAATCCATGAGGTCGTCGAGCTCCCTGATGACGGCGTGGACGCCGTGGTCGATCGAGGCGATCCGGATCTCCGGTTCCGGGATGACCCGGGCGTAGGCGTGGATGGGCGGCTGGCCGTTGAGGTTCACCGCCGCGTTGATGACGCAACCCCCGTGTTCCAGGGTATAAGGAGGAGTGTCCGACCACCCCCCTCCGAGGTCTAGTCGAGCCGGCGCGCGTCCCCAGATGATTTCGTCCGCCCGGAGCGCGTTTTTCGGATGGGCGGAGGGCATCTCCCGGCTCAGGACGATCGTCCGCCCGACGTTTTCAAAGGCCAGGTCCTTGAGCGTCCGGGCGATGGCCGATGGATCATCGGCGATTTTCCGCGCCAGACCGAGAGACGACAGGCAGCTTGCCTCCTCTGCCGAGAGGCCGGCGAAGGCCTCGGCCAGGAGGTTTTGGGCGCCGGCATCACGGCCCCAGCCCAACGATTGAATTGCCGAGCCAAGCGTATGGAGCACCCTCGAGGCCTCGAGCTGCTCCAGGCCGGCCGAAGCCGGTCCGCCGCCGGTATGAACGCAACATTCCCTGAGAATTGACGCCACCCAGCCGGGGAGCGCCTCCCGGCGCGCGCTGGCCAGGACGTGGGCCAGTTCGGACGCCGAGAATCCGCTCCCGGGCCGGAAAACCTGGCGCAGATTCCGGCGCAGGTCCTCGGACCGGTTCTCAAACCTTCGCCGGTGAAACTCCTCCTGGCCGGCCAGCCCGGCGATCTCCGCGAAGCTGTAGCGGTCGGCCGTCCGCCAGTCCTTTTTTTGGCGGCGGGCAGCTTGAGCCGGGCCGAGCAGCCAGAGCCAATCCCGGAAGCCGTCCTCGGCCCGGACAGCGGGAAAGACCCTCGCGTTCCAGACCAGTCGCTCCCCGGGAGGGACGTCGTCACCCCAGAGATCTCCGTCTTCGGCTTCCATTGCCCGCAGCCATTCGGCCAGAGGCAGGCCGGCCAGGCGGGCCTCGGGCGCGGGCCGGTGAAAAACATCGTCGATCCCGTAACACCTGAC
>Ga0154742_1091_pt1 | contig 11822 bp, 7 predicted proteins | sample Rifle2008BG16ft_FD_105750 | JGI IMG/M metagenome (GOLD analysis project Ga0154742, IMG submission 105750) | Candidatus Aminicenantes bacterium RBG_16_63_16 | reverse complement strand
CAATTGAAGTTGCGTCTAGAAATAGATCACATAAGGAGAATATTGATTTATTAATCGATCCGGTCGTTGGGGAAAGGCTGATTGTCGTCAAGACCAGTGGCGAGATTCCAATGACAATAAGGAACATGCTGGCTAGTTTCTCAATAATAAATTTCGGATCGAATACATCAAAACGAAAAAGAAATACAGGACATAGGATTGTATGAGGCCCGCTGACACCGTTTTGCAGATGATTGAACAGCACGACCCTGACCCCTCGTTTGATGTCCGTGTCGGCAAAGTGAGACGCCTGCGCCCGGGCCGGCAGCTGCGGGCTTCCTTTGAAAAAGGAGGGAAAGGATGGTCGAGCTTATGCCTGAGGAGAGGCAGCGAATTTACGACGAAGAGAAGGCACGGATTGAAGCCCGGGCGCAGATCGCGGGCGAGGTTACCGCCAAGCCAAAAAAGAAGCCCCTTGGTTGCGGCACCTTCGTCCGGGGCGTCCTTAGAAAGATACTCGGCCCGGGCCGCCATCTCTCCTCGATCGGGGACGACGACCTAGCCACGATCGACGCGTGGCTCAAGCAGGAGGGTTCCGGCCGGCCCTCTCCTACTCCTTGATCCCGGCCAGATCGAGCACGAACGAGTACTCCATGGCCGTCTGTTTCAGCCGGCGGAAGCGTCCGCTCACACCGCCATGCCCGCCCTCGATGTTCGTCCAGAGGAGGAGCGGGTTCTTGTCCGTCTTCATGACCCGCAGCTTGGCCACGTACTTGGCCGGCTCGAAGTACTGGACCTGGGAATCCTGCCAGCCCGTGGTCACGAACAGGGCCGGGTACTTCTTGGCCTCGATCTGGTCGTAGGGCGAGTAGGAGAGCATGTAGTCGTAATATTCCTTGACCTCGGGGTTACCCCACTCGTCGAACTCCCCGGTCGTCAGCGGGATCGACTTGTCGAGCATGGTCGTGACGACGTCGACGAAGGGCACGCCGACGAGGGCGCCTTTGAAGAGGTCCGGCCGCAGGTTGACGACGGCGCCCATGAGCAGCCCGCCGGCGCTCCCGCCCTCGGCGAAGAGCCGCCCCGGCTGGGTGAATTTCTGGGCCACGAGATACGCGGCGCAGTCGATGAAGTCGGTGAAGGTGTTCTTCTTCTTGAGCAGCTTGCCGTCCTCGTACCAGGCCCGGCCCATCTCCTGGCCGCCCCGGATGTGGGCGATGGCGTAGACGAACCCGCGGTCGAGCAGGCTCAGCCGGTTCGAGTCGAAGTCGGCGTCCATGCTCGCACCGTACGACCCGTAGCCGTAGAGCAGGCAGGGCGCTTTCCCGTCCTTGACGAATCCCTTCCGGTAAACGAGCGAGACCGGGACCTGGACGCCGTCGCGGGCCACGGCGGTGAGCCTTTCGGCCTGATAGTTCGCGGGATCGAATCCGCCGAGAACCTCCTCCTGCTTGAGGAGCTTCTTCTCCCGGGAGACCATGTTGTAGTCGAAGGTGGACATCGGCGTCGTCAGGGACGTGTAGCCGTAGCGGAGCCACTCGGTGTCGAACTCGGGGTTGGTCGTGATCCCGGCGGCGTAGGTCGCCTCGCCGAAGTCGAGGTAGTGCTCGCCGGACGTCTTGTCCCACGGCATGACCCGGATCCGGGTGAGGCCGGCCTTCCTCTCTTCGAGGACGAGGGCGCCCTTGAAGAGCTCGAAGTTCTCGAGGAAGACATCATCCCGGTGCGGGATGAGCTCGACCCAATCGGCCTTGCCCGTCTTGCCGGGGGCGGCCGTCATCAGGCGAAAGTTCTTGGCGCCCATGTTCGTCCGGACATAAAACGTGTCCTTGAAATGGTCGACGCCGTATTCGAGGCCCCGCTCCCGCGGCTGGAAGACCTGAAAATCGGCCATGGGCTTGTCGGCGGGGACGAAGCGGTACTCGTTCGCGAGCGTCGTAGACGAGGCGATGACGATGTATTTCTTGGATTTGGTCGCGTAGGCCGTGATGTCGAAGGTCTCGTCGGCCTCATGGAAGATGAGGGCGTCGCTCTCGACGGGCGTCCCCAGGATGTGGCGGAAGATCTTGTGAGGCCGGAGCGTCGCGTCGTCCTTCTGGGTGTAGAAGACGGTCTTGTTGTCGGCTGCCCAGGCCGCGGAGCCTGTCGTGTTGAGGATCGCGTCCGGCAGGATCTCGCCCGTGGCCAGGTCCTTGAAGTGGAGGGTGTATTTCCTTCGGCTGACCGTGTCGACGCCGTACGACAGGAGCATGTTATTGGGACTCACCTCGAGCCCACCGACGGAATAGTATTCGTGCCCTTGGGCCATCTCGTTGACGTTGAGGAGGACTTCCTCGGTCCCCTCAAGGCTGCCTTTCTTACGGCAGTATACGGGATAATCCTTCCCCTCCTCGAAGCGCCGGTAGTAATAGTAGCCTTCGGAGCGGTAGGGCACGGAGAGGTCGGTCTGCTTGATCCGGCCGATGATCTCGTTGTACAGCTTCTCCTGCAAGGGCTCGAGAGGTTTCATCACGGCCTCGGTGTACGCGTTCTCGGCTTTAAGGTATTCGAGGACCTTGGGATTCTCGCGCTCGTTGAGCCAGTAGTAGTTATCGACGCGGGTGTGGCCGTGGAGGGTCAGGTCTTTCGGGACGATCTCGGCCTTGGGAGGCTTCAGGGCTCCGGTCGTGTCCCCGGACGGCCGGCACGCGGCCGCGGAGAAGAGGATCGCGGCGATCAGGCCGAAGGCGAGGACGAGCGCGATGGGTCGACGGGTCTCGCGGCGGGAAATCTTCATGTTCGGGTGCCTCCTGAAGGGATTGACGGGCCGATGCAGGAAAACCTACCATCCGCCACCGCGGATGTCAACCCGGGGAGGGCGGCCCATGCGGGGCGTGGCGGGCGCGAGGGACATAGCGACTTCCCGCGGACCCTATCTTGGGCTAGAATCGTTCTCGGAGGCGCCCGTTGAGCGACGATCCCGTCGAGATCCCCATCGAAGGCGTCCTCGACCTCCACACGTTCAGCCCGAAGGAGGTCAAGGACCTCGTGCCCGAGTATATCGGGGAGTGCCTGCGCCGGGGGATCACGGAGATCCGGATCATCCACGGCAAGGGCACGGGGACCCTCAAGGCGATCGTCCACTCCGTGCTCAAGAAGGACCCGCGCGTGGCCGGTTTCACGGACGCCGGGATGGGCGCCGGCGGCTGGGGCGCCACCACCGTACGTCTTAGGCGGTGAGCGGCGGGGAGCAAGAGAGGGTCAAACCTACTTTTTTTCGAAAAAAGTAGGTTTGACCCTCTCCTAGAGCTCGAAGCGGTAGGAGAGCTTGATCATGAAGATGTTCTCGCCCGGGGCGCGGAAGATATCGCCCAGGTCCCGCCAGAGCTCGAAGTCGCCGGGATGGGCGTAGCCCGCCCGTTTCTGGGTCCAGACGAGATAGAGCATCGAGCCCGGCCGGTATTCCCAGCGCAGGACGACCGTCCCCCGGAGGGACTTGAGGTTGAAGTCAGGATCGGCGAAGGTGAAGGGCTCGGCCGGCCCCGCCGGGCCGTCCGGATCGGCCGTGTAGACGCCGTCCGCGTAGGAGATGGTCGAATCACCCTCGCCGTAGTAGTCGAAATCGAACGTCCGGGCGGCGGCAAGCTCTTTAAAGGCGAAGAAATCCCCCGCCGCTAGATAGGGCTGGATGTACGCCTGAAGGCTCAGCCGCGGCGTGAAGGTCCAATTGACGCGCATTTCGATAGGCAGGGTCTTCTGGATGATGTCGGAGAGGACGTAGCGGACGCCGTAGGTCGAGGTCTTGAGGGGATCGGCGACGCTCCTCACCCACTGGCCTTCGGAGTAGCGCCAGGTGTAGCTCGGCCCGACCGACAGGCTCAGGTTCGGGCTCGGCTTCCAGGTGACGCCGCCGCCGAGCGACCAGTTGTAGCCGCCGCTCGGATGATAGCGATAATAGCCGCTGAAGCGGACGATGAGCGGCTTCCGGTCGTCGGTCGCGAGCGTGGCCCGGACCGTCTCGCCGGAGGGGTAGTAGGCGATGGGCCCGCCCCGGGTCAGGTAGTGGCTGTACTTGGGCGGCTCGTAGTCGAGGTGCAAGGTCGCCGTCCAATAATTCAGGAGCTGGCCCTTGCCGTCGAGGTAGATGTACTCGCCGATCCTGTTCCCGCCAAAGTCGTAATTACGATAGTAGGAGCTCGTGACGGTCCAGCTGCGGAAGACCCGGCCCGGCTGGAGCCGCCGGTAGCCGGCCTCGACGTGGCCGTTGAAGATGTCGCCCCGGGTGTGGTAGCCGAGGTCGTTCCCCTCGAATCCGGGCGACATGGCCCCCAGGGCCGCGTTGAAGACGACGTTGCCCTTCTGCTTGTTGACGTAGAATCGCCCGGCCCACCCGGAGAGCGACGTGGCGGTCTCGTCGACCTCGACCCAGCCGGCGTCGGGCCGCTGGAAGTAATGGAGGGATGAGCGCTGGAGCGAGGTCATGGCCTCGGCGCTGCCGCGGACCTCTGTCATTCCGGCCCAGCCCGCCAGGGCCCAGCCCCTGTCCTTGTCGAGGAAGGTCCAGCCGTCGACGCCGAGGGCCAGGGCGCTCCGGTTGAGCGAAGCTTCGAGCGCGCCTTCGTCGAGGTCCCGCGCGACGGAGGTGGCGATGAAGCCGAGCCCGCTTCGCCCCTCTCCGAACTCCTTCAGGCCGCGGACGACGCCATAGTGGCTGAAGGGCTCGATCTCGGCGCTCGAACGGGCGCCGTCGATGTCGACGCGGGCGTATTCCCGCTCGGCCAGGGCGCTGATGACGCCCAGATTGAAGCCCCGGCCGATCTTGCCGGTCACCTTGGCCGCGGACAGGATGGTCGTCCAGTCCGGCGCGTCGGCGAACCCGGCGGCACCGGCGCTCCCCTGGGGGGCCCGCCCGATGCGGCGGCTGTAGAAGAAGTCGGGGTTCTCCCAGCCGACGGATCGGATCACATTGGGTCCGCCTGTGCCGAAGCTGAAGATCCCTGCCCCCTCGATGAAAAACGGCCGCTTCTCTTGGTAGTAGGTTTCCTGATCGGTGATGTTGATGACCGCCGGATCGACCTCGACCTGGCCGAAGTCGGGATTGACCGAGAGGTTGAGGGTCAGGTTGCTGCTCAGCCCTCCCTTGAGGTCGAAGCCGGCGTTCGCGCCGAAGGCGCTCCCCGTCCGGAAGGGGTTGCCTGGCTCCTCGGGATGGACATTCGCCTGGGACAGGGCGAACGGCGAGATCTCGAGGCGCCGGCCCGCGGCGATGCCCGTGAGGCCGGTCAGATCGGCGAAGCGCGAGACGAGCCCGCTTTGCTCCTTCGGCACCCAGGCGAAATGGTCCTCCTCGTTCTTGCGCTTGATCACCCGCTGGAAATTGACGCCCCAGACCTGGACGTCCCGCGGCTTGAACCGGAGCTGGTCGAAGGGGATGCGGATCTCGACGGTCCAGCCCTGGTCGTCGATCCGGGCGGCGCTCGTCCAGATCCCGTCCCATGTTGCGTCGGGCTCCTCGTCGTTGGACAGTGTCCCGTCCTCGATCGAGCCGAAGGGATTGATCCCAAAATAGTAACCGCTGCGGCGGTCGTGGTAGGGATCGAAGCCGACATCGAACCAGTCGGACTCGACAAACTCGTCGCGGCGGCCGAGGCGGCCGATGATCTTGCCGGGCTCGGAGTCGGTGAGGCGCGCGGCGACGTAGAGGTGGTCGCGGTCGAAGGCGACCCAGACCGTCGTCGGCTCGGAGGCCGGCTGCCCGTCGAACGGGTCGCGCTGGGTGAAGCCGCCGGCGCCGGGGGTCTGCCAGACGGGCTCGGACAGGACGCCGTCGATGACGATAGGGCCGGCGGCAGGCGCGGCGGCGATCGTCCGGACGGTCCGTGGATCTCCGTCGGGTTTGCTCTGGACGATAGAGGCCCCGGCGGGGCCGCGCTCCCGAGGCGCGGCAGCGGCCAGGACCGGAGCGGCGAGCGCGATGGCGAGCGACAGGACGGCGCACGCGGTCTGAAGAAGCGGTGGCTGGCGTCGCATGGCGGATAAGAGTGCTGATATATCAGCGGGACGGCCGACCTGTCAAGGCGAGAAAATGGGGACATGTACTTGTACGTGTCCCCGTTTTGCTCGTACGTGTCCCCGGTCTTGCCTTTTCCCGGCATCCTGGCCATAATGAATTCGACAAGCAGGGAACACATAAAAGAAGGGGACACGTACAAAGAGTACATGTCCCCTTTTTGTCCCCATTTCGTCAGGAGATCGAAATGAGAAACATCATGAAGAGGCGCGATTTCATCAGGACCGGGGCCGTCGCCGGGGCCGCCGCATTGGCCGGCGGGCTCAGAGGACAGCGCGCGCTCGATAAAGGGACCCCCAGGCTGGCCAATCCGGACTTGGCCGTCGTCACGGGCGCCGATCCCTTCCTCGCCGTGAACAAAGGCCTCGAGGCCCTGGGCGGCATCAAGAAATACGTCCCCGCGGGCTCGACGGTCGGACTGCTCATCAACGCCCCGTCGTGGTGGAAACGTCCGGGAAGCCATACCCACCCCGATCTCACCCTGGCCGTCATCCTGGCCGCCTTCGAGGCCGGGGCCAAAGAGATCCATTACCTCCTCGACCCCCTCGCCGACTACTGGAAGCGCTCAGGCCGCGCCGCCGGCCACGGGAAGGAGATCGCCGCGGTCAAAAAATGCTCGGGGAACTACGTCGAAAAAGAGGTCGCCCGCGCCAAAGCCCTCAAGAAGACGAGCATCGTCAGGGAATTCCTCGATTGCGACGTCTTCATCAATCTGCCCATCATCAAGCACCACGTCGGTGTCGGCATGTCCGGGAACCTCAAGAACCTCATGGGCGTCAACACCAACGCCTCGAACCAGTTCTTCCACGCCGGCTCCGGGGCCAAGGGCGAGTACGACGACATCCCCTTCCTGGCCCAATGCGTCGCCGACCTCAACACCTTGCGCAAGCCGGACCTCTGCGTCGCCGACGCCGTGGAATTCCTGCTGACGAACGGCCCGGCCGGGCCGGGCCAGCTGAGCAAGCTCGACAAGGTCATCCTCGGGACCGATCCCGTCGCTGTCGACGCGTATTCGGCGCCCTTCGTCGATCTCAAGGCGCCCGACGTCCTGATGATCACGAGATCGGCCGAAGCGGGCGTCGGCCGGATGGACGTGGCCAAGCTCGTGGTCGAGCAGCTGACCGTCTGATCTCAGGGGACATGTACCCGGGTACGTGTCCCCGTTCTTATTAAGCTTGGCCCAATCTCTCTAGAGTCTCCTCCGCTTCGCGGACGAGCTCCTCGACGATGGCGCGGACGGGCCTGACCTCGTCGATCAGGCCGACGCACTGGCCGGCCATGAGCGAGCCCCGGTCGACGTCCCCGTCCTCGACGGCCCGGCGCAGGGCCCCAACCCAGTACTTTTCCACCTGGAACTGCGCGTCGATCCGGCTGATCTCCCCGGCCTTGATCCTTTGGAGAAGATCCAGCTGGAGCTTGCCGAAGTCCTCGGTGCCCCTGTTCTTGATGGCCCGAACGGAGACGACGGGAAGTGAAGAATCGTACTCGGGGGTGGCCATGGCCTCGCGCGACCGGGCCCGCCGGAACCGTTCTTTGAAGGCCGGGTGGGCCCGGCATTCCTCGGACATGGCGAAGAGCGTGCCCATCTGGACCCCGGCCGCGCCCATCAGCAGGAGGTGGGCGATCATCCGGCCGGTGGCCACTCCCCCGGCCACGAACACGGGGACCTGGTCGAAGCGGAATAGGACCTCCTGTATGAGGACCATGGTCGAAACGTGTCCGATATGGCCTCCGGCCTCGCTGCCCTCGAGAATGAGGGCGTCGGTCCCGTAGTCGATCATTCTGGACGCGATCGATTCCGTCGAAGCGAAGCACATGACCTTGGCCCCGGAGGCCTTGGCCGCCTGGACTTCCCCCTTTCGGGGAAAGCTTCCGGCGAAGACGATAAAGGGGACGCCCATCTCGGCGAGCTTTTTCAGATGGGCCTGGTAGTTCGGCGCGATGGTGATGAGGTTGACGGCGAAAGGGACGGCCGGGCCGGCGGACTTCAGGGCCCGCACCTCGGCTTCCAGGTTCTCGACGGGCATGTTCCCGGCGGCCAGGACGCCGAAGGCCCCGGCCTCGCCGACCGTGCGGACCAGCCGCGAATCGGAGATCCAGGTCATGGCCCCGCTGATCAAGGGATAGCGGACGCCCAGGAATGCCCGCCCCTTGTTCCAGTGCTTCGAGAGATGTCCTTCCATGACAACCTCGTCTCGCCGGTGTCAGCCTTTCCTGGCCGCCCGAGCCGCCCGCACCATGTCCTTGACGTCCTGCATCAGTCTCGGCGTATCGTAGACGATGCCGTCCTTGATCGTCCACTTGATGCCGCCGCGGACGACGGGCTTCCCGTCCTTGATGTCGAGGACCCCGGTCGGATAGAGATACTTGAGATTGGCCAGGGGGTTCTCGTCGACGAGGATGAGATCGGCCAGGAATCCCTGACGCACCCGGCCGAGCTCCTTCTCGAGGCCCATCAGCTTGGCGTTGTTGCCCGTGGCGCACTGGATGACGTCGATCGGGTGGAATCCGGCTTCCTGGAGGAGCTCGAGCTCGCTGAGGTAGGTGAAGCCGTAGAGCGTGTAGATGAAGCCGGCGTCGTCGCCGGCGCCGACGATGCCGCCCTTATCGGCGAAATCGCGGACGGCCTTCATCCAGATGCGGTAGTTCTCTTTCCAAGCGATCTCGTCCTCGGTCGACCAGCCCCAGGAGAAGGCGCCGTGGCGGGCCGGGCTGGGCTCGAAATAGTCCTCGAGGGTCGGGTGGAGGTACTCGCGGAACCAGGGGAGATTGCGGGCCCGGGTCATGTCCCGGCAGGCCTCGTAGGTGCTGAAGGTCGGGATCCAGCCGACGCCCTTCTTCACCATATCCTCGAGGACGGCGTCGAGCTTGGCCGGATCGGCCTCGCGCCACAGCCGTCCGGCCCAGCGGAAGCGGTCGCTCTCGTTGTTGTAGTTGTAGGATGGCGGGAAGCTCTGCGAGCCCTTCAGCGCCGCGTCCGGGATGCCGTACCAGTGCTCGATCGTGTCCACGCCGAAGGCCGCGGCGTCCCGTATGTCCGTCTCCTCGACCCCGATGTGATGGGCCACCTTGAGGCCGAGCTTGGTCGCTTCGTCGACGATGGCCTCCATGATGTCGCGGTCGAGGCCGAAGATCTTGACGCCGTCCCCGCCCTGCTCTTTGATGGCCCGGACGGCCTTGCGCCCTTCGTCGGGCGTCCGGCCGCCGGCGACCGGATAAACGAAGATGCGGGGCGCGACGATCGTGCCGTCCTGGCTTTTGCGCTTTTCCGCGAAGGCTTTCTTGGGATCGGTGCCGACGTCCCGTACCGTGGTGACCCCGCAGGAAAGATAGATCTTGTGCTCGTACTCGAACGGCTGGGGGATCCCGGCCCGCTCGTCATGGAGATGGATATGGCTGTTGATGAGGCCGGGCAGGAGATACATCCCGGTGCCGTCGATGACATGCGTCTCGGTCTTGTACGCGTCGGGCCGGATGTCGGCGCCACGGACGGCGGCGATCCTATTGCTCTCGACGACGACGTCCATGGGCCCGCGCATCGGCGTGCCTTTGCCGTCGATGACCAGGACGTTGCGGATGACGAGCCGGTCGTAGCGCCGGCCGTGCTCGACGCCCCGGCTCTCTGCCGGTCGGGCCTGCGCCGCGGCCGCGAGCGCGGATATCAGGAGAACAGGAGCGGCAAAGGAGAAGACATGCTTTTTCATGTCCCGGAGTATAGCACACAGGACGGGGACATGTACGCTTCGTACGTGTCCCCCTTTTTTGCGCCAGGGCGCGGGTCGATCCCCTCGATTTCTCTTCCAAAGACTCGGCGATTTGGTGTATTTAGATGTGTGTCGCCGGACAAGAACGGGGACACGTACCAAGTACATGTCCCCGAAATAAATAAGGAGAAGCTGCATGGACAGACGACGGACCCTATGGACAGCGGCGGTCCCGGCTATCGCCTGCGTTTCTTTCGTTCTCATCGCCCTTCTGGCGCCGGCCGCATCGCAAGTTCCTCAGACAGCCTGCCCGGCGCTCACACCCATCGACCCCCAGCGCGTCCAGGACCAGGACACCATGACCTGGGCCGATTACCGTCCCATCCCCGGTCGCAACTGGGCCGATCCATCCATCAAGCCTCAGCGCGGGTTCAAGCTGGCCGTCGTCGGCATCGACTTCCCGGGCCAGCCCTTCGTCATCACGCTCCCGAAAGGGTCGGACCCCTTCGGCAATCCCCAGATCGATCCGATCCCCCGCGAGAAGGTCCCCCAGTTCTACGCCGACTTCTTCATGAAGCCGGGCGAGGCGAACAACGGCCAGACCATCAACGGCTACTGGATGGAGCAGTCGCGGGGCCGGTTCGGCATCACCGAGGTGGAGGTCTTCGGCCCGTACCGCATGCCCAAGCCCATCTGGGCCTATGGCCTGAACGAGTACGGCCAGAACGACCAGACGCCCGACGGCACCCGGGCCGGGAGCCGCATGGAGCGCGATTGCGACGAGATCTGGACGGCCGCCGTCGGCCGGGACGTCCGCAAGGAGTTCGACGCCGTCCTCCGCCTTTACGCGAGCTACGACGAGACGGGCGTCTGGCAGGAGTTCGGCGAGATGAAGTTCAACACCAAGCACGACATCCCGCCGGAGTGGGGCAATCCCAACCCGGAGAAGCCCCGCTGGATCCCGACGCGCTACGTCGAGTGGACGAGCTGGCTGGCCGGCTCCCAGCAGTGGGGGCTGTCCTCCATGCGCCAGGGCGAGAACTCGGGCACCATCACCCACGAGCTCGGCCATTTCGCCTTCCGCCTCCCCGACCTCAACAACAACCCCTACGTCAAACCCTACCGGAGGGTCGCCGCCGGCCCTTGGGACATGATGGACCGGGGCAGCTTCAACGGCCCGGGCGGGCCGCACCGGCGCTGGGTCGTGCCGCCGACCCAGGGCGCGTTCATGCCGGCCGGGCTGATGGTCCGTAACCGTCTCGAGAACAAGTTCATTGAGGAGTCGGACCTTCTCATTCTGAGCCGGGACGGCTTGGCCAAGTCCGGGCTCGCGGTCGCCGAGGTGACGGCCCGGGCGGTCGATCCCCTCCCGGGCACCTTCGCCGGCATGGTCGTCCGCTTCGACGGCGAAAAGCCCGGGGACCTCACGCCTCCGGACGACCCGGCCGTGAATCCCCTGTCCCCGGGGGCCCCGAACTACAACTCCTATACGCTCGAGGTCGTCCAGAGGATCGGCTACGACTCCTTCACGCCCGACAACGGCGTCCTCATCGCCAAGAACAAGGATTCCCTGCGCGGCCGCAACGGCGGCCCCAACGAGTTCAACAGCTACATCTGGGTCATCGACGCCCACCCCGAGGACATCGGCGTCGTCGATTACGCCAAGCCCAACGGCGAGAAGGTCATGCGGACGATCGCCGACTACCGCCAGCTCAACGACGCCCTCTTCCACGCCGGGATCGGATCGGGAAGCCCCTGCGAATGGGTCGATGCGCCCAACCGCGTCCATTTCTATGTCGTCGACCTCAGGAAGGACAAGGACGGGATCCTCGTCTACAAGCTGGCCGCGCGGTCGCTCGACGGCTCGGGGCCTCAGGAGCGGGGCGTGGCCCTGGCGGCGCAAGGAGCCAAAGCGACCCGGAAGGTCAAGGAAGCGAATACGCCGATCACGTTCACGCTGACGAACACCGGAAGCGCCGCTGCGGTGGGCTCACCGTTCGGCTCCGACGTCTATCGGATGTCCGTATCGGTCGAGGGCCGCGGCTGGACCGCGCGGCTTGTCAACGGCCTCGCGGCTGTGAAGGCCAGCG
>Ga0154742_1033_pt8 | contig 11909 bp, 12 predicted proteins | sample Rifle2008BG16ft_FD_105750 | JGI IMG/M metagenome (GOLD analysis project Ga0154742, IMG submission 105750) | Candidatus Aminicenantes bacterium RBG_16_63_16 | reverse complement strand
GCCGATGGTCAGCGGCGCCGGCATGGTCGACAACGGAGGGAGTTCAAGGGGCTGGTTCTGGGGAGCTGCCCCCCGGCTGTCCGGGACTGCCGGCCGGCGGGCCGGGCTATTCAACCCGAAGGCGGCGCCGGCCAGTCCGACGCCGATCCAAGCAAGAGCGGTCTTTACCATGGGGCACCTCCGCCAACCGGCGTCATTTTATCTCATCACTCAAGCGCCGTCCACGTCGAATTATTTTGTTGCGTCGGCCTCCTGGTTTTGTTATAATCCGCCGCGATTCAGGAACAGAGGAGGTACGTTCATGGGCAAATATGTGGCCATCCTCGGAGGATTGATCGCCATCGTTCTGGGGATCTGGCTCCTCGTCGCCTACTGGTGGAAGCCGTTTTACGAGCTCGTCTTCGGCTGCATTCCCCCCATTCTTGTTTTCGGGGGCCTGATCGCCATCATCGCCGGGGTCTCGAGCATCAAAGACGCGGCCCGGACCAAGAAACTCGAGGAAGAGACCAAGGAAGAAGAAAAGAAGCAGCCGGCCTGATTCCCGTCGCCCGGGATTCCTTATTTCTGTGATATAATCGGGGAGTGCTCTCGACCGCGGTCTATCCGCTTCTCCTGATACTGTCCCTTCTTTCCCAGACGACAAGGGCCATCGAACGGGCCTTTTTCGAGGACCGGCCCGCTCTCCTATACACTCTCCTGACCGATCGCGGACATGTCAACCTGACCTTTCCCGAACCGATCTCCTTTTCCGACCAGGTATCCTCGGAACAGGCCTTCTTTGTCTTCCGCAGGCTCCACCGGACTTTCTCGACGTTCGAGTTCTACGCCGATGCCGAATTCCCCATCCTGGCCAGGGACAAAGGCTTCATTTTCAAGGCCCGGTGGTCGTTCCGGAACAGGGCCAATAACGACCAGTACGTCTTTCAGGTGTTTTTCTATCTCTCGGCGGACAGCCGGCCTCAGGGTGACGGGCGGCCGCTCTGGAAAATCACCGATATCAGGGCGGAAAGACTATGACCCGGCGGTTGTCCTTCCGGCGTGGAAAACTGGTGCTCGGGTTTGCCGGAGGCCTCGTCCTGTCCCTGGCGTTTCTCGCTCTCGCCTGGGTCCTGCCGCCGCTTCTGACCTCGGATTATTATCAGAAGAGCCTGCACTCGCTCCGCGAGCAGGCGGAATCGATCAAACGTCAGTTCGCCCTCCTCGAGTGGGGCCTCCAGAGGCAGAAGGGAACGTTTCTGGCGGCCCCCCTGCCCCAGGAAAAAGACAAGATCTTCGAGCTCTTCCAAAGGCTTAAGCTCCGGCCAAGCATCGAAGGCGCCGCCTACTACGACGAGGACGGCCAGCTGGCCGTCTGGTTGGGAAACGTCATCGATTTTCGTCCCGTGGGCGCGGGTTCCTCGTTTATTGTCCGGAGCAAGGCTTCGGTTTATCTCACGTCCGCCCAGACGATCCGACGGTCAGAGACGATCGTCATCTTCCGGCTGCTGTCCTTCCTGCCCCGGCCCAAAGCGCGGTATCTCCAGGAATATCAATTCCTTCCGGAACGCATGCGCCTGAACTCCCGTCTCGACTATTCGGACTACCGGGACGACGTCTCCGGTTTCGAAAAGTTCTTCAGCCGCCATCGGGATGAGTATATCGGCCGGCCCCGGCTCGAAAACGAGATCCAGACGATCTTTTTCCCTCTGAGGAACGACCGACGCGAAATCGTGGCCACGGTCAACCTGAGCTCGCCGTCCCGCCTCGCGTCCCAGTTCCGCATCCGGCAGTGGCTGACCCTGGTCGCCGGGCTGGCTCTTGTTTTCTCTCTTTTCCTTCTGGCCATCCACCTGGCGCGGACCGGGCTCTTCGCGCGTCCTGTCCGGCTTCCGACCGTCCTGCTTCTCCTTGGGACCCTCGCGGGAACGCGGCTCATCCTTCTCCCCCTCAGCCGGCTGGAAAAGGTCCAATCGCTGTCGGTCTTTTCGCCGTCCGCCGCGGCCTTTTTTTCGGTCGGCGACCTGGCGCAGTCGCCCGCCGATATTTTCCTGACCTCGCTCTTCCTGTTTCTGATCGTCGCGGCATCGGCCGCCGCCGCCCGGCGGCTCTTCAAAGAGAGCGGCCTCGGGTTGCGCCGCGCCGGCGCACTGTCCGCAGCCGCCGGCGGCTGCGCGGCCGCGGTCTTCCTGACCGCCGTCTATCAGCAGATCCTCTCCCGCCTCATCGCCAACTCCAACGTCAACCTGCTCCACTTTGCGCCCGACCCCTCGTTTCTTCTACTCCAGCTCAGCCTGGTTTTCCTTTTTTCCACGCTGGCGCTCCTCGTCTTTCTGGCCTTCCGGGGAGTCCACAGGCTATTGCCCCGGCTCGCGGAATCCTTGCCCTTCCTGCCGGCCGTTTTGGCGGGCGCCTACCTGAGCCTTAAGGGCTCGAGGCCGCTTTCGGTCATCGCCGTCGCCATGGTGCTCCTGGCCGTCCTCTTTGTTCTCGCCCGGCGGCCCGCCTGGCTAAAGCGCCCCGAAGCCGCGCTGGCGGCGCTCGCGACGGCGGCGCTGTTCAATTCGATCCAGATCCACTCAGACTCCCACGCCCGGCTCCTGACCCTTCTTGAGGACTCCCTCCATAACACAATCACTTCCCAAGAGAGTTGGGCGGATTTCCTGCTCCGGCAATCCGTGCCCGAAGTTGATAAAAGGCAGCAGGCCATCGCCTCGTTCCTGAGAAATCCCGATCAAACGCCCCTCGCCCGATCGATCTGGGAAAATACACTCGTCGCCAGGTTCAACTGGTACTCGACGCTCCAGATCATCGACTCCCAGGGAGATGTCCTCTCCCGCTTTTCCCTCAACATCCCTCAGCTCTATCAGCCTGAGATCGACCTGCCCCTCAGCCAAGCCTGGAAATTCCTGACGCTCGACGTTCCCTCGCTGGGCAAGGTCAGGGAGTTTGTCATCGGGTATAAGGACTGGTTCGCCGGCGAAGATTACCTTGGCCGGGTGCTTTTTTCTCTGGCCGTCGACCCCGAGATGCTGCCGTTTCTGTATTCCGCCAATCCCTATTTTGAGCTGCTCAAGGTCAGCACGCTGCCTTCCCTTTACCAGCAAAAGTTCGGGTTCGCCATCTATGACGAGTCGGGAAAGCTGATCTTCAACCCGGATAAAACGTCTTCGGGGATACCGGCCGACCGCCTGGTCATGATCGGCGCTGCGCCCGATGGCGTCTGGCTGACCTTCGAGGACAAGGCAAAATCCTACGAAGCCTTCTATTTCGAGCACAACCGCCGCATCTACTCCCTCTTCATGCCCAAAAGAGGAGCGATGGGGATCTCCGTGGAGGTCCTCAAGCTTCTGGTTTTCTATCTCGCCCTTACGCTGCTGGCTCTCCTGGCCGTCCCCTCTCTCAGGGGCGGCAAGCGGCCGTCCCAGGTCCTCTGGTCCTACGGAAGCCGCGTCTATGCCGCGTTCATCGCCATCACGGTCCTTTCGCTTCTGCTTTTCAGCTTCTTCTCCCAGAGCTTTTTCAGCCGGGTGTTCGCTCAGCGGTTCATCGAAAACGCGGAGGTCCACGCCAATTTTGCGCGCAACATCATGCAGGACTTCATCTTTCTGCAACAGGAGGAAGGCACGACGCTCATCGCTCCGACGGATGACCTCGTCCTCTGGATCAGCTCGGCCATCGCCAACGATGTCAACCTCTACAGGGAGGGCCGTCTCGCCTCCTCCAGCCGGAGGGAGCTCTACGACTGGGGACTGCTGCCCGAGCTCGTCGACGGCGAGATCTACTTCCGGCTGAGCTACGAAAACAAGCCTTTCTATGCCCTCCGCCAGAGTATCGGCCGGTATTCTTACCAGCTCCTGGCCATCCCTTATTCTGTTCGGCAGACGCCGTTCTTGATCTCGCTCCCCTTCCCCTTCGAAAAGCAGGAGATCTCCCAGGCCACCGAAGAGCTGGTCGAGTTCCTGGTCTTCATTTCGGTGTTCTTCGTTGCCCTCGTCCTCATCCTGGCCAGGGCGATGGGCCGGATGATCATCACGCCCGTCAACAAGCTCGTCGCGGGAACGCGGGAGGTCGGCCTGGGTAACCTGGATATCGCCGTTGAACACCGCTCGCGGGACGAGATGAAGACGCTGGTCGACGGGTTTAACGCTATGATCAAGGACCTCAAGAGGCACCAGGAGGAGATCGCCGACCTGAGCAAAAAGGTAGTCTGGTCCGAGATCGCGCAAAAGGTGGCCCATGAGATCAAAAATCCCTTGACACCCATCCAGCTCTCGGCCGAGCACCTGCTGCGCGTTTACGCGGACGGCCGGGGTGACTTCTCCAAGGCCCTGAAGGAATCCACCTCCTACATCATCGGGGAAGTTGAGAACCTGCGGCGGATCGCCCAGGAATTCCTCGAGCTATCCAAAACCACAACCCTCAAAAAAGAGATGTTCGACCTCCAGGAGGTTGTGAGCGAGGTTGTCTTGCCGTACCAGAACATGCTCTCCGAGAGGATCCGGTTCCGGGTGGTCCACGAGGGCGAGAATTTTCGCCTGGAGGCCGACCCGGCCAAGGTCAAGATCGCGTTCCGGAATCTCTTTATCAACGCTGTGGAGGCCATCCGCGGCCGGGGCGAGATTGAAGTCCGCCTGGTCGCCGAAGACGGTCTCCTGCGCCTGACGGTCAAGGACTCCGGCATCGGAATGGACAAAGACCTTCTCGATAGGGTCTTTGACCCCTATTTTTCAACCAAGGATGCCGGGACCGGGCTCGGCCTGCCGATCGCCAGAAAGATCATCGAGGACCACGGGGGCGCCATCCAGGCGGAGAGCGCTCCGGGCCGGGGGACCAAAATCACGATCACGCTTCCCAGGAAAAACGACTAGCTTGCATTATTCACGACGCCCGAAGGGGAAAATACGCCGACTAAAGAAGATCTGGCCAATAGAAGGCGTTTTTATGAACAAGCCAGGCTAATCGCGTTTCGGGGCTTGGCGGAGCTCGAGGAGAACTCCGTTGAGGCTTCGGGGATGGACAAAGACAACCCGGCTTCCCCCCATTCCGGACTGGGGGGTCTCCGAGACAAGCTCCACGTCATTTCTCCGGAGTTCGGCCATGGCCGCCTCGATGTCGTCCACTTCGAGCGCCAAATGATGAAGGCCCTCGCCCCGCCGCTCCAGGAACCTGGCCACTGTCGAGTTTCCATCCAGCGGCGTGACGAGTTCGACCTCCGGCCCTTCCTCAAAGCTCAGGACGGCCAGCCTCACCCCCCTCTCAAAATTTACCTCGATCGGACCGGCACGGGCCCCGAACAGCGTTTCCCACGCGGCGAGCGATGCCTCCAGGTTTCTGACGGCCACCCCGATGTGCTGGACGCCCCGGTAGATCATTTCGGCCGATCCTTCGCCCTGAGTTCTTTTTTGAGCGCGGCCAGCAGTCGGTCGGCCGCGCTGTAGGGATCGGTCTTCCGGCAGTAAATCCTGTTCACGAAGCGGTTGAACTCGGTTTCGGGGATGCGGCGCGTGATCAGGTCAAGCAGACTCTCCCTGGTGATATCCCTCAGCATCCAGCCGAGGAGTCTCTTCCGGCGCGCTTCTTGGAAGCTGGCGGGCCTCGACCGGAGGAGCCGGGCGGTTTCGGCCATCAGCGCCTTCACGCCGTCTCCCGTTGTGGCGATGGTCTTGACGACCGGGGGAGGTTCACGGCCGGGCAACCCCATCTCGAGCATGGCCTCGAGCTGCTGTGCCATTTTCTCGACGCCGGGAGCGTCGGCCTTGTTGATTACGAATATATCGGCAATCTCCATGATGCCCGCTTTGAAAGCCTGGATATCGTCGCCCGACCCCGGCGTCAGCACGACGAGGACCAGGTCGGCCAGCTTGACGACGTCGACCTCGTCCTGGCCGACGCCCACGGTCTCGATGATGACGTAGTCCTTTCCGGCGGCCTCATAGATGGCGACGGCCTCCCCGGTGGCCTTGGCCAAGCCGCCCAGGTGGCCGCGGGTCGCCATGCTCCGGATGAAGACCCCGGCATCGACGCTGTGGCGCATCATCCGGATCCGGTCGCCCAGGATAGCCCCCCCGGTGAACGGGCTCGAAGGGTCGATGGCGACCACGCCGATTTTCCAGCCGGCCTGGCGCAGCTGGGCGATCATCTGGTCCGCCAGGGTGCTCTTGCCCGTACCCGGGGCGCCTGTTACTCCCAGGACGACGGCGTCGCTCCGGCAGGCGAACAGCCCCTTGAGGAGCTCCCGGGCCGGGGCGTTTCCCTCCTCCACGAGCGAAATCGCCCTGGCGATCGCCCGAGGGCGGCCGCGGCGGACGTTTTTGATGAGCTCCTGGAAACTCATGCCTTAGAGTTCGGAGAGGACGCGCTGGGCGATGATGCTCCGCTGGATCTCCGAAGTCCCCTCGCCGATCGTGGCCACTTTGCAGTCCCTGTAGAACTTCTCGGCGGGATAGTCCTTGGTGAAACCGTATCCCCCGTGAATCTGGACCGCCCACGAAGACGCCTTGACAGCCAGCTCGGAGGCGAACAGCTTGGCCATGGCCGACTCCTTGGGGATTTTCTTTCCCTGATCTTCGAGACAGGCGGCGCGATAGGTCAGGAGGCGCGCGGCTTCGAGCTCGGTGAAGCCGTCGGCCAGCATCCACTGGATGGCCTGGAAATTCGCGATCGGCTGGTCGAACTGGACTCTCTCCTTGGCGTATTTCAGGCTGCATTCCAGGGCGCCGGCGGCGATCCCCAGCGAAAACGCGGCGATGCTCACCCGGCCGCCGTCCAGGATGGCCATGGCCGCGCGGTAGCCTTTCCCTTCTTCGCCCAGGAGATTCTCCGCGGGAACCTGGACATCTTCAAGGATGAGCTCGGACGTATCCGAGGCGCGGGTCCCCAGCTTGTCGAGCTTTTTGCCGGCCTGAAACCCCTCCATGCCCTTTTCCAGGATGAAGGCCGAGATGCCGTTCCGTCCTTTCGAGGGGTCGGTCAGCGCCATGATGACGGAAATCTCGGCATTCGAGCCGTTGGTGATGAACTGTTTATTGCCGTTCAGGACCCAGCGCTCGCCCTGCTTCTCGGCCCTGGTCGTCAGCGCCGCCGCGTCCGATCCCGACCCCGCTTCAGTCAGGGCCCAGGCGCCTAGGGTCTGCCCCGAGGCCAGGCGCGTCAGGTATTTTTCTTTCTGGCCGGGCGTGCCGAACAGGTTGATGTGATTGGCGCAGAGCGAATTGTGCGCGGCCACCACGAGGCCGACAGCCGGATCGACCTTCGAGATTTCTTCGAGAATGATGACGTAATCCAGGTTGGAATAGCCGCAACCGGAGTATTCCGGGGGAATCACGATGCCCAAAAGGCCCAGCCCGGCGAGCTTGCGGGTGAGGTCGGCCGGCCAGACGCTCTTTTCATCGATCTCCTTGACGATCGGCTGAATCTCCCTCTGGCAGAAATTCCTGATCGTATCCCTGAGCTGCTTCTGGTCCTCGCTCAGCAAGAAATCCATGATCGGCTCCTTTCTCGGTATGAAAATATAAAAGCGAGTTCAATCTTACTTTGAGTCCAGACCGGAATCAAGAGCCGGAGGGCGCTCCGTTTGACAGTCCGACCGGATTCCAGTACATTCGGGGCGTGATCATCGGTTTTTTCCGGCTGATTTTTTATGCCGTGGTCGCCTATGTCATCTACAAGTTCGTCATGTTCGTGCTGGCCCCCCGCCGCCGACAGCGGACCGGAGCCCGGACCGGGGGGCAATCGGGAGTCATGGTCAAGGATGAGGTCTGTAACACCTACCTGCCGCGGGAAGACGCCGTCCTGGAAACTGTGGAGGGCGAAAACCACTATTTCTGTTCCCAGGCCTGCCGGGGCGCATTCCTGGCCCAGAGAAAAGGCGGGACGGCCGGCGCCGGCCGGGCCCGCACCTAACCCCTCACGATCCGGAAGTCCCGGAACTCCCCCTGGAAATCTTCCCAGGCCACGTCCACGGTTTCGACACGGGCAAGGGGCGGCCCTTCTTTCAGCCTGGCGATCAGGCCCTCGATTTTTTCCCTGTCCCCCTCGGCCAGGACCTCCACGCTGCCGTCCCGGAGATTCCTGACCCAGCCGTTGACGCCCAGGGAACCTGCCCAAGTCCGCGTATGGTCCCGAAAAAATACTCCCTGAACACGGCCTCTGACCAGGACTCGGGCGCGCGCTTTCATGGGACCCGACGGATATGTTAACATGAGCGCTATCCGAGGTAAATACGCGAAATGACAAGCAGATTGACGGCCCTGCTCTCGATCGCAGGCTATGATCCGACGTCGGGGGCCGGAGTTCTCCTCGATACGGCCGTCTTCCGGCGTTTCGGCTATCAGGGTGTGGGCATCATCACCTCGGTAACCGTCCAGAACACGGTGGGCGTGAAGGCCTTCTTCTGCCTTCGTCAGCCTTCGCTCCGGACGCAGTATCGGGCGCTGGCTGAAGATATGAATCTGGGCGGGCTCAAGGTGGGCATGCTCGGCTGCAGGGAAAATATCCTTCCCGTGGCCCGGATCCTGCGGGATCAAAAGCTAGTTCCCAAGTTGATCGACCCGGTCCTCCGCTCAAGCTCCGGCAGGTGGCTATTGGATAAGAAGGCCGTTCCGGGCCTCGTCTCTAACTTTAAAAACCTCTTCACCGTTTGGACCCCTAACATGGACGAGGCCGGCTGGCTGACGGGCGCCGGCGCGGGAAGCCTCGAAACGATGAAGGAGGCGGCCGCGCGGATCGCCGGCGAGGCCGGCGCCGCCGTCGTCGTCAAGGGCGGCCACCTGCCCAAGACCGCGGTCAACATCCTCTTTGACGGTGCCCGGTTTCATCTCTTTGAAAAGCCGAAGCTCCGGGCGGACGTTCACGGAACGGGGTGTTTCTTTTCGGCAGCCCTCCTCGCCCTGCTGGCCTCGCAGGTCCCGCTCGCCCAGGCCGTGGGCACGGCGACCGACCTCACTTATGAGGCGATCAGGGAAGCCGTACGGCTGGGAAAGGGCCGGCTGGTCATTTCCCCGGAAACGCTGGCTCCGGGGGGGCCTCACTACCTGCCGGTTGGGTCAGCAAATCCTCATTGATGACCTCGTCGGCCCGGTTGAGCAGAGCTTCCGAAAAGCGCAGCCCCTGCCTGCGGGCGGCCGCCAGGTTGATAATCAGGCGCAGCCGGCTCATGGCGACGGGCGGAATCCTGTCGGGGTCCTCGCCATTCTTGACCCGAGGCGCGATGCCCGCGGTCGTCCGCCCCATCTCGTCGAAATCCCAGCCCATGGCGACGGAGGCCCCCAGCCTCGCGCCGACCAGGATTCCGGCAAACAGCGGGATGCCGTTTTCCACTGCGACCCTGCCCACCGATTCAAATGCCGCCGTGACGGTGTTGTCCGAGATTGGGAAAATGGCGTCGATCTTCTGATTCAATAGCATCTGGGCGGAGAGGAGCACTTCGCTGCCGTTGGCCACCGGCGCGGCGATGATCTCGAACCCGAGCTCGCCGGCGGCCTCGCGGGCCAGCCGAAGATAGTACTCGGAGTTGAGCTCGGCCGGCGTCCAGAGAGTCCCGATCCTTCTCGCCCCCGGTATCACTTCCCGGATCAGGGAGATCATCTGCCGGACGGGTCCCATCGAAGTCACACCGGTCGCGTTATGGAAGCTCGACCGTCCCGGGCTGCGGGATTCCAGGAGTCCGGGATTCGCGACCGCTGAGTAGATGATGGGAATCTTCTGAGTGGCCATGAGCGCCGCTTGCAGACACGGCGTGGACAGGGCGACGATCGCGTCAACTTTCTCCCGGACAAACTCCCTGGCGATCCGTTGGGCCTCGGTGACGTCACCCATCGCGTTTCTGACTTCGAGACGGATGTTGATTCCATCGCGGTAGCCGGCCTCGGCCAGGGTCTGGATGAAGCTTTTCCTCAGGACCGCCAGCGTCGGCGAATCGGTGATCTGGAAGATGCCAAGCGTATAAAGGCGCTCGGCTTTCTTCTGACAGGACGCGAGCAAAAGCGCGGTCAGGAATATGAGAGCAGCCAAGCGTTTCATGGACGGTTATTTATCGCTCGGAATCATAATTAAAATCCTTCCCCCGCGCAACTCAAGCACGGTCAGCGGAAATATCCCGGCGAGACATTGCCGCCGCTCACGACGAGGACGACCGCGCGCCCTCGGAACCGGGGCTTCTCCGCCAGGACGGCCGCGAGCGGCAGCGCGCCGGCGCCCTCCACCATCTGGGCGTGATGCTCGAAGAGCAGGGCCATCGCGCCTCGAATCGAATCTTCTCCGACCGTGATGATCCCGTCGAGTAGCTCCTGGCACAAGGAGAAGGTGATCGAACCCGGCTCGAGCCCGCCGGTCACGGCGTCGGCGATGGTCTCGCCTTCCTCGATCTCGACGATCCGGCCGGCCTCGAGCGAGGCGGCCATGAACGCCGAAGCCGCCGGTTCAACGCCCAGGATTTCGACGCTCTTATTGGCGGCCTTGAGGAAGCCCGCGACGCCGCAGGCGAGCCCCCCTCCTCCCACGGGAACGAGCACGGTGTCAAAGCGCGGCCAGCGGGAAGCGATTTCGACACCGATCGTGCCCTGGCCGGCGATCACCTCCTCATCATTATAGGGTGAAATATAAATCCTGCCGGTCTCGAGGGCCAGTTTCCGCGCGGACATCTCGGCCTGCTCGCAGGTCTCGCCGATTTCGAGGATCTTCGTGCCGGTCTCGGCCAGCCGGCGCCGCTTCTCCGCCGAAACGCGGGCCGGCAGGACGAGGGTCAGGTCCAGGCCTTCCAGCCGCGCCGCCAAGCTTGACGCCAGTCCATGGTTTCCGGTCGAGGCCGTTACGGCGCCTCTCCTTCTGTCCTCGGGAGACAGAGAGCGGATCTTGTTCAGGGCGCCGCGAAACTTGAAAGAGCCGGTGACCTGACGGGTCTCCCACTTGAGGTGGACATCCGCGCCGGTCAGCCGGCAGAGCGCCATAGAGCGCTCGAGCGGGGTCACGACGGCCGCCGGCCGGATCCGCTTGTCCGCCCCGAGGATCTTTTCGAACAGACAGTCGGTCATGGCCACAGTTTATCCGGTTCACGCCGCGAATGCACGCTTCCCTCCGGGCACAGGAAGGGATAAATGTCATGGTCTCGGGAAAGGTCGGGGGGGTCCCCCACTCCGCGAGACCCTTCATCTGGCTTTTGCCATCACAGAAACGGGGCTGATAATCCGCAACGTCAGGGACTTCAGTTGAACGGCGCAAATGCTTATAATGGAGTCCGATGAGCCGCTTCTACGTCGGGACCGCCGGCTGGAGCTATGAGGACTGGGCCGGCATCGTCTACCCGGAAAAAAAGGAAACGGGGTTTCACCCCCTCCCCTTCCTGGCCGGGTTCATCGACATCGTGGAAATCAACAGCACCTTCTACCGCACGCCCGCGGTCTCGATGTCGCGCTATTGGGTCCGGCGCGTCGAACCCTTTCCCGACTTCCTCTTCACAGTCAAGGTCCACCAGGTCTTCACCCACGACCGTGAGAGCTGGTCACAGAGGGACGCAGACGAATTCAGGCTGGGGATCGAGCCGTTGCTGGCGGGAAACCGCCTGGCCTCGCTGCTTTTCCAGTTTCCCTGGTCGTTCATCGGCACTCCGGCCCACCAAGACTATCTGGTCCGTCTCTTCCAGGTTTTCTCGGGGCACCCGATGACCGTCGAGGTCAGGCACTCATCCTGGGACAACCCCGGTTTCTACGAGATGCTGAGCGCCCAGCGCGTCTGCTACTGCAACATCGATCAGCCGGTGCTTCACAATTCCATCAGGCCCTCCGCGGTGACGACGATCCCCAAATTCTCCTACGTCCGGCTCCACGGCCGCAACTACAAAGATTGGTTCCGGGAGGGCGCGGGCCGGGATGATCGCTACAACTATCTCTATGCGAGGGACGAGCTCCAGGAATGGATCGACCGGATCCGCCAGC
>Ga0154742_1098_pt1 | contig 11957 bp, 10 predicted proteins | sample Rifle2008BG16ft_FD_105750 | JGI IMG/M metagenome (GOLD analysis project Ga0154742, IMG submission 105750) | Candidatus Aminicenantes bacterium RBG_16_63_16 | reverse complement strand
GTCGGCGAGGGCGCGGTCCTCGAGATCCGGGCGGAGAGAAAGCGGCGGGGCCGGTTCGCGAGCCCGTTCGACATCGTGGCCGGCGCCGACCAGCGGGTTGTCAACAAGAAGGTCCTGGAGAGCCTGATCAAGGCCGGGGCCTTTGACTCTTTGGGCTGGCGGCGCTCCCAGGGCTTTCACCTCATCGATGCGCTGATCGACTACGGCCACGACCTCCAGAAAATGAAAGTCACGCCCCAGAGCCTGCTCTTCGGCGGCGGCGGCCTGGAGCCGCCCGAGGTCCCGGCCGAGGTCCGGGAGATGAGGGAGTGGGACGAGTCGCTGCTCCTCTCCTACGAGAAGGACGCCTTGGGGTTCTACATCACCGGCCATCCGCTGGCCCAGTTCGAAAAGCGGCTGCGCCAGCTCGTCTCCCACTCGCTCAGCCAGCTCGACGAGGAAAAGGACTTCAACAGCGAAATCCGGGTGGCCGGGATCATCGGCGCGGTCAAGCCGCTCAAGACCAAAAAAGACGAGCGGTTCGTCAGCTTCATCCTGGAAGACTTGAGCGGCCGGATTGAGGTCGTGGCCTTCCCCGAAAGCTACAAAAAATATTATGAGAACCTCCGGGAGGGGAACCTGGTCTGGGTCAAGGGCCGTTTCATGGGTGAGGGCGAGAACAAGCGGATCAGCCTGTCGGAGATCATGCCCCTGGCCGACGCCTTCCAGAAACAGGCCAAGCGGTTCGTCGTCCGGATTTTCCTGCCGGGCCTCGAGGAGTCCGTCCTCAAGGACCTCAAGGAGACGCTCGAGAAGAGCCCGGGCGGCTGCCCCGTTTTCTTCGAGCTCGAGACGCCGCACGCCTACCGCGTCATCGCCCAGTCGATCGAGGTTCGGACCGTCGCCCCGACCGACGAGCTCACCCGGAGCGTCGAACAGCTCTTGGGCGAGGGCACGGTCTCCGTCCAATATTAGCTGGGGAACGTCCCCCAGCGGTTGACAGGTCGGGGATTATGGGGATAATGAAAGTGGTTAATTTCACACGTTTAAGCGGACATCATGCCCTATAAACTCATCGTTGCCGACGGCAGCCCGCTCGTCCATAAGGTCGTCCAGATGGCGTTCGCCCCGCCGGATTTCGAGGTCCACGCCTACGAGGACGGCCTGGAAGCGCTCCAGGCGCTCGGACAGGTCAACCCGGACGCCGTGGTGCTGGCGGCCTCCCTCCCCCGGCGGGACGGCTACGAGGTCGGCCGGTTCCTGCGCAGCCGCGAGGACTTCAAGAAGACGGCGCTCATCCTGCTCCGGAACGGCCTCGAGCCGCTGGACCAGGATAAAATCCGCGGCCTGGAGTGCGATGAGATCGTCTCGAAGCCCTTCGATTCGGAAAAGCTCGCGCTGACGGTCCGGGAGATCATCGACCGGAAAAAGGGGCCGATCTCCTGTCCCGAGGAAGCGCTGCTTGACGAGGCGTCCGGGTCCGGCGTCCGGCCGCTGTTTGACGACACCGATTTCGCCCCGCCGGAGAGCCTTCCGGCTCCCGATTCCGAGGACGGGCTCGAGGACCGGGTCCGGGGGATCCTCCGGGGAGAAATCCTGGCTATGGAGCGCGAGCTCGAAAAGCGGCTCAAGGCGGCGCTCCGGGCCGAGCTCATCGACACGGCCGGCGCGTCCGGGAAGAAGACCGTCTGAATTTCCGCTTGAGAGAGAAACCCATGGCCGAGACCACCCAAAAAATTCTGGACAAAGCCTACGACCCCGTGCCCGTCGAGGAAAAGTGGTCGAAATTCTGGCTCGAGGAGAAGATCAACTCCCCCGAGGTCCCCTCCGCCAAGCCTAAATTCTCGGCCGTCCTGCCGCCGCCGAACGTGACAGGCTCTCTCCACATGGGGCACGCGCTGTGCTTCACGCTTCCCGACATCATCGCCCGCTGGAAGAGGATGAAGGGGTTCAACGTCCTCTGGCTGCCCGGGACCGACCACGCCTCGATCGCCGTCCACAATGTGATCGAGCAAACCCTAAAAGAGAAGGGCCTGACCCGGGAGAAGCTGGGGCGCGAGGAGTTCCTCAAGATCGCCTGGGACTGGAAGGAGAAATACGGCGGCATCATCACCGGCCAGCTCAAGAAGCTCGGCTGCTCGCTCGACTGGACGCGCGAGCGCTTCACCATGGACGCCGGGTTCTCCCGGGCGGTGCGCCAGGTCTTTGTCACGCTCCACCGGGAAGGGCTGATCTACCGGGATTATTATCTCGTCAATCACTGCCCGCGCTGCGGCACCGTGCTCTCGGATGTCGAGATCCTCCACCAGGAGCTCCAGGGAAAGCTCTTCTATATCAAGTATCCGTACGCCGAAGGCGAGGGCTCGGTCGTCGTGGCCACGACGCGGCCCGAGACCATGCTGGGCGACACGGCCGTCGCCGTCCATCCCGAAGATGAGCGCTATGTCGCGCTCCACGGCCGGTCGGTCATCCTCCCGATCCAGGACCGCCTCATCCCGGTGATCACCGACGACCGCGTCGAGAAGGACTTCGGCACCGGCGCGGTCAAGGTCACGCCCGCCCACGACCCGGTGGACTTCGAGCTGGGCAAGGAGCACGGGCTCGAGCAGATCATCGTCATCGACGGCGCGGGCCGGATGACCGAGGCCGCGGGCGCCGAGTTTGCGGGGCTCGACCGGCTCGAGGCTCGCAAGAAAGTCGTGGACATGCTCAAGGAGCAGGGGCTCCTCATCAAGATCGAGGATTACAGCCACCAGGTCGGCCACTGCTACCGGTGCAAGACGATCATCGAGCCGCACCTGAGCTGGCAGTGGTTCGTCAAAACGGCCCCGCTGGCCAAGGAGGCCATCCGGGTCGTCGAGGACGGGACGATCGAGTTCATCCCGGCCAACTGGGCCAAGAGCTACTTCGAGTGGATGTACAAGATCCACGACTGGTGCATCTCGCGCCAGCTCTGGTGGGGCCACCGGATCCCGGCTTGGTACTGCAAGACCTGCGGCGAGATCGTGGTCGCCATGGATGACCCCGCGACCTGCCCGAAGTGCGGCGGCGGCGAGCTCGTCCAGGACGAGGACGTGCTCGACACCTGGTTCAGCTCAGCCCTCTGGCCGTTCGGCACGATGGGCTGGCCGGAGGAGACCGCGGACCTCAAGGCCTTTTACCCGACCGACCTCATGGCGACGGCCTTCGACATCATCTTCTTCTGGGTCGCCCGGATGATCATGATGGGCCTCAAGTTCACGGGACAGATCCCCTTCCGCCAGGTCTTTATCAACGGCCTGGTCCGCGATTTCCGGCGCCGGAAGATGAGCAAGTCCGAGGGCAACATAATCGACCCCCTGCTGATGATCGAAAAGTACGGCACCGACGCGCTGAGGTTCACCATGGCGGCGCTGGCCATCCCGGGCATGGACCTTTCGCTCTCCGAGGAGCGGATGGCCGGCTACCGGGCCTTCGTGAACAAGATCTGGAACGCCTCCCGGTTCGTCCTGATGAACCTTGGCGAAACCGTGCCGGTGGTCCGGGAGAGCGAGCTCAGCCTGGCCGACAGATGGATCCGGAGCCGGCTGGCCGAAGTCACGGCGGAACTTGAGTCGGCGCTCGAACAATATAAATTCTACGAAGCCGCGGACAAGATCTATCATTTCGTCTGGCATGAGTTTTGCGACTGGTATATCGAGATGGCCAAGCCCGGCCTCCAGGCGGGGAGCGCGACGACGAGGGCGGTGCTCGCTGAATCGCTCGACCATATCCTGAGGCTCCTCCATCCTTTCATGCCGTTTGTGACCGAGGAGATCTGGAGCCATCTCGCGGTCCACGGCCGGTCGCTGGCGCTGGCCGCTTTCCCGGAGAGCCAGGCCGGGCAGATCGACCCTCACGCCGATGCCGAGATGGGGCTTCTCCAGCAGCTCGTCGTCGAGGTCCGGACGATCCGGGCTGAAAACAGGATCCCGTCGCCTCAGAAAGTCGAGGTCTGGCTGAAGGCGCCCGGCGAAACCGAGCGGGAGTTCATCCCCGAGATCCGCCACTACATCCTGGCGCTTGCCAACGCGCGCGAGGTCAAGGTCGTGGACGCTTACCCGGGAGGCCGGAGCTTCCTCAAGGGCGTCGCCGGGGCCTGGGAAGCCGCCATTCCCCTTGAGGGCCTGGGCGGCCTGGATGCGGAAAGGGCGCGGCTCGAAAAAGAGATCGGGAAGGCTGACGAAGAGATCACGAAGCTCGAGGCGAGGCTCGAGAAAAAGGATTTTCTCGAGCGCGCGCCCCAGGCCGTCATCGACGAGACCAAGGGGAATCTCGCCGGGCTCCGCGAGAAAAAGACCAAGCTCGAGGCCAGCCTCGCCCTCCTTAAGACATGAAATGAGGAACGGGTCCTGTCATGACGCGTCCCCGCCAGTCGTTGCGATACGTCGGGTCGGATGGCGATGCGCCCCTATCCCCCCGGCCCCCGGGAACCAGTCCCGTCGGTTCCCCCGTCGGCAACGCCGACGGGTCCCCCTCCGCTACGGGGGTCTTCGGGGCGCTATCTCCATCCGACCCGACGAGGCCCAGGCATGGGCTAACGACATGCCACCAGCGATAACCTAGCTCTACCATGATCGGATCGACGATATACCGCTTGGCGACGTGCGCGTCGACCAATGACGTCGCGAAACAGCTCGCGGCTGAGGGCGCCGAGGACGGCACGGTCGTCGTCGCCGAGGAACAGACAGGCGGCCGGGGGACGAAGGGGCGGGCCTGGCATTCAGCGCCGGGCCTGGGCCTTTATGCGTCGGTCATCCTGCGGCCGCGCCGGAGCGACATCGCGCTCATTCCCGCCCTGGCCGGCGTGGCGGCGGCCGACGCCGTCCGTGCCGTGGCCGGCATCCGGGCCCGCCTCAAGTGGCCGAACGACATTACCTGGCAAGGGAAGAAGCTCGGCGGCATCCTGAGCGAGAGTTCTTTCCAGGGCGAAGCTCCGAGCTATGTCATCGTCGGCATCGGTATCAATGTGAGGCACCGCAAGTCCGACTTCCCCGCGGATATCCGGGCGACCGCGACTTCCCTCCGGCTGGCCTCAAAAAGACCCGTGGACATGGCCAAGCTCGAGTCCGCACTCTGGGCGTCTCTCGAGAAATGGCGCGGGGAGTTCGAGAGCGGGAAGTTGGCGGAGATCGCCCGCGCCTTCGAATCGCGGCTTATCTTCCCGATAGGGACGAAGATTGTGATTGAGCGAGAGACAGGCCGCTTAACCGCCACCCTCCGCGGGCTGGACACCCAGGCCCGGCTCGTCGTGGAGAGCGAAGGGCGGACGATTTGCCTCTCACCCGCGGAAATTGTCAGCGTCTCGCGGTCTTACGCTTTGACGCGTTAAGTGTTATCATACCCGGAGAAACCACCCATGCTGCTCGCCGTCGATATCGGGAACACGACCATCGCCCTGGGCGTCTTTGAGGGGAAGCGCTTGGTCAACGAATGGCGGGCCCGGTCGGAGCGGGAGAAGACGGCCGATGAATACGGCATTCTCCTCCTCGACCTGCTGCGGCTGGCCGGCCTTGAACCCGCCGCGATCGACGGCGTCATCATCTCGAGCGTCGTGCCGCCCCTCACGCCGGTTTTCCAGGAGCTCGGCCAGAGGCTGTTCGGCCGCAAGGCCCTGGTTGTCGGACCGGGCCTCAAGACCGGCATGCCCATTCTCTATGAAAACCCGGGCGAGGTGGGCGCCGACCGGGTGGTCGCCTCGCTCGCGGCTTTCGAGAAGCACGGCGGACCGTGCATCGTCGTCGATTTCGGGACCGCCACCACTTTCGACTCGGTGACCGCCAAGGGGGAATACCTCGGCGGGGCGATTGCGCCGGGCATCCAGATCTCCGCCGAAGCGCTCTATCTCCGGACGGCCAAGCTGCCCCGGATCGAGGTTGTCAAGCCAAAGAGGGCGATCGGGAAAACGACCGTGGCCAGCATGCAGTCGGGAATCTATTTCGGGTATGTCGGCCTCGTCAATCATCTCATCGCGGAGATCGGCAAGGAGCTGGGTGGCCGGCCCGTCATCGTCGTCACCGGGGGTTTCGCGGCCCAGCTCGGCCCCGAGATCCGGGGCGCCCACCGCCTCGAGCCGCACCTCGTCCTGGAAGGGCTACGGATCATTTACGACCGCAACGCCGGCGACAAGGCTGGCGATTGATTTCCGGGAGCGCGGCGATGGCCGGAAAGCGAACGACCCTGGAAGCCCGGCGGAGCCGGTATTTCCAGGGCATCGCGGCGGCCTTCTTCCGGCTGCGCGGCGCGCCGTTTGTGCTCTCCTCGGGCGAAATGGTGACCATCGCGGGCTGGGAGCAGGCGGGTATCCCCCTGGATGTCGTTCTGGAGGGCGTCCGCCGGGCTCACGAGAATTCGCGGCGGGCGCGTCCCGCCCCGGGACGATTGTCGTCGCTTTCTTACTGCGACCGCGAGGTGAGGCGGGCCTTCCAGGAGTACCGGGACCGGCGGGTCGGCGGGACCAGGGCGCCGGTCGCGCGCTCGGCGAAGGCCGGCCGGGCGAGGGAGGCCGTAGAAAGATTCCTCGAAGCGGGCGCCGGCGAAACCGGCTACCTTCGCGAGGTCTATGAACAGGCCCTCACGCTCCTGTCCCGGAAGGCCATCCGCGAGGAGGGCCTCGAGACGCTCGAGGCCGACGCCGAAAGGCTGATCCTCGAGCAGGCCGGGGGGGCCGAGAGGGTCGAGGCGGAAAAACAGGTGCGGGCCGATTTCGCCGGCCGGTCGGCCGCGCAATACGAAGACATCCTGGCGGTCGAGCTCGTCCGCCGGGCGCGCGAGAAACACGGAATTCCGCACCTGAGCCTTTTTTATTATTGACCGGGATGGGGCCCATGGAAAACGACATCCTCACTCTCCTCAGGCAGAAAAAAAAGGGGCTCGCCTTTCACCAGATCGCCGCCGCGCTCCGGGTCCACGGCCGGGACCAGACGAAGCTGAGGCAGTCCCTCAAGATCATGGAGGGCCGCGGCACGGTCCTCAGAAGAAAGGACGTCTACGCCGCACCCCAGGACAAGACCGTCATCCGGGGCGGATTCATGCCCAGCTCGCGCGGTTTCGGGTTCGTCCGGCGCTCGGACGGCGGGGGCGAGGACGTCTTCGTGCCCGCGCGCTACTCCCAGGGCGCGCTGGCCGGGGACACCGTCGAGGTCCTCGTCAAGGAGAAGGGAAAGATCGGCAAGCCGGAGGGCCGGATCGTCCGCATCATCAAGAAGGCGCGCGAAACCCTGCTCGGCATCTACCAGGAGCACTACGGCCGGCCGATGATCCTGCCTTTCGACTCGGCGTCGGCCGAGGGCTTGCCCCTGGCTTCGCGCGGGACATGGAGGATCTCCCCCGGCATGATCATCGAGGCCGAACGGGACAGCCTCGCGGTCAGGAGCGTTTTCGGATTCCCCGAGGAGCCGGGGGTCGATATCCAGGTGGTCATCAGGCGCTTCAACCTGGCCACGAAGTTTTCCGAGGAGGCGCGGGAAGAGGCCGGGCGGGTATCCCGCAAGATCACCGCCAAGGACCGGGAGGGCCGCCAGGACTACCGGCCCTGGACGACCGTCACCATCGACGGCGAGTCGGCCCAGGATTTCGACGACGCCGCGAGCATCCGGCGGCTGCCCTCGGGAAATTTCCTCCTGGGCGTCCACATCGCCGATGTCTCGCACTATGTGCGGCCGGGATCGGCGCTCGACAAGGATGCCCAGGCGCGGGCGACGAGCGTCTATCTCCCCGAGTTCACCATCCCCATGCTTCCCGAGGAGCTCTCGAACGACATCTGCAGTCTGCGCGGCAGACAGGTGCGGCTGACGGTCTCGGTCATCCTCGAAATCGACGTCCAGGGCCGGGTCGTCAAGGCCGATTTCCATCCTTCGCTGATCAAGACCGCGGAGAGAATGACCTACACCTCGGTCTTTAAAATTTTCCAGGGCGACGCGTCCGAGACGGCGCGCTACAAGAAGCTCGTCCCCGATTTCCTGATGATGCGGGAGCTGGCGGCCATCCTCCGGCGGCGGCGCGAGGCGCAGGGAAGCCTCAACTTCGACCTCCTCGAGCCCGAGCTCATTTACCGGGAAGGAACGCTCCACCGCGTGGAGGCGTTCGAGGCCAACGAGGCGCATCACCTGATCGAGGAGTTCATGGTGCTGGCCAACGAGGCGGTCGCCGCCCATCTCAGCCGGAAAGGCATTCCTGCCCTATATCGTATCCATCCGCCGCCGGCGCTGGCGGACATCGCGGAGCTCAAGGAGCTTCTCGAGCACTTCGGGATTATGCTCCCCAAGGCGGAGAAAGTGACGTCGCGCGACCTGCAGCGCGTGCTCAAGGAAGTCGAGGGGAAGCCCGACGAGAAAGTCATCCAGTCGCGGGTCCTCCGGGCGCTGCGGATGGCCGTCTACTCGCCCGATAATGCCGGGCACTACGGGCTCGCCAAAAAAGACTACACCCATTTCACCTCCCCCATCCGGCGGTATCCCGACCTCATCGTCCACCGGGCGCTCAAGGCGTTGCTCGCCGGCGAGAAGTGGAAGATCCCGGGCCTCGAAGCGCTCGCCCTCCACTGCTCGGACCAGGAGCGGAAGGCCGACGGCGCGGAGAAAGAGCTCGTCGAGTGGCGGATCTTCCGGCTGCTCAAGACGCGGCTGGGCGACGAGTTCGAAGGCGTCATCGTGGACATCACGAAAGCCGGGGTCCTGGTCGAGCTCGACGACTTCTTTGTGGACGGACTGATCGCCTACGCGGACCTGGGCGGCGATTACTACCGGCAGAAGTCGGCGCGGCAGCTCGTCGGCCGGAGGTCGGGCCGCACCTTCGAGCTCGGCCAGAAAATCACGGTCCTGCTGGCGGCGGTCGACCCGCTGGCGCGCCGGATGACGCTTGTCCCGGCGCCCCATCCATGAGGAGCGAAAAAGTGGCGGCAAAGCGACCGGTCACCTCGCGGCGGAGGGAAAAAATCCTCGTGCTGCCGGCCGGAACCGACAAGGAGAAGCTCGCGGCCGCCTGCCGGGCGCGGGGAGTCCGGGGGGTGAGGCAAATAGACCTGGCGGACCTGCCGTACCTGGGCGAAGAGAAGATCGCGCGCCTGGCCGAGGAGCTCGAGGCCGAGGGGATGGTCAAGATCCTGTCGTTTTCGCCCCTGTTCCTGATTTCGAGGGAGAGCTTCGATTATCTCTGCGAGAAGCTCGTCGCTTATCTCGAGGAGTTCCACAAGAGGCAGCCGGCGCTCAAGGGCGTCACCGCCGAGAAGGTCAAAGAGAGGTTCGGAATCTCCCAGTTGGTTTTGCTCCTGGCGGTGAAAACCCTGGAAAAGGCCGGCCGGGTCATGTTGCAGCGGGGACGCCTGATGATCCCGTCCCACGCCGAGGAGCTCTCGCCGCAAGAGGAAGGCATTCTCAAGCGGCTCGAAGAGCTCTATTATCGGGGCGAGTTCCGTTCGGTTTCGCTGGATGATATCCGGAGGGAGTTCCGGCTTTCGGAAGCCCGCCTGGACAGGCTGGTCGGCATCCTGATGGAACGGAAAAAGATCTTCCAGGGCCCGGAAGGCCTGTTCATCCACGCGCACTGGCTCGACGAGGTCGTCGCCAAGGTCAGGGCGTTCGGGAAAAAAGAGATGACCGTGGGTGAGTTCAAGAACATGACCGGGCTCAGCCGGAAATACGCCATCCCGCTCCTCGAGCTCCTCGACCAGATGGGCGTCACCCATCGCAAAGGGTCGGTGCGGGAGATCCTGCCCTTTTCTCAATAAGGCCGCTGGCCTCTTGACAAATCCTTAACAAAATGAGATTAGGTATGCTTAGGTGTATCTTCAATGTAGATACACGAGGAGGGAAAATGCAGACGAGAATCCAGAAATGGGGAAATAGCCTGGCGCTCCGGATTCCTTCGGCTTTTGCCGAGGAGATCGGCCTGGAGGAGAATTCCCTGGTCAACTTGAGCCTGAAAGAGGGCGGGCTGGTCATAACCGCCGCCGCCGGCGAAAAATGGTCGCTTGACGAGCTCCTCTTGAGAATCACCGAAGACAACCGGCACCGCGAATGGGAGACGGGCGCGCCGCAAGGGAGCGAAAGATGGTAGACCAGGACGAGTACATTCCGCGGCGCGGGGACGTCGTCAGGATCCTTTTAAATCCCCAAGTCTGGTATGAACAATCAGGACTCAGGCCCGCCGTGGTTATTTCCCCGGCCTCCTATAACGGGAAGGCCGGGCTGGCGCTTTTCTGCCCGATTTCGTCCCAGGCTAAAGGCTATCCATTCGAAGTGGCGCTGCCCGAGGGACTGCCGGTTTCAGGCGCGGCCCTGGCCGATCAAGTGAAAAGCCTCGCCTGGAAGTCCCGGAAAGCGGAGTTCATCTTCGCCCTCCCTCCGGGAACAGTCACCGAACTCCTGGGCAAATTCCAAACCCTTCTCTAAGAAAGACGAAGCGCCGGCTCGGTTCCGATTACCGCGAGGGTGCCGGCTTAGCGGTCTTTTCCTCCGACATCTTCTCCTCCACTTCACGGAGGACCTGGGAAATGGGCACGTCCCGGCTGCGCGTGGCCATCCCCAGCGACCACTGGAGAGGCCGGTCGGGGTAGCTCCGGTTGTGCTCCTCCAGGCGGTTTCGCAGCCTCCTGGTCACGACGCGGGCGACGGACTCATCGACTTCGGGGAGGATGACGCCGAACTCATCGCCGCCGACTCGGGCGACGACGTCCTCCGGCCTGAAAGCCGCGCGGAGGACATCGGCGGCCCTCAGCAGGAGTTTGTCTCCCTCGCCATGGCCCAGGGTATCGTTGGTCTTTTTCAATCCGTCCAGGTCCAGCATCAGGATGGTGAGGACTGGATTCCGGCCCTTTCCGGCCCGGGCCAGCTCCTCCTCGAAGAAACTCCGGTTGTAGAGCCGGGTGAGGCCGTCGTGATGGCTCATCTCCCTCAGCCTCGCCTCGACCTCCCTCTGTTCTGTGACGTCAAGAGAGGAGCCGACGAACCCGGCGAATTTTCCATCGAGGTCGAAAAAGGGGCGGCCGCTGTTGAAAACCAGCCGGTAAACGCCGTCATAGCGGCGCAGCCGGAACTCCGTTTCGAAGGACTTTCTCGCCCGAAACGCTCCTTCGTAGGCCCTCTTGGCCGGCACGACATCATCCGGGTGGATGCCTTCCGTCCATCCCTCCCCCAGCTCCTGCTGGAGCGAGCGCCCCGTAAACGCCAGCCAGGTTTTATTGAAATAATCGAACTGCCCGTCGATTCCCGAGCGCCAGATGAGGGTGGGGAACTCTTCCAGGATGGTCGTGTAGAAATCCCTCGCCTTGACGATGGCCTCGTCGGCCCAGCGGCGCTCGAGGGCGAAGCCATAGGCAGAAGCCAGGCTGGCGATTGTCGCGAGGTCAAGCTCCGTGTAATCCCGGCTGGAGTTGGCCACCGCGATTTGCCCTACGAGCTTTTCACCGAGCATTACAGGAACGGACAGGAACCGGCTGATGCCTATCCGTCCATCGGGCGCGCCGCAGCGGGGGTCATCCCCGGCCGAGTTTGTCAGCAGAGACCTCTTTGTCTCCAAGGGCCATTTCCAGAGCCCGGTGATCTTGCCGATCAGGTCCTCCTTCTCTCTGATCCCGAGATGCTCGGCCATCTCCCGGGTCGCCGCCCCGCAGATGTGATGTCCCGTGAGGGGATCCACGTAGCTCACGTAACCCAGGCGGCTTCCCGTCAGGGACTTGGCCTTCTCCAGGACAAGCTGGGCGATGGATTCGACCGAGCCCGGCGCCAGCAGTTTCTTGGACAACTCGGCGAGGACCGAGTTGGCCATGAGCATGCGTCGAAACTCCTCCTCGGTTTTCTTTCGCGCGCTGATGTTCTGAAGGCTCCCCTCGTAGTAGAGGGTTTTCCCCCGGGAATCCCGGATGGTCCGGGAACTGTCCTCGAGCCAGACCGGCGCGCCGTCGAACCGGACGGCTTCCACCTCATGGCCCCTGACCGTGCCCCGCTGTTCCATCAGGTCTT
>Ga0154742_1088_pt7 | contig 11991 bp, 8 predicted proteins | sample Rifle2008BG16ft_FD_105750 | JGI IMG/M metagenome (GOLD analysis project Ga0154742, IMG submission 105750) | Candidatus Aminicenantes bacterium RBG_16_63_16 | reverse complement strand
GAGAAATACATCGACGAGCCCCACCACATCGAGATCCAGATACTGGCCGACAACCACGGCCAGGTCGTCTCTCTCGGTGAGAGGGAGTGTTCGATCCAGCGCCGCTACCAGAAACTCCTGGAGGAGACGCCCTCGCCGTTCCTCGACCAGGCGACCCGGAGCGCCATGGGCAGCGTGGCGGTGCGGGCGGCCGCCCGGATCGGCTACCGGAACGCGGGCACGGTGGAGTTCATCGTCGACCTGGACCGCCGGGTTTATTTCCTGGAGATGAACGCCCGCCTGCAGGTGGAACATCCGATCACCGAGATGGTGACGGGCCTCGACCTGGTCAAGTGCCAGCTCGAGATCGCGGCGGGCGAGCCGCTGTCGGTCCGCCAGGAGGATATCCGGCCTCAGGGCCACGCCATGGAGTGCCGCATCATGGCGGAAGACCCGTTCAATGACTTCCTGCCGTCGCCGGGAAGAATCGTCTACCTCCATGCCCCGGCCGGGATGGGCGTCCGCGACGACAACGGCATCTATGAGGGGTTCACCGTCCCCCTCGACTACGATCCCCTGCTGTCCAAGCTCATCGCCTGGGGCAAGAACCGCGAGGAAGTCATCCGGAGAATGATGCGGGCCCTGGAGGAATATCAGATCTACGGGATCAAGACCACGATCCCCTTTTTCAAGAGGATTCTCCGCCACCCGGAGTTCCTGGCCGGGGACTACAACACGCACTTCACCCAGGACCTCGAAAAAGACCGGGAAGCGAGCGCGCCGGGAGAGGAGATGGCGGCCGTGATTGCCGCGGCGGTCAAGAGCCACCTGGACGCCCGGGCCCTCGAGCGGGCCGGCTGCCGCCGTCAGGCCGGCTGGAAGCTCGGCGGCCGGCTCCAGAACCTCGCCGACAGGCTGTAGCATGAATCACTCTTTCTGGCTCGAATCAAAGGAGTACAGGGTCGGCCTCCGGGAGCTGGCGAAGGGCGAATTCGAAGTCACGGTCGGCGGCGCCGGCCATCGGGTCCTCGTCGAATCCCCCTGCCGTGGCGAGCTGCTTTTGAACATCGACGGCCGGGTCTATAACGTCATCGTGAGCAGCGACACGATCTCCCAATCCGTCCACATCAACGGGCGGCAGTTCAGGTTCGAGAAGCGGTCGGTTTTGAACATGCTCAAAGAGGAGAGAATCCGGCCCGGGAAGCGGGAGGTCAAGATCTCCATGCCCGGCCGGGTCGTCGCGGTCCTGGCCGCCCCGGGGGACGAAGTCCGGGAGGGACAGCCGGTGCTGGTTGTCGAAGCCATGAAGATGCAGAACGAGCTGAAGTCGCCCCAGGCCGGCCGCCTGTCCCGGATCGGCTACCAGGCCGGAGAATATGTCGAAGCGGGCGCCGTCCTTTTCACCGTAGAATAATTTCATGATATAGTTATCGGGGGATGGCCGGCGCCTTGGCCCGTTCCTCACAAGGGTCGTCCCCTGAGGATAATGACTCGAAAACGGCTCTGGTCGCTTATCGCCTTCGGCGTCCTCGTCGGCGTCCTGCTCGGCGCCGGACTCTATCTCCGGAATTTCCTCCTGCGCCAGGTCGAAAAGCAGATCCGTACCTTGGTCCAGTACAGCAGCCTCCGTCTCCAGGTCTTCCCGCCGTCGCTCATCATCAGTGATGTCCGGACCGTTTCGCCGCCGGGGTTGTTTTCGGCCGCTGAGGTCGTGATCCAGCTGCCGCTGGCTTCCGTCCTAAAAAGCGAGAAGCCCCTGACCATCATCGTCACCAGGCCCCTCATCCGGGTCAGTCCGGGGCCTCCCTCGGTCGAAAAAAAGAAAAAGCCCCGGAGCATCCTGGATCTGCCTTTTTCCCTGGCGAGGGGGGTGGTGAGGGATGGCGAGGTGGAGTATGCCGGCCGGGGCGTCGGCTTCTCGGTGCGCGGCCTGAGGGCAATCGTCGAGCCGCAGGGCGGCTCCTATATTCTCACGGCCGAGGCCGGCGCCGCCTCGGTCTGGATGGACTCCGCCCGGGCGCCGCTCGAAGGCCGGCTCAACCTCATCGTTCAGGCCGGGCCCCAGCAGATCAAGGTGAGGAGGCTGAGCCTGGCCGGCCGGGAGGCGCTCATCCGAGCGGCCGGCGACCTGACCGGCACGACGGAGCTATCCGGCTCCCTTAACGTTTCCTACAACGCTGAGATGGCCGCCGTGGCCCGCCTTCTCGATATCCCGTTGGATTGGGCCGGCCGGCTGGAGGGGAAAGGGGTGGTTACCCTCGACCGGGGCGCGCTGTCATTCCAAACGGAGCTCTCGAGCGCCGACCTGGGACTCAGCGGGATTCCACTGGGCAAGGCGAGCGGCAGGGTCGATGTCCTTCCCGGGCGTGGCGTCAGCGTGAACCTGAATCTGCTCAAGACAACCGGCGTCGAATCGATCAAGCTCCTGTACAGCGGCGGGCAGTTGAAGGGGGCGCTGCAAGGGTTCCATCTGGACCCGATCTTCGCCTACGTCAAGCTGCCTTACCCGGTGCGGTCGCCGGCCTGGGGCGAGTTCGACATCACCGGCAGCGGACTGACGGCCGATTTCGAGTTCCGGGATGAAGACCTGTCCGTCGCCCCGCCCGGCCGGTACGGCCTGCGCGGGCCGTGCCATTTTACCTGGGACATGCGGTCGGCGATCGCCTTCAACCTGCCCCAGCTGGAGATCGCCTTCGGACGCGTCGAGGTCGAGGGAAAAATCGTCGTCGACCAGAGCGCCGATGTCTTGATCAAGGGAGAGGTCAGCGACGTCAAGGGAGGGCGGGAGTTCACGGAATTGGTCCTCGGCTATCCCTTCGGGATCCCGGAAATCCGGGGCAGCGGGCAGGCCGCGGTCCGGATCTTCGGTCCGATCCTTAACCCCGATGTGAGCATGGACTTCAACCTGGCGCCGGCGGGTTTTGATTTGTTCGACCTGTCGGCCGCCGACGGCACGGTCCTCATCAGCCGGCAGGTCGCCAACGGGCATTTCCGGCTGGCCGACCCCGAGCTCAAAGGGGAAGTCGACCTCGTCTCGGGACCCGACGGCCTGGACGCGACGATCAAGATGTCGGAGGGGGAGCTGGCCAGGATCATCCCCGGGCTCAGCCTGACCTATCCGTTTTCCGGCCAGGCCGCCGGCGAATTCCGGGTGGCCACAAGGGGGAATTCCATCCGGGTCGAGGGGGATTTCTCGGCGCCCTTGCTGATGTATCTCAACGAGGATTTCCATTTCGTCTCCGGCCGGCTGACCTGGGACGGAGACACCATCGCCTTTCCCGAGCTGACGTTTGATTATTACGGAGGCAAAGTCGCAGGGGCATGGCAGCTCAGCACCCTCGGCCAGGTCCTGGATATCGACATGGCGGCCGAGGACATCGACCTCCATCTGCTCATGCCCACCCTTACGGGGAAGATGTCCTTGGATATGAAGGGGAGGGGCCCGCTCGGAGAAAAGAACGGCGCCGGCCGGTTCAAGGTGACGGGGATCCTGGTCGACCCCTTTCAGCCGGCCGACGCGGAAGGCGACCTGGAGCTCCGGTTGTCCCTCGACAAGGCCGAGATCATCGCCAAAGGGGCCTTCACTCCGGGCGATAACGGTTTTTTAGCGGACGCCGTGATCCCTTTCGAGGAAGACGCGATTGCGGTCGACGTCAAGGGCGGCTTCAGCAACCTGGACCTTCTGCTTCCCTGGAAGGGCGCCAAGGGACGCTTGAATTACGCCGTCGAAGTGAGGGGCAGTGTCGACGCTCCCCAGGTCTCGGGCACCGTCGATGTCCAAGGGACCGTCCTGCCGTTCCCCGAGTTCGCCCAGGCCGTGAACGATTATTCCGGGCAGATGATCATCAAGAACAACCGGGCGAACATCCGGTCGTTCCGGGGAAAACTGGGCGGCGGGGAAATCCTGGGCGGCGGAGAAATAATCCTGGGAACGGGCGGCCCGGAAACCATCGACGTGACTTTTCAGGGAAAGAGCCTGCAGCTATCGCCTTTCGAGCGCACGCTGGCCCTGGCCGATGTCCTGTTCCGCCTGACCAGAAACAAAACCCGGTTCGTCCTCGAGGGGAATATCGATGTCCAACGCGCCCTGTGGCGGCGGGACGTTTATGAGAGGATCGCCTTCTCCTCGGTCCGGTATCCCCAGTCTCAACGAAAGCCGGGTTACTTCGACGACCTCACGCTCGACATCCATCTCCGGGCGTCCGACAACGCTTATATGGAGAATTCGCTCGGCCGGATCCGGGGGAAGTTCGACCTGACGATCACCGGCAACGTCCTCGACCCGATCATCCTCGGGACGATCGACGCCCTTTCCGGCCAGGTCATTTTCCAGGATCGGAAGTTCCAGGTATTGCGAGGACGGCTGAGCTTCTTCAACCTTACGTCCGCCGAGCCCTACATCGAGGGCCAGGCCGAAACCTATGTCAACGATTTCCGCGTCAGAGTGACGCTGTCCGGCCTCGCCACCCAGCTCCAGCCCGAGTTCAGCTCCTCGCCGCCGCTTCCCCCGGAAGAGGTCCTGGCCCTCCTGGCGCTCGGTGAATCCTTCCGGCGAACCTACCGGACCGAGTCGAGCACCCAGCTCAGCACGGCCTCCCTGGTCTCGTTTCAGCTCACTGAGCCGGCCCAGAAAACGGCGGAGAAGCTGTTCAGCCTGGAGCGGATCCGGATCGACCCCTTCCTGATGGGCTCGTCGGCGGAAATGACGGCCCGGCTGACGGTGGGCAAGAACATCTCCCCCAACTTCGCCATCTACTACTCCACGAACCTGACGCGGCAGACCGAGGAGATCATCCGGCTCGAGTGGAACATGAGCAGCGAGTTTTCCCTGGTGGGGACGAGGAATGAATTTGGACGGGCAAGCCTTGATTTCAAGATCCGCCGGAGATTCTGAGCGCCGCCGGCCCGGTCCCGCCGCCGCTTGGAGCGCGCTGCGGCTTTTTGTCTTGGCGGCCTGCCTGGGCGTTCCGGCCTGGATGGCGGGCGCGGCCGGACAGGCCCGGATCGGCCGGATATCCATGGTGCTCGACGCCCGGGCGGCGCCGGCGGGAACGGAAACCCTGACCTCGCTCAAACCGGGCGATCCCTTCTCTCCCTATAGTGTGAGCGAGGCCGTCAAACAGATCTTCGGCACGGGCCTGTTTTCCGACGTCCAGGTTGTCCGCGGCGGCGGCGAGGACGTCGACCTGACTTTCCGGCTGACGAGCCGTCTCCTCATCCGGAAGGTTCATTTCCAAGGCCGCCCGGGCTTGTCCTCCCGGCGGCTCGGCGATGCCCTGGTGTCGCTGCGCACGGAAATCTATTTCTCGGAGGAGGGTTTGGAGCGCGCGGTCGAGGAGGTCAAGGCCGCCCTGGCCCAGGAAGGCTATTTCCAGCCGAGAATCCGGACCTCGGTCGCCCGTGACGACCGGGGCGCCCAAGTTGATGTGACCTTCGATATCCTCGCCGGGGCGAGATACGTCATATCGGACATCCGGTTTGAGGGCCGCCGCCCGGCGGATACGGCGGACCCCGGTCGGCTGATGAAGACACGCGCCGGCCAGCCGTATTCGCTGGCCAGGCTGGAACGGGACATGCGGAGAATCAAGGACATGTACCGGGGCCTGGGATATCCCAGGGCTGAAGTCGAACCCGCCCCCGAGTCGTTTTTTGTGGAGGAAGGCACGGTCTCCCTCCTGATCAAGATCGACACCGCGGAACGGGTGGACATCGTCATCAGAGGCGCCAAGGTGCCGGTCGGACTGGTGCTCCCCATCTGGGAAGCTCCCATCTTCGAGGAGTGGGGGATGGCGGAGGGCGAAGCCAGAATCCTCGGCGACTTGAGGGGGAAAGGCTACATCTTCACGTCGGTCCAGTCCTCGATCGAAAAGATCGAGGACGGTATCCGGGTAATCCATAATGCGAGCCCGGGAAAGCGGTACACGATCACGGAGTTGAAGTTCGAGGGAAACCGTTATCTGAGCGCCCAGGAGATAAGGAGCCAGCTGTTGGTTTCCGAGAGCATCCGCCTGTTCGGGGGGATTGACGGCAAGAGGGTGTTCGAGCTGCCGGACGAAATCGAGTTCCTTTACCAGACGCAGGGCTTCGCCGACGTCCAGGTCGATCTCCATTTTCACGAGACCGACAGCCGCGCGGCCGCCGCCTTCAGCATCGAAGAAGGGAAGCAGCGGCGCACGCGGCGGGTTGAATTTGCCGGCGCCGCCCTGATCGATGAGGCGACCCTCCGGCGCCAGATCCCGCTCGCCGACGGCGGACCGTATTTCTACCCGACCGTCCAGCGGGCCGTCCAGGCTCTGGAGATTTACTATCGCCAGGCGGGAATCCGAGGGACAAGGATCGAGGCGCGGACCGAGCCCGCCGGCGAGGCTGAATTCGATGTCACGTTCTCGATCAGCGAGGGAACCCGGACCATGATCCAGGGAATCTTCATCTCGGGCAACCTCATCACCCGGCAGAGCACGGTGCTGAGGGAGTTGAAGATCAAAGAGGGGGACGTCGCCCGTTTGGAGGGCATCACGGCCACGCGGGCAGGCCTGGAGAAGCTGGCCGTTTTTTCCGAGGTCAGGATCGACGAGGTCGCGCTGGTGGCCGGCTCCGAGAATCTGGTCATCCGGCTTCGCGAGGGCGAGCGGAACTACGTCGGCCTCGGCATCGGCCTGGAGACGCGGGAGGAGCTGCAGGCGTCCTCCGTTCTCTCGGCCAACCTGAGACCGAGGGGCACCGCCGAGTACATGCGCAGCAATGTCTTCGGCAAGGCCGCGCACTTGAGCCTGGTCAGCCAGTTCTCCCTGGCCGAGAAGCGGCTGATCCTCAGCTGGGAGCAGCCCTACCTCCTGTTCAGCCTCCGGCTTCCCACCTTTATCAACGGCTGGATCGAAGAGGAGGACCGGGTCAGCTTCGGTTATAAGCGGGAAGGCGTGGGCCTGTCCACGATCAAGCCGGCCTTCTGGGGCACGACTTTCCTCGGGGCCCTCCGGTACGCGCGGACGACGCTCTATTTCCTGAACATCTCGCCGAGCGAGATCGACCGCGAGTTCTCTCCGTATTCGGCGACCTCCGTCGAGACGAACCTGATCCGGGAAAAGAGGAACGACGCCTTCAACCCGTCCCGGGGTTACTTCTCGAGCCTGAGCCTCCAGTATGCGTTCCCCCTGTTCGCGACGGAGTCCGACTTCCTGAAGCTGGCCTTCAAGTATCAGCGCTATTATTCGCCCCTCCCCAGGGTTTTCCTGGGCGGGACGTTCCGATTGGGGCTCGGCCTGGGCCGGATGCCGATCCACGAGCGTTTTTTCGCGGGGGGGAGCAATTCCTTCCGGGGCCAGAAGTTTGACAATCTCGGTCCCAAGGATCCGCAGTCGGGAAATCCGGTCGGGGGGAAGGCCATGGTCCTTTTCAATTTCGAGGCCGTCTTCCCGTTATTCTCGACGCTCCCGGACCTTGGGGGGACCCTGTTCTATGACGCGGGAAACGTCTATGTCAACAGGAGCGATATCAGACCGGTCGATCTCGAACACGCTGTCGGGCTGGGGGTCCGCTACCGGACGCCGCTCGGCCCGGTCCGGCTCGAGCTCGGCTGGAATTTGACCGACCCGGCCAGAAAGGGTAAGCCCATTGTCTACATCACCATCGGCAACATCTTCTAAGGCCCCGCCCGCCGGGGCGCTCCGCCGCTTCATCCGGACCGCCGCGGCAGCCTGCCTTCCCGCCCTCCTGGGCGCCGGCCTGCCGCAGGCGGTCGACTGCGTGGCGGCTCACGTGAACCGCCGGGCGATCACGCTGACCGACCTTCGCATCCTTCGGGCATTCCAGCTCGACGAAGGGGCCCCGGCCGGAACCGGGGCGCCGACGCCCTCCGAGGTGCTCCAGAAGGCCATCGACCGCCTGGTCGTCGTCGACTTCATGAGGGGGAACTTTCCGGTCGCCCGGGAAGAGGTGGAAGCGCGCCTCGTCGCCTTGAAGGCCCGGTTTGCGCCGGACGGCTGGACGCGTCTTCTCGCCGAGTACGGAATCACGGAGAGCGGAGTTCAGTCCTACCTGGAGAACATCCTGCAATATGAGAGGATGGTGGCCGTCCGCTTCGGCCAGCCCCCCGAGGTCGCGGCCGAGGAGATCAAGGATTATTATGACCGGGAGTATGCCCCGGCCCAGAAGGCGTCGGGGCTGGAGCCGAAACCGATGAGCCAGGTTTTGGGCGAAATCGAGGAGCGGCTCAGCGAAAAGAAAAGGGATGCGCAGGTCTCGGCCTGGATTCAGGGCCTGAGGAGCCAGGCGGAGATCAGCGTTCATGAGCCGTGCCTCGAAAATTTCCGATGAAAGGAAGACCATGAGCCGCTTGGCGTTTGTATTTCCGGGCCAGGGTTCCCAGAAAGTCGGGATGGGCAGGGACTTCTATGACCGGTCGCCGCTCGCCAGGGATCTCTTTTCCAGGGCTGATGAGGTCCTGGGTTTCAAGCTCTCCGACGTCTGCTTTTCCGGTCCCGAGGAGAAACTGAGGCTGACGGCCTACACCCAGCCCGCTCTCCTTGCGGTGAGCTTCATCGCCTTCAGCCTGCTCGAGGCCGAGCCCGCGCTGGCGGCCGGCCACAGCCTGGGAGAGTATTCGGCCCTGGTGGCCTCGGGCTGCTTGGGGTTCGAGGACGCGCTCAGGCTTGTCCACAAGCGCGGGCGGTACATGCAGGAGGCCGTGCCAGCCGGCGTCGGGGCGATGGCAGCTGTTCTTGGAGTCTCTTATGATGAGGTCAAGGCCGCGCTCGGGCGGGTGACCGGGGGCGTCGTCGAAATCGCCAACTGGAACAGCGACGACCAGACCGTCATCGCCGGCGAGGCGGCGGCCGTCGATGAGGCCCTGGGCCTTATCGACGGGGCGCGGTCGGTCAAGCTCCCCGTAAGCGCCCCCTTCCACACCTCTCTCATGAAGCCCGCCGAGGACAGGCTGGCGGCCGACCTTGACGCGGCCGAGTTCCGCGAACTCAGGTTCCCCGTCATCTCTAATGTCGACGCCCGGCCGGTCCGGAGGGGCGAGGAAGCGCGGGACGCACTGAAACGGCAGGTCAGCCGGCCGGTGCTTTGGGAGTCCACGATGACGGTGTTAAAAAAAGAGGGCGTGGAGACCATCGTCGAGCTCGGACCCGGCCGGGTGCTCTCGGGCCTCCTCAAACGGGCGAGCCGGGGCTGGCCGCGCCCGCCGGTCCTGCTTAACGTTGACGACGTCGAATCCCTTGAGAGATGCCGGGCCGCCCTCTCGGGCTTAGTCTGAGAGAACCGCCCGGCCGTGGCGGATGCCGTATTCCGCGGCGGACACCACGGCGGCCGCCACTGTGACCCAGAGGCCGATCTTCGCCAGAAGATAGTAGGGGCCGAGAACGTTCTCTCCCAAGAGCAGCAGGCCGATCGTCACCGACTCGGAGATCATCTTGATTTTGCCCAGGGGGGAGGCCGGGATGTTGACGCCCCGGGACGAAGCGATCGCCCGGAAGCCCGTGACGGCGATCTCCCGGCCGATGATGATCACCGCCATCCAGGCGGGGACGACGCGCGTCCCCACGAGGCAGATCAAGACGGAGACGATCAGGAGCTTGTCGGCGGTAGGGTCCAGCAGTTGGCCGACGGTGGTGATCTGCTTCCTCTGCCTGGCCCAGAAGCCGTCCAGCATATCCGTGAAGACCGCCAGCACGAAGATGACGAAAGCCGCGGCCTCCTGTCCTTTGAACCGGGAGAGAAGGATGATCACGAGGACGGGTATCGCGAGAATGCGGAGGAAGGTCAGGACGAGGGGAGCGTTCACCTTCGAGACGTATACTATAGCACCCGGCGGTTGTCAATGAAAGGCGACGGAAACAGCTCGCCCATCTGTCAGGCGCCGTTTTAGGGTGTATAATAGCCCTTCATGTTGATTCGGAAAGCGGACTCTACGGAATGGGAACACGTCTTCCGGATCGCCCGGGAATGCGATGTGGATTATCCCGGCCTGGAAAAAGACGAGTTCCTGGTCGCGGAGCGGGACGGGCAGGTGGTCGGCATGGTCGGCCTCAAGCGGCATCCCGGGTGCCTCGAGCTCGTCGCCCTGGGCGTCACGGCCGCGAGCCGGGGAGCGGGGATCGGCGGGAAACTCGTGTCCGAGCTCCTGGGCGGCGTCCGCGAGGACGTGTACCTGGCGACCGTCATCCCCGGCTATTTTGAACGCCTGGGGTTCGTGAGGCCGGCCGAGGTTCCGGGCTCGATGGCGAAGGACGCGGACTGGTGCGCCGGCTGCCGGCGGGACCTGTGCACGGTGATGGTCAGGAGCGCCCCGTGAAGGCCCCGCGCTTTCCCGAGCTCAAGCCCCTCGGGCTCGAAGACCGTGAGATCGTCACCGCCGCGCTGCGCCGGCATCCCGCCGAAATCTGCGAGCTGACGTTTGCCAACCTGTTCATCTGGCGGGAGGTCGAGAGTCCGAAATTTACGTTCATCAACGGCAACCTGTGCGTCCTGTGCACGCCGCCCGCCGAGCCCGCCTATTTCCTTCAACCGGTCGGCGAAGAAAAAATCAGCGAAACCCTGGGTGTCTGCCTGACGATCGCCCCGCGGCTGTCCAGGGTCTCGGGCGCCTTCGCCCGGCAGCACTGCGGTTCATTCAGGTGCGAGCCCGACCGCAGCAATTTTGATTATGTCTATGAGGCCGCCGAGCTCATCTCTCTCCAGGGAAAAAAATACGACGGCAAGCGAAACCACATCCGCAGGTTCGAGAAGGCCCACGCTTTTGCGTACCGGAGACTGACCGCGGCGGACTGCGCCGGGTGCCAGGAGCTGCTCGACGAGTGGCTGGCGGTCAAGGCTGCCAACAGCAACTCCGTGGCGGGCTCCTGGAAGCCGGTGATCCAGGAGGCCTGTGCGCACCTCGACAGGATCAACCTGACCGGCGGCGTCATCGAAACCGGGGGACGCGTCGTCGCCTTCTCCATCGGCGGGCGGCTTAACCCCGATACCGCCGTCATCCACATCGAGATCGTGCATCCCGGCTACGACGGGCTGAGCCAGCTCATCAACCGCGAATTCATCCGGCACGAATGGGCGGACTGCCGGTTCATCAACCGCGAGCAGGACTGCGGCATCCCGGGCCTCCGCCGGGCCAAGATGTCCTATTGCCCTCACCATCTTGTCGAAAAATATAATGTGATGAAAACACCATGACCCGGGAAAAATCCGCCACCCCGATGATGGAGCAGTACCTCCGCCTCAAGAAGGCGCACCCGGATGCCATCCTCCTTTTCCGGCTGGGGGACTTTTACGAGATGTTCTACGAGGACGCCAAGACGGCGTCGCCCATCCTGGAGATCGCCCTGACATCCCGCCAGAAGGTGCCGATGTGCGGGGTGCCCCATCATGCCGTCGACTCCTATATCGCGAGACTCCTCAAGCGGGGGTTCAAGGTGGCGGTCTCGGAGCAGCTCGAGGACCCGAAAAAGGCCAAGGGCGTCGTCAAGCGGGACGTGATCAAGGTGCTGACCCCCGGCACCGCCGTCGAAGTGGACCTCGAGGGAGCGAAGGAGAGCGTTTATATCGCCAGCCTTTTCTGGGACGAAGGCGGCTGGGGTCTGGCTGTGATCGACCTCGCCTCCGGCCGGCTGCGAACGACCCAGGGGACCGCCGGCGCGGCCAGGGACCTGGAAGACGAGCTTTTCCGGTCGTCGCCCAAGGAGATCATCTTCCCGGAGGGCGAGGAGACGAAGGTCGGCCAGCTGGCGCGGCACAGCGGTCTCGAGCCTCCCCTCAAGAGCCCGGTCGAAGCCTGGGCGTTCGATTTTCCCCAGGCCCGGGCCCTCCTGCTCGAGCATTTCCAGGTCACCTCGCTGGCCGGGTTCGGGCTCGAAGACAAGGAGCGGGCCGTGTCCGCGGCCGGCGCCCTGCTCTATTACCTGAAGAAGATCCGGAAGGATTCGCTCGGCCTTGTCAGGACGATATCCTACACTCACGCCTCCCAACACTTGATCCTGGATGCGGCGACGATCCGGAACCTGGAGCTCGTCAGGAACC
>Ga0154742_1008_pt6 | contig 12073 bp, 10 predicted proteins | sample Rifle2008BG16ft_FD_105750 | JGI IMG/M metagenome (GOLD analysis project Ga0154742, IMG submission 105750) | Candidatus Aminicenantes bacterium RBG_16_63_16 | reverse complement strand
GGGAAATCGCCGTATCTTTAAATCTCGATGACCTCGCCCTTTCGGCTCCAGGGCAGGTCCATTTCCGAGGGGAGCAGGCAGGTCTCATAGCATTGCGTGAGCGCTTCGGCCAGGCCCTCAACCGAAATAGTCTTTTTCCCCGGCTCTCCCCGTGCCATCAGGATGTTCCCGGGAAATTCCGCAGCCTCCGGCATCGAGTCCTGCGCTCCATTGAGGCAGAGCGTCTGGCCCAGGGCCGCTTCCAAGCCGCAGGCCGGAGTCCCACCGGCGCCCGCGGCTGTGATGACGTCCCGGAGCTTCTTCATGGGTTCGGCATCGGGAAATCCGTAGACGCAGCTCTCGCCGTTCCAGAAGTCGCCCCGGATGGCCGCGTCCCTCCCGCTCACGCTGGCCGTCCCGCGCTCGAATTCATAGGAAAAAACCGGTCCCGTGTCGCGGTCCGCGGCATGCGAGGCATAGAAGAAAATCTCCACTCCGGCTTCCGTCTGACAGCGAAGGGCGATGGTATCGAAGTTTTCGATCGGGTTGGCCCGGTAGAGCTCGGCCTGGACGCGGACCGGAAGCGCGCTTGTCTCAGTGGTCCGGCCGAGAACAAAGAACATGTTATGGAGGTCATGGGCCATGGCGTTATTGGCCGGGCTGTCGAGGATCCAGGCGCCCCGGGCGTCCCGCTTCTTTCCGGCCCAGTCGTTCCGGTGATAATAGGCCTCATCGCGGGGCCATAGATACAGACATCGGAGGCGCCTGGGCCGGCCGAAGGCGCCCTCGAGGATATCTTTTTTCAGGCGCCGGATGGCCTCGCTGAACGACCATTGATAGCCCACGGCCACCCATTTACCGGCTTTGTCCCGCTCCGCGATCATCCGGCGGACCTCCTGGACCGTGGCCGCCGGCGGCTTCTCGCAGAGAACGAAGCATCCGCGCTCCAGGGCCAGGCAGGTCTGCTCGCAGTGGAACTGGATGGGGGAGGAGATGATGGCCAGGTCGGCGGTCTGCCGCGCGTAAAAGTCCTCGAGCGTCTTAAAGACCGGGATTTTGAGGTCGGCCAGCTTTTCGAGGTCAGGACACCGCTCCGGATTCGGGTCGACCGTGCCGGCCAGGCTTAAGGCGCCCCCGGCCGCCTGTTCGAGGAGGGCCTTGAGATAGACCGCCCCCATGCCGCCGATTCCGGCGAGCACGATGGAGACCGGATTTTCCCGACTGACCGGCCCGATGCGGCGGCTCATCTCTGTTTGCGGACCGGTCTCTCGAGGAGGTCGACTTCCTCGAAGGTCCCGGCCCCCGGCCGGAACCGGAACGTCCGGATTTCAAAGGGGGAAAAGGTGACCGTCTTCCGCGCCTTGGCCCAGGGCAGCGAGAGGCTGGTCTTCCGTTTTTTCCCGGTGGGCTCGAAGAGGCGGATGATCAGGCCCCGGCCGTCCTCGGCTCTTTTCACCGCCGCGGCCTGAACGGCCTCATCGCTCAGCTCGATAAACGGCAGGGGCCTCTTTCCCTGTCCCGGCGGGAAGAAAGCCAGGACGAACGGCTTCTCATTTCTCACCAGGGCCTCGCGGTCGACCGCCGACAGCCGCCGCTCGCGGCGTCCGCCGTCAAACCAGAAATGGAAGATGCGCTCACCCTGGTCCTGCCGGGGGATGTGCCGGTCCTGGGCGATCAGCGGACCCACGGCCGCCGGATCCGCCGAGTAGGCTGGTGAGCGGAGGAGCGACAGCCTGAGCTCGCCTCCGGCAAAATCGGAGCCGTAGGTGCCGTCGTTGATGCAGGTGAGCGCGGCGTCCGGTTCCTCGGAAACGACGGCCACCCACTTTTGGGCGACCGCCTCGGTTCCGTCCACGGGGAGGCCGGCGGCGCCGTAAGCGACCTGACCGATATACCGGCCGCCGCTGAGCCGGGTCGGGACGGAAAGCTTGAGCATTTTGTCCATTTCGTTCCAGAGGACCCGGAGCTCGACTTCAACCTGGGTGCCCGTCTTCGGGAGCTTGTACCTCTGAAAAATGACCGAGCGCCCATAGCCGAACACGGCCTCGACGACGGCCCTGGCCGCCCCGTCCTCGATAATCCTGACGGAGCGCGCCCCGCCGGCCGTGATCCCCGAAACCCGCCTGGCATCTTCGTCGGACATGAGCTCGAACCGTCCCGCCAGGTCCCGGAAGCTCTTGACGCTCATTCCCCAGGGGTCGGCGTTGTCGTTCATGACGATCGGCTGGAAGGCGTTTTCGGCGGTCAGGTCCAGCCCGGCGGCCGCGAAGCGGTCGACGAGCCCGGTCCGGGTGTTGATCGTCATTTCGAGATCGCCGGTCTGATGGAGGATTCTTCCGTCCGTCTCCGCGAGCCGGGGAACGGGCTTAACTTCGCGCTTTTCCAGCCGGCAGTCGAACCGGTTGATCCGTCCCGGGGCCAGCTCGGCGGCGAACACGACTTTTTTCCGCCATTCGACGCTGAGGCTGCTCTCCTCCTTCTCCGGCTGGCTGGGAAGCGGACGGCCGTTGCCATAGACCTGGGGAAAAAGAAAGCCACCGGACGCATTGATCTCGTAGGGTTCGAATTCGCACTCGACGAGGCCCGCCACCCTGAACGGATGGGGATTATAGACAAGAATCGGGATCTCCCCGTCTCTGGCCGCCGGTTCGCCGCCGGCCAGCGCGAAGAAGGCGCGCGCCTTGACGCGAGAGAGAATTTCCAGGCCGTGGTCGAGCCGCCGGACAGAGGACTCCTCGGCCGGCTGGATGGACGAGCCCGGCAGGATGTCATGGAACTCGCTGAAGGCGAGGTCCAGGAGCGCTTCCCGGAGCTCGTCCCCGGGATATTTCATCAGGCCCTGAAAAGCGGCCGCCGAGGCCATTTTTTCCGCCATGAAGAGGTCGTTTTCGAGCCGGCGGTGTTTCTGTTTGACCCTGGCCATCGAGGTGTAGCAGCCCACGGCCCAGGGGTTGAGGTCCGAGGCCCGTTCGGGCAGGGGCGTCTTCCTGCGCCGGAGCTCTTCGAAATAGGCGTCTACACTCGAGTGCAGGATTTCGACGTCCGTCCTGTCCTTCATCAGACCGCCGAGCTCGATGAGATCGGCGCGGGAGGCCCCGCCGCCGTGGTCGCCCACGCCCCAGAGGACGAGGCTCAGCTCCCGGTCCGGATGGGCGGCGATCCAGTCCAGGATTTTTTTCCCGGCCTGGCCTCCGGCGGTATTATAGTGAGCCGTGATCCTCGTGGCGGTGACAGTCGAGCCGTCGAACCCCACCCAGGTGAAATCCTCGGACGGCAGGGTCAGGTCGGCCGGGCCCGGCCGGCAAAAAATATAGGAGTCAAATCCCGATTTGGCCAGGATCTGGACGAGGCCTTGGGTGTGCCCGAAGGAGTCGAGGTTCGAGGCTGTCCGCACGTCGATTCCGAACTTTTCCTTGAAATAGCGCTTGCCGAGGACTATCTGCCGGACAAAGGACTCGCCCGAGGGCAGGTTGCAGTCTGGCTGAAGGTACCATCCCCCGAGGATGTGCCACCGTTTTTCCCGGACCAGCTTCCCGATCCTGCGGAAGAGCCCGGGCTCGAACTCCTCGACCCACCGGTAGAGGACGGCCTCGTTGTGGTTGAAAATGTAGCCGGGGAACTCCTCGCACAAGTTCGCCGCCGCCCGAAACGTCGACAAAGCCTCGCCCGCGCCCTCCTCCCAGTCCCAGAGCCAGACAGGATCGAGATGGGCGTTCGAGATGAGGTGGATTCTTGGACGGGGCATGGGTATTTCTCCTTGCGCCGTGCATTATAATGCTTCGCCCGGAGCCGTGACAATGGCCGTCGGTTCCGGGCAAAAAGAAAAGGAGGCCCGGAGGCGAGCCTCCTTCATCGGAAATGAGGAAGGCAGGCAGAGATTACATTTTTGCGGAAGCCGCCGAGGCGACGTCCGAGCTCTCGTCATCGGCTTCGAGATCGCACTCGATCCCCAGGAGCTTGGCGGTCCCCTCGTAGATCATCCGGAAGGATTTCTTGGACTCCTGAAGCTCCGCCAGCTTCTCGCGGACCTTCTGGAGCTCCTTCTCGATCAGCGCGTCGACTCCCTCGAGCTGTCTCTTGGCTTCCTGCATCGTCTTCTTGTACAGGTCTTCTTGTTCCTTGCTCAAGGCCATTCCAGTACTCCTTAAGTCATTTTTATATTGGGCTTAAAAGTGATGTCGAAGGCTTTCCAGACCCTGACGTTCACCCCATCCTTCCGGGCGGGCCTGAATTTCCACCGGCGGATGGCCGTCTCGGCGGCACCCTCCAGCCCGTACCCGTCCTTGACGCCCTTCAGGATTTCGGTCCGCAGGACGTCCCCTTTCTCGGATATAAGGGCGTTGACGGTGACCGTCCCTCCGGCGTTGGATTTCAGGGCGAGCGGCGGGTACTTCGGATCCACCTTCCTCATGAGGACGGGGGCTGACTCAGCCTGGTCGAGGGCCACCAGGGCGCCCTCGCGCGCTTTCTCCGCTGCCGGTTCGGTGTTCATCGCGGTCCCGGAGATCGCCGGCGTCTCCTCAGGCTTCGACGGAGGCGCCTGCTGGGCCGTGTCCTCCACCGGGGCGGAGGCCCCGGACTGCGTTTCGGACGGCGCCTGGGGGTTGCCTGCCGGCGGTTCCTGGAGCTCGACCAGTGTCTCCTGTGGAAAGCCTGTGGGTTGAATGGGCGCGCCGATCTCGACCGGCGCCTCGGCGGCGGGCTTGGCGACGGCCCTTTTCGGCTCGGGCTTGAGCTCCGCTCCCGCGGTGTCCGGGTACGGCTTGGCGTCCGGCGGCCGTCCGGCCTCCGCGGCCGCCACGGTCTCTTCAACCGCGGCCGAAGTCGCCGGGGCGGACGGGCTGGGTTTCTTCGGCTTGAGAACCAGAAAGCCGACGCCCGCCGCCAAAACCAGGACGGCGGCCGCGGCCCCGATGATCGCCCCCTTGGGCTTTGTCTTGGCGGGTTCGGCGAATTCCTCGAAGATGGCGCTTTTCTTAACGCTCGGGAAGGCCGCCGGGGCGCTTTTCGGCGTCTCCCGCGCGGGCTTGGCGTCATCAAGCGGGATCTGATCGATCTCGATGAGCGTCCTGTCGATGTCGAAGGGCACGGCCCGGCGCCCGAGTTCAACCCGGGAGGGAGGACGAGGGATGTTGTTGGGCTTTCCCGGCTGGAACGGCAGGCGCTGCTTGATTTCCTCGGCGACCGGGATCTTCTCGCTCGGACCGGTCCGGGTTTCCGGCTTGGCGGCCGGGACCGGCTTGACGGCCGGCTCCCGTTTGGCGGACTCCGGACGAGCGGCCATCACCCTATCGAGGATGGGAACCTCGGGGTTTTTTTTCTTGGGGGGCACAGCCAGCCCGCTGATGGCATCTTTGAGCAGGGCGTCGATGTCCTGGTCTTCGTGGACCTTGGTCTCCTTCTTCTCCTTGGGCGGCCGCAGTTCCTCCTTGAACATCATGAGGTCCGGCTCTTTCCTGACGGCGGCCTCTTTCTTCTTCACGGGTCCGACGAGACCGGCGACGGCCGCCTGCAATTCCCTCTCGATATTGACGGCCGGCTTGTGGGCCCTTGTTTCCTTGGGGACGGGATTTGTATCCAGGAGATCCTGGAGGGTGAGGCCATGGCCTTTGACGTGGGTCGCGGGGGAGGGAGGCTGCGGCGTTGCCGGGGGCTTGGGTGGAACGGGGGACGCCGCGGCTGGGGCCTTGGGCTGAGCCGATGACTCCGCCGGGGCTTCGGCTTTTTTCTGGGGCCTGTCGGGCCCCTCGACCAGGAGCTGGAGCATCTTCGACCGGAGATCGTCGCGATTATACGGCTTGGTAAAGAACGCCGCGGCCCCGTTCACTGTCAGGGCGTCGCGCTTGCACGAGGGCTCGCGATAGATCGCCGTCACGATGATGACCGGCACCCTTCTCTCCGGGTCATTGACGATTTTCTTGCACAACTCAAACCCGTGAAGCTTGGGCAGCATCGGCTCGAGGATGACAAGGTCGAACTGGCCCGACCTGAATTTTTCGTAGGCGGCCAATCCGTCTGTGGCGGTCTCGGCATGGAATCCTTCTTCATAGACGATGTTGGACAGCGCGATCAGGGATTCAGTGTCGAAGTCAACAATCAGAATCTTCTTGTCGTTCATCGCTCTTCCTGAGTCCGACGGGTACGGCCTTTCCCTAAAACCGGACGGACCCGGTTCCATCCGTGGACGGCTATCATTTTTAGGGTGGAAAAAGGCCGGGTCAATCACCTTTTGAGGTGATTAGACGGATGATTTTTGACCTTCCGGCCGGCTGGGGCCCGAGCCGGTTTCTTGACAGCCTGGGAATTAACGCTTATGTTCAAAATGAAATGACTTCCAAGGAAAGGATGCGCCTGGCGATGGCCGGCCGGGCGCCGGACCGGGTCCCGGTGATGTGTCAGATGAGCATCGGACACATGCTCCTCCAGACCGGCGCCTCGCCCTCGGTCTTCTGGAACTCGGACCGGGAATTCGCGCGCGGCCTGCTGAGCCTCCGCCGGGCTTACCGGTTCGACGGCATCCTGATCAGCCTGCACGGCCACGACCCCGCCTGGGAGAAGAACATCTCCACGCTGAACAAGGAAGACGGCGCCGAAGTCATCGTCTGGAAGGACGGAGACCGGACGGTTTTCCCTCCCGATGACCTGCCGATGCACTATCCCGTTCGCGAGAAGCCGCAAGTGTCCGTGGCTGGATTCGACCCCGAGTCGCTGCCGGAGACGGTCGAGTTCATCCCCGTTTCCCAGGGACTCGAGTTCCGCCTCCACCCGGACCACCGTTTCGACATCATCGATGCCATCATCCGGGAGGAGGGGGAGAGGATTTCCATTCATGGAGAGATCACCTCGCCGTTCGATTATTATCTCAACCGGTTCGGTTTCAGCGAGGGGTTTATCGGCCTCCTCGAGAATGCCGATCGGGCGCGGGCGATCCTGGAGCGGCTGACCGGCGCCCTCGAGCGGCTGACCGTGGAGCTCGCGGGCCGGGGTGTCGATGCCATCAAGCTGTCGTCGCCGTACGCGGGAGCAGGCTTCATCTCGCCGCAGTTTTACAGGGAGTTCGTCCTCCCGTTTGAAACGCGGCTCGCCGGGGCCGCCCGCGCCGCCGGCGTGCCGGCGTATGTCCACACCTGCGGGGCCATCCACGACAGGCTGGAGATGATGGTCGAGGCGGGGTTTGCAGGGCTCGAATGCCTCGACCCGCCGCCCCTGGGAAATGTCGAGCTCGCCGATGCCAAGAGACGGCTGGCCGGAAAGGCCTTCATCAAGGGCAACATCGACCCGGTCAATGTCCTCCTGGCAGGGACCGCGGAATCCGTCCGGCGCGACGCACTGGACCGCCTCGAAACGGGGAAACCGGGCGGCGGCTACATCCTGAGCACCGCCTGCTCGATCGCCCCCCGCACCCGGCGGGAGAATGTCCAGCTCCTCGCCCAGGCGGCGGCGGACGGGGGCCGCTATTAAGCCGAAATGCTGATCGTCAAAGAGGTCCGGGCCAAGAGCATCCTGAACAAGTCCAAGATCCATGACTACTGCGTCAATCCCTACACGGGATGCCAGGTGAACTGCCGCTATTGCTATGCCCGCTTGTTCATGAGGCGGTATTCCGGTCACGCCGAGCCGTGGGGAGGCTTTGTCGACGTCAAGATCAACGCCCCCGAGCTCCTCAAAAAGCAGATTGCCCGGGCCAGGCGAGGGACGGTCTGGATCTCCTCGGTCTGCGACCCGTATCAGCCGCTCGAGAAAAAATACAAGCTGACCCGCCGCTGCTTGGAAATCCTGGCCGAGGCGCAGTTCCCGGTGAACCTCCAAACGAAATCGGCGCTGGTCCTCCGCGACCTGGACATCCTGACACGGTTCAAGGAGATCGAGGTCGGAATGACGATCACCACTTCCGACGAGCGGATCGCCCGGATGTTCGAGCCGGGAGCCTCGAAGGTCGGAGCGAGGATCGACGCCCTGAAGACCATTCACGCGCGCGGCATTCCGACCTTTGTCTTTGTCGGGCCGATCCTGCCGGGCGGGGCGGAACGGCTCGTCGCGGCCCTCAAGGGGAAAGTGGATAAGATCCTCATCGACCGGATGAACTACCTCGAGACGGTCATCGCTCACTACCGCCAGCTCGGGCTGACCGAGGCGGCCACCGACCACTTCTTCCGCGAGCAGGCGGAGCTCATCGCCCGCCAGGCGGCCCGGCTGGGCGTGCCATGCGAGATTCTTTTCTGATGCGCGTTTGCTTTGCCCTTGGACTTTGCCTATAATTTTGTGCCCGTGACAACCCTACTATCGTTCGAGTGTCATTAATGCAGGGAGAGCTCATGATTCCATCCATCGACGATGCTGCGAGACCGGCGGTCAGTCCCGGCCTGCAGCCCGGCTTTACGCCCGCCGTGCTCTGGAACCGCGCCTTCCGTCAGGCCGCCGTCCCGGCGGCGGGGGCTGAGCCGCTGGTCATCGGTCTCGAGAGAGCCGACGGCTCGCTGAGCCGTTTCGAGACGGCCGTTTTTCCCCGCTCTCACGCGCTTTTCGAACCCGGGCTTCACTACGCCGAGCGCCTGGTCAAGTCGCTGCTCTGGATGTGGGGCGGCTTCAAGGTGGTCGTCGGAGGCCCGGCGGAAGTGGCCGGGTTCCTTCAAACGGCTTACGCGCGCAAGGGCAGCCGGCGTTTTGACGCGGATCTCATGGCGACGGCCTATGACAGGAAGTTCGTCGTCGAAGCCGCGACCGCCGACGGCGTGCCCCCCGCCAACGAGAAGACGCGGCCGTTGGGCCGTCACCTGGACGGCTGCCGCATGGGGTTCGACCTCGGGGCGAGCGACCGCAAGGTGAGCGCCGTCGTGGACGGGGAGACCGTCTTCAGCGAAGAGGTGCCCTGGGACCCCCGGAACCAGGCCAACCCGGCCTATCATTATCACCAGGTCATGTCCGGGCTCCACCAGGCCGCTTCCGGGCTCCCGCGGGTGGACGCCATCGGAGGAAGCGCCGCGGGCATCTACATTGACAACCGGGCCATGGTGGCTTCGCTGTTCCGGGCCATCCCGCGGCCGCTGTTCAGGAAGGCCATCCAGCCCATGTTCCTGCGGATGCAGAAGGCCTGGAAGGTGCCTTTTGAGGTGGTGAACGACGGCGAGGTGACCGCGCTGGCCGGCTCCATGTCCCTGAACGCCAACCGCGTCCTGGGCATCGCCCTGGGTTCGAGCCAGGCCGGTGGCTATGTCAACGAGAAGGGCAATATCACGGGCTGGCTGAACGAGCTCGCGTTTGTTCCGGTGGACTACAACCCGGCGGCGCCGGTCGACGAGTGGTCCGGGGATGCGGGCTGCGGCGTGCAGTATTTCTCGCAGCAGGCGGTCTTTCGCTTGGCCGAGGCCGCGGGCCTGAAGCTCGGCGAGGACCTTCAGGCCGTCGACAAGCTCAAAACCGTCCAGGACCTGCTGGCCGGCGGCGATGAGCGGGCCAGGCGGATTTTCGAGACGATCGGCATCTACCTGGGCTACGGCATTGCGCACTACGCGGACTACTACGATGTCGTCCACGTCCTCATCCTGGGGCGCGTCACGAGCGGGGAGGCCGGCCCGATCATCCAGGCGAAGGCGCTCGAAGTTCTGCGGCTCGAGTTCCCCTCGCTCGCCGCCCGGCTGAACCTCCAGCTCCCCGACGAGAAGAGCCGGCGCGTCGGCCAGGCGGTCGCGGCGGCCAGCCTGCCCGCCATCCTGCCGAAAGCGAAATGACCCGGCGCCGGAAATCACCAAGGCGGTAAGAATCATGGACATCAAACTCAGAAAAACCGGCCACGAGATCTTCATCCCCGACGGCGCGCCCCTGCCCAGCGCGATCAGCCGGACGACGCGGATGGCGGTGGCCGCCCATCCGGATGACATCGAGATCATGGCCTTTCACGGCATCCTGAAGTGTTTCGAGAGCGCCGACGAATGCTTCTTCGGCGTTGTCGCTACCGACGGCGCCGGCAGCCCGCGCGAGGGCATGTATAAGAGCTACACCGACGACGAGATGAAGATCGTCCGCAAGAAGGAGCAGAAGAAGGCCGCCGTGGTGGGCGAGTACGGTGCGGTCGCTTTTCTCAATTACTCGAGCTCGGAGATCAAGAACGCCGGGAACACGGACCCGAAGGACGACCTCAAGGATCTGCTCCTGTTGGGCCGGCCGAAGTTCCTCTACACCCACAACCCGGGGGATAAGCACGATACGCATGTGGCCGTTGTGCTGCGGACCATTCAGGCTGTCCGCGAACTTCCGCCGGAGATGCGGCCCGAGAAAATCTACGGCTGCGAGGTCTGGCGGGACCTGGACTGGCTGAGCGACGAGGACAAGGTCGGGCTCGACGTCTCCGAGCACCAGAACCTCGCCACGTCGCTCGTCAGCGTCCACGACTCGCAGGTCGCCGGCGGCAAGGGATACGACCTCGCGACCATCGGACGGCGCCGGGCCCACGCAACGTACTACGCGACCCACGACGTGGACGTCGCGACCTCGATGATCTTCGCCATGGACCTGACGCCGCTCGCCCGGGACCCGACCCTGAGCATCCGCGACTTCGTCTGCCGGTACATCGAGCGGTTCGCGGTGGACGTCAGCAAGAGAATCGACAAGCTCCTCTGATCGTCCTTACTCATCGGCTCGCTGTCATCGCCGCGCCGTCGCCGGTAAAGAAGAGAGAGGTGGAGGCCGGCGCCAGAGAGACCTCGAATTCGGCCGCTTCGGCGGCGACGCGCTTGTCCTCAAAGAGGTCGTGGACGACCTCGACCGCCGCGGGCAGCCGGAACACCCTCCGTCCGCCGGCCGCCGTGTGCACGCCAAGGAGCTGCCGGGAGGCATAGAGGACGTCGCCGGCGTCGCTGTAGATGTGGACTCCGGCGTGCCGGGCGATGCCCCGGAGGACGGGCGCCGGCAGGTTGGGCGCCGCCGAGTAGACGGACGTCCACTCCGGGAAGTCCTTGACGGCGAATCCCGGCTTGCAGTTTCCCTGGGAATAGACGACCTGGCCGAGCTCCCGGGCCCCGGGATCGTCGACGTGGAAAAGCGGGGCGAGCTTGGAGTCCGTGCCCCAGGATGTCTCCTGTGGCAGCCCCCGGGTGATCGGATGCCCGAGATCGGTGAGATGGACCCATGGACCCCAGGGCTGCTCGCCCATCCCGAAACGGATGCCGGTCAGGTCCCTCATGTTCTCGAGCGAGAGGTCATCCCGGATCAGGCCGGGAGCGTAGATCCAGAGCGCGACGCGGCGGTCGCGGCGGACAATCTTCTCGAGGGCTGAGCGGCGTCCGCCGTCGAGCCGGAAGGGGTTGAGAAATACATAGAGCTTATAGGGAGGGCAGTCTTTTTCGAGGAGGTCGCAGAGCAGGTAAGTGTCAAACGGCGCGCCCAGGCGCGGCAGGCCCCAGAGGCGCTGCTCGAAGATAAGGGATAAGTCCAAGCTGTTCTTGACGGATTCGTAATACAGGCTCTCGTCGTCGATAACCACCGCGACCTCGGAAGACGGCCGGCGGTCAAGCGATAGCGTGAAGGCGCCGAGCCGCTGGAAGGCCTTGAGGAGACCGAGGAAAGCGGGCTCCTTGGCCGTGTCGATTTTCCAGCCGGCCCACCAGAGTCCCTGGCCCCGGGCCGCCGCGCCGGCGAAATTCCGCTTCAGGATGGCTGAGCTTTCGGCCAGGTTCCGCGCCTGCCCGTAGTTCGTGTCGGCAGGGTCGGTGTGGGTGCGGGTGTCGTCCTCGATCAGCACGAGCTTGCCGTGAAGCCTGGCGGACTCGGCGGGCAGCATGCTCGGCCCGTCGCCGCCCAGGCCGCGGAAGCCATAGCTATAGGGGCTGACCAGGAAGTCCACATCCGGCGACCGGAGCACGCGCGCCAGGCCGAGATGGCCGCTTCGCTGGTAGGTGGAGTAATCGCTGTCCGGCCTCTCTTTGAAGAACCCGCCGTTCCAGGCCAGCTCGAGAAGATAGCCGTAGAAGGCGCCGGCGAGCTTTTGTCTCCGTGTCGCGCGCTTGACCTCGCCGCAGAATCCGATCACACAATCGGCGCAGAGCCAGGCCAGGCATTCGTAATAGTCGATGACATTCCGTTCGAGGCGCGGGTCGCG
>Ga0154742_1100_pt6 | contig 12312 bp, 11 predicted proteins | sample Rifle2008BG16ft_FD_105750 | JGI IMG/M metagenome (GOLD analysis project Ga0154742, IMG submission 105750) | Candidatus Aminicenantes bacterium RBG_16_63_16 | reverse complement strand
GCCGGGGAAGCCAAAAAAGAACCGGCCCCGGCGGCCGCCCAAAAGTTCGAGGGGGTGGGCGCCGCCGCGGAAGAGACAATCTCCGTCGGGACGACCCTTTACCGGGCCGTCTGGAGCAACAAAGGCGGCACGCTGAGGAGCTGGGCGCTTCGGAAGCATCTGAGCGAAAAGCGCGAGCCGCTGGAGCTCGTTTCTCCCCGCGCCGCCGAGCTCGGACGGTACCCTTTTTCCCTGGAAGGCAGGGATATGGAGGCGGTCGGGGCCGTCAATGACAAGCTGTTCCGGCCGTCTTTAACACAGCTCGACCTCAAGGACGGAGAGAAGGGCGAGCTTAAGTTCGAGTATTCCGATGGGAATAGTATAAAAGTCGAGAAAAGCTTCGTTTTCTACGGCGGACGGTACGATTTCGACATCCGGGTCGATCTCTGGGTGGACGGCAAGAAGGCCGAGCCCCGCCTCCTCTGGGGACCCGGGTTGAGCGTGCCCGGGATCGTGGAGAAAAAGCAGCAGTTCGGCGGCGGGAACGGGATCGCCGTTCTGACGGCCGAAAAGGTATATCGGATCGCCGAAAGAAAGTACAGTCCCGAGACAAGCGCCTATAATTTCGCGGCCTGGGCCGCCTATGAAGATAATTACATGACCGCCCTGTTCCTGTTCACGGGCGGGCCGGGGAGCGCCCTCTTCGAGCGCCAGGCCATCGGCGACACGGATGCCGCCTACTTCCTCTCGGTCAGCCCGCCTCAGAAGGCCTACATCGGCCCGAAAGATTTCGACCGTCTCAGGACCCTGGGCCACGGGACGAAAAAGCTCATCAACTTCGGGTTCTTCGGGGCGATCGCCGAGGTGCTGCTGATCGCCATGAAGTGGATCCACCGGTTCATACCGAACTGGGGAATCGCCATCATCATCATCACCTTCCTGGTCAAGGTCATCTTTTTCCCCCTGACCTACAGTAGCACGAAATCGATGGCCAAGATGCAGGAGCTCCAGCCGAAGATCAAGGCCCTCCGCGCCAAATACAAAAAGGCCAAGCAGGACATCGGCCAGCGCCGCCAGATGAACGAGGAGATGATGCGGCTCTACAAGGAGCACGGCATCAACCCCGCCGGCGGCTGCCTGCCCATGCTGATCCAGATCCCCGTCTTCTGGGGCTTTTTCAGGCTGCTCGTGGTGGCCATCGAGTTCCGCCAGAGCCCCTTCCTCCTCTGGATCAAAGACCTCTCGATCAAGGACCCCTATTACGTCACCCCGCTTCTGATGGGGGCGACGCAATTCATCAGTCAGAAGATGACCCCCACGACCGCGGACCCCGCCCAGGCGAAGATGATGCTCATCATGCCGGTCGTCATGACGGTCTTTTTCATGAACTTCCAGAGCGGGCTGGTGCTCTACTGGCTGACCAACAACGTCCTCCAGATCGGCCAGCAATACCTCATCAACCGCATGATGGCCAAGAAAAAGAGAGAGACACATGGACAACGAAAAAAGTGAGGAGCGTCCGGAATTCAAGGGCAAGAACCTCGACGAGGCCCTGGGGCATGCCGAGCACGTCCTCAAGATACTCCGGGAACAACTTAACTACGAGATCGTCACCGAGAAGACCAAGCTTTTCGGCATCAGGGGCAAGGAAATCGTCATCCACGCCTGGCCGAAGGTCGACGTCGATGTCAACCCCGTGCGGGACTTCCTGGACAAATTCCTCCCCCACTTTCCCCTGGAGCTGACTTATCAGATTAAAAAGCGGAACGAAACGCTCTACATTATTTTCGACGGCGAGGACAAGACCCTGCTCCTCCGAAAGGACGGCTCGCTGCTCCTCGCCCTGCAGCACATCCTGAACAAGGTCTCTCCCCATAAGGTGCAGGTGGACTGCGAATTCTACCGCCGCCGGAAAGAAAAGCAGCTCCGGGATTACGCCCAGCAGGTCGCGCAGCAGGTCAGCCAGACCCGCCGGGACGAGGTGCTTGACCCGATGAACCCTTACGAACGGCGGATCGTCCACATCGCCGTAAACCAGGTGCCCGGGATTACGAGCGAAAGCCTGGGAGAGGGGTTCCTGAAGCGGGTCAAGATCTTTCCCGTCCAGACGCCCGCGGACTGACGACCGGCCTCAGTCCCCGCGCCACCCGTTAACTAGCCTTTATTATTCACAAATTGGAGAGCGCCGAAGAATATATCCCCTCTCCCTCAGGATGGGAGAGGGTTGGGGTGAGGGTGATTCAATCCTTAACCCCCTCCCCTCCATCCCCTCCCACCAGGGGCGGGGAGCACGAAAAGCCGAAATTCATGAATAAATCAAGCTAGTTTATCGCGCTCCCAGGAATGGAGCTGCTGTCCCACCCGTTTACTAATCCGCCCTCATTCTCTAAAATGAAGGGCGGTCATGAACCCGCTGGACGATACGATCATCGCGATCTCCACGCCTCCGGGGTGGGGCGGCCTCGGAATCATCCGGCTGAGCGGCAAAGAGGCCCTGCCGATTGCCCGAAAAATCTTTCGTCCCGGCAATATTAAATCGGGCGTAATCCGTCCCCGCACGGCGATTTACGGAGAAATCATCGATTCCGAAAAGGGCGAGCCTCTTGATGAGGCTTTCCTGACGTTCTGGGCCGCGCCAAAGTCCTACACCGGGGAGGATGTCGTCGAGCTGAGCTGCCACGGAAGCCCCGTCGTCCTCGAAGAAACGGTGAGGCTGGGCGTCAGGGCAGGGGCGAGGCTGGCCGGCCCGGGAGAATTCACCTTAAGGGCGTATATGAATGGACGGCTGGACATCCTCCAGGCCGAAGCGGTCAATGATTTGATCACCGCTGCGACCTTGTCCCAAGCGAGGATTTCCGCGCGGCAGCTTCGGGGCGGCTTATCGCGGAGGGTGGACGATTTCAGGCGAAAAATCGTGGCGGCCGCCTCTCTTCTCGAGGCCGCCATCGAATTCCCCGAGGAGGAGACCGGTCTCACCGGCGGCGGCATTCAAGACGGCCTGCTGGCGGCGATAGCCGCTGTCGATGCCCTCGCCTCGACCTATGAGCTCGGCAGGGCCATGTCCGAGGGAATCTCCCTGGCGATCGTCGGCCGGGCGAACGTTGGCAAATCCACGCTTTTCAACGCGCTTCTTGACCGGGACCGGGCCATCATCAGCCCTCATCCCGGGACGACGAGGGATTACCTCAGGGAAAAGCTGCTGGTCGGCGACGCGGTTTTTCAATTGACCGATATGGCCGGCCTGGAAACGGCCGCCCATCCCGTGGAGAAAGAGGGTATCCGTCGCGGCGAGGCCATCGCCTCCTCGGCCGACGGCATTCTTTTCATCCTCGACGCCTCCAGGCCGGAAACCCCCGCCGACCTCAGGCTTCTGAAGCGGTTCCGCGGCCGGAAGGCCATCGTTGTCTTCAATAAGTCAGATCTGACAAGGAGAATCGACAGGCCGGCGTGCGCGAATGCCCGGCCCGCCGCCCCCTGGGTCGAGGTCTCTGCCCTGAAGGGAACCCATGTCGACCGCCTCAAGGCGCTGATCGGGACGACCTTCGTGCCCGACCGGAGGGCCGGCGAGGAAGTCGTGCTCCATCAGAGGCAAGAGCTCCTGCTCTCGGAGATCTCCGAAGCCCTGGGTGCCGGTCTCGAACTTCTCAGAGAGGGGCATTCCGAGGAGCTCTGCGCCGAAGAAGTCCGGCGGGCGCTCCGGCTCGTGGGCCAGTTGACCGGGGAGGTCCGCGCGGACGAAGTCATCCAGGGCATTTTCAGCCGGTTTTGTGTCGGAAAATGACGGAAACCCGCCCGCCCCAGTCAAAATACGATGTCATCGTGGTCGGCGCCGGGCACGCCGGCTGCGAAGCCGCCTTCGCGGCGGGCAAGATGGGGCTCAAGACCCTTCTTGTCACGATCCATCTCGAATCGATCGCCCAGATGTCCTGCAATCCGGCCATCGGCGGGCTGGCCAAGGGCCATCTCGTCCGCGAAATCGATGCGCTGGGCGGCCTGATGGGGCTTCTCGCGGACGAGACCGGAATCCAGTTCCGGCTTCTCAACAGGAGCCGGGGAAGCGCGGTCCAGGCGCCCAGGGCCCAGTGTGACAAGGCGCGGTATCGGCTGACGATGAAAAAATGGCTTGAAGAGGCCCCCAATTTGACCCTTTTCCAGGGCATTGTGACGGATATCCTTATTGAAGGCGGTAAAGCGGCCGGGGTCGCGATGCTCGACGGGCACGTCGCCCAGGCCGGGGCGGTGATCGTGACTCCGGGGACTTTTCTCAACGGGCTCGTCCATATCGGACTCCATTCCTATCCGGCCGGCCGGGCCAACGAGCCGCCGTCCACCTCGCTCAGCGATTGCCTCCGGGGGCTGGGGCTTAAAATGCTGCGGCTCAAGACCGGGACCCCGATGAGGCTCGACAAGCACACCATCGACTGGGAAGCGTTTACGCCCCAGTCCGGAGATGCCCAGCCCGTGCCGTTTTCCTTCCGGACCCGGAAATCCCTTGAAAACAGGGTCACGTGCTATCTCGGCTACACCAACGCCGCGACCCACGAGGTGATCCGGAAAAACCTGGATAAGTCCCCGCTCTACAGCGGAATCATAACCGGAGTCGGGCCCCGGTACTGTCCTTCGATCGAGGACAAGGTCGTCAAGTTCGCCCATCACGGCCGGCATCAGGTTTTCCTCGAGCCCGAGGGGCTCGAAACCTCTGAGATTTATGTTAACGGACTCTCGTCTAGTCTCCCCTATGAGGTCCAGGCCGAGATGCTGAGCACGATTCCGGGGCTCGACAAGGCCAAAATCCTGAGGCCGGCCTATGGTATTGAGTACGATGCGGTCTCCCCCACCGAGCTCGGTCCGACGCTCGAGGTCCGCAAAGTCCCCGGCCTATATCTCGCCGGACAGATCAACGGGACTTCCGGTTATGAAGAGGCGGCCGGCCAGGGGATAATGGCCGGGATCAACGCCGCCCTGAAGATTTCCTCCAGGGCGCCATTCATACTGAGGAGGGATGAGGCGTATATCGGAGTCCTGATCGATGACCTGGTCACCAGGGGCATCGAAGAGCCGTACAGGCTGTTCACGTCAAGGGCCGAATACCGGCTCAACCTGAGAATCGACAACGCCGACAGGCGCTTGACCGGCCGGGCTCGCGACCTCGGACTGCTTGACGAACAGGAATTCGACAGGTTCCTCGAAAAACAGGCCAGGATTGACCGGGCCGTTGGATTTCTTAAAAAAGAGAGAATCGTGCTCGAAAATCAGGAAAAGATCTCCTTGAAAGATTGGCTTAAGAAGCCGGGCGTTCGGGTTCAAGATGTGCTAGAATATGGGAAATTTTCCGAGGCGCTGGCGGACGAAGAGATGAGAGCGATCGAAGCCGAGGTTAAGTACGAGGGCTATCTCAAGCGGCAGAAGCAGGATATCGACAGATTGGCCCGGATGGATGAGACGGCAATTCCGGAGAGCCTTGATTTCCGCAAAGTCCCCGGGCTGACCCAGGAAGCCATGGTGATGCTCGAGAAGTCGAGGCCACGGACGGTCGGCCAAGCCAGGGTAATCCCGGGCGTGACTCCGGCGGCGCTGACAAACCTGGCCATTTCCATTAATATCGAGAAAATGCGCGGCAAAAAGCGGCGATGTTCCACGTGAAACATTGAGGAAAAATGGCTAAGACCATTTCAGTGGCTAATCAGAAGGGAGGAGTCGGTAAAACGACGACTTCCGTGAATCTTGCCGCAGCCCTGGCCGCTAAAGGCAACAGGGTGCTGATCATTGACCTTGACCCGCAGGGCATGGCTACGTCGAGCTTGGGCAAAAAAAAGGAGCGTCAGAAGGGCATTTACCAATCCCTTATGAACGGCCGGGCCATGATGGACGTCATCGAAGGCGCCTCCATGGACAATTTGTACATCTGCCCGTGCTCTCCCGAGCTCTCGGGGGCCGAGGTCGAGCTCTTTTCAATGCAGGACAGGGAGAAAAAGCTGAAGCAAGCTCTGGAGGGCGCTAAAAGGAGCTTCCATTTCATATTTATCGATTGTCCGCCCTCCCTGGGATTCCTGACGATTAACGCCCTGACCGCTTCAGATTCCGTCCTCATCCCTATTCAATGTGAGTTCTTATGCATGGAAGGCCTCCCCGACCTGCTGGCGACCTTTGACGAAGTCCGGACCTATTTCAACCCTTCCCTGTCCATTGAAGGCATTGTCTTGACGATGTTTGACGAAAGGACCAACCTCTCAAAACAGGTGGCCGAGGAAATACGGAGGTCCCTGAAGGCGGTGCTTTTCGAAACGATCATTCCCAGGAGCGTGAGGCTGGCCGAAGCCCCGAGCTTTGGCAAACCCGTCATCGTTTATGATATAAGGTCCAAAGGAGCGGAGGCCTACCTGAAATTAGCGCAGGAGTTGTTGAACAAATGATGAAAAAAGTTTTGGGCAAAGGACTCGGCGTCTTTCTGCCCGATGATTACGGAATCCTCAAGGACGAGCGATATGCCGAAGTGGAAATCGAGTCCGTCCTTCCCAACCCGCTTCAGCCAAGGCTGAAATTCAACCCCGAATCCATCGAAGAGCTGGCCCAGTCGATCAAGGAGTCCGGCGTCATCCAGCCTATCGTGGTCGTGCCCGAGGGGGATAACTACAAGATCATCGTGGGCGAAAGACGGTGGCGCGCCGCCCAGAAAGCCGGACTCAGGAAGATCCCGGCCCTGGTCCGGTCGATCCCCAAGGACAAGCAGCTCGAGGTTTCGCTGGTTGAGAATCTCCAGCGGGAAAACCTGAACCCGCTCGAGGTGGCTTTCGTTTTCCAGAGGTTGATGGAGGAGCTCGGGTTCACTCAGGAAGAGGTCGCCGACAGGGTGGGAAAAGACCGGAGCTCGGTGGCGAATTACCTGAGGCTTCTCCATCTTCCGCAGCCGGTGCAGGAGTATGTCTCCGAGGACAAGCTGTCGATGGGGCACGCCCGCGCCCTGGCCGCGCTCGAGGACGCCGATGCCCAGCTCGCCCTTGCCCATGTCATCGTCAAAAAAAGCCTGTCCGTGCGTGACGTCGAAAGAATCGTCTCCCGGGCCAAGAAAAAGACCGCCGCGATCAGGAAGCCTGAATTCGATCCCGACCTCAGATCGGTCGAGGAAGACCTTGTCCGGATTCTCGGAACGAAAGTCACGATCAGCGGCAGCCGGAAGAGGGGGACGATTAAAGTCCTCTATTATTCGCTGGACGACCTTAACAGGATTTACGATAAGGTCAAAGGAGCGTCCTGATGAAAGACAAAGACAAGAAAAGGGAATACGACGAGCACAAGATGACCGGTTTCTTTGACAAGGATACGGAATTCCGCGGCGACCTGACATTCAAAGGCTCTTTCCGGATCGACGGCCGGTTCAAGGGCACGATCGCCTCGGACTCCATGCTTGTCATCGGCGAGCAGGGGGTTGTCGAAGCGGATGTCAAGGTGTCCTACCTTGTCGTCAACGGCGAAATCCGGGGGAACATCCAGGCCGAGGACAAGGTGGAAGTCCACGGCCGGGCCCGCGTTTTCGGGACGATCGTCACGCCCAAGCTCGTCGTCGAAGAGGGCGCGCTTCTCGAGGCCAAGTGCCAGGCCGGCGAAATCCCCGGTTCGCCGCCGGCCGTGCTCCCCATAAAGGAGGGAACAGGCTCTTGACCAGCGCGGCGGCGGTCATCCCCGCCCGTTATCAATCGACGCGGTTTCCGGGAAAACCCCTGGCTTTGATCCTGGGGAAGCCGATGCTTCAGTGGGTCTACGAAGCGGTGCGGCAGGCCCGTCTCCTCGACCGGGTTGTCATCGCCACCGATGACCGCCGGATTTATGAGGCCGCCCTGGGTTTTGGGGCGGAGGCGGCGATGACGTCGGCGGCCCACGCCTCCGGAACCGAGAGGGCGGCGGAGGTGGCCGCCGCGCTGGATGAAGAGTTCATTGTCAATATCCAGGGCGATGAACCGCTGATCACGGCGGAGGCGATCGACCGCCTGGTGTCGGGGATTGCCGGCTCGGGAATGATGATGGCCTCCTTGATGGCCAAGGTCGCCGACCTCGCCCTCCTGGGTGATCCGCACGTCGTCAAGGTCGTGACCGACGAATCCGGAAAGGCGCTGTATTTTTCCCGGGCGCCCCTCCCCTACCAGGCCCCCGACTTTTTTTATCAGCACATCGGGATCTATGCGTATAGGAGAAATTACCTCCTCGCCCTGGCGCGGATGAGCCCCACCCGGCTCGAGCGTCACGAAAAGCTCGAACAGCTCCGCGCGCTCGAGCACGGCGGCGGCATCATGATGATCGAGATCGACCGTCCCACCTTGAGTGTCGATACGCCTCAAGATATAATCAAGGTCGAGGGCTTCCTGAAAAACAGAACATGACTAAGACAAAATATATATTCGTGACCGGGGGCGTTATTTCCGCGTTGGGAAAGGGAATCGCGGCCGCCTCGATCGGCCGGCTTTTGGAGAGCCACGGCTATCGGATAACGCTCCAGAAGTTTGACCCTTATCTGAACGTCGACCCCGGCACCATGAGCCCTTACCAGCACGGGGAGGTCTATGTCACCGATGACGGGGCCGAGACGGACCTGGATCTCGGCCATTATGAACGATTTACATCGACGCGGACGACGAAGGCCCATAACTGGACGGCCGGGAAAATCTACGAATCGATCATCAGAAAAGAGCGGCGGGGTGACTTCCTGGGAAAGACCGTCCAGGTCATTCCCCATGTGACCGATGAGATCAAGAACGCTTTCCTTTCGGTCGCCGAGGGCAACGACATCGTCATTGTGGAGATCGGCGGCACGGTCGGGGACATCGAGAGCCTGCCTTTCCTCGAGGCGACGAGGCAGATGCGCCTGGCGCTGGGGCCGGAGGGCGTCGTCTTTGTCCACGTGACGCTTGTCCCGTACATCGGTACCTCGGGGGAGCTCAAGACGAAGCCCACTCAGCACAGCGTCAAGGAGATGCGGGCCATCGGCATCCAGCCGGACATCATCCTCTGCCGGACCGACCGTTTCTTGACGCCCGATATCAAGGCCAAGATCTCGCTGTTCACCAACGTCCCCCTGGAAGCGGTCATTACCGCCAAGGACGTCCTGAATATCTACGAGATACCCCTCATCTTCGCTTCCGAGGGGCTGGATACGATCATCCTCAAGCGGCTCAACCTCCCCCCAAAAAAGCGGATGCTCGCCCCTTGGAGGAACCTGGTGACCCGGATGAGCAACCTGCGCGATGAGGTCGATATCGCCATCGTGGGCAAATACGCGGGGCTCCAGGATTCTTACCTGAGCCTCAAGGAGGCGCTCGTCCACGGCGGTGTCGCCCACGGCCTCAAAGTCAACATCTCCTGGATCGAGGCCGAAAACCTGGAGAAGGGCAAGCTGGCCGAAGTGCTCAAGGAAAAGGACGGCATCCTGGTTCCGGGCGGGTTCGGCATCCGCGGCATCGAGGGCAAGATCCGGGCCGTCACCTTCGCCCGGGAGAACAAGGTCCCCTACTTCGGCATCTGCCTGGGGATGCAGTGCGCGACCGTTGAGTTCGCCCGCAACGTGGCCGGCCTCAAGGACGCGAACAGCACCGAGTTCGATCCCCAGACGCCCCACAAGGTCTTCTTCCTGTGGCGGGAGCTCACGCCGGACCATGACATCGGTGGGACGATGCGGCTGGGTGAATATGTCTGCCAGCTCGAAAGGGACTCTTTTGCCTATCAGGCCTACCGGCGAACCCTGATCCTGGAGCGCCACCGGCACCGGTACGAATTCAACCCGGCCTACAAGGAGCGCCTGGCTCAACTCGGGCTGGCGTTCACGGGCAAGAACCCCAAGCATAACCTGATGGAGATGATCGAGCTCCGCGACCATCCGTGGTTTCTCGGATGTCAGTTTCATCCGGAGTTCAAGTCCAAGCCCCTCGTGCCTCACCCGCTTTTTAAGTCCTTCATCGGAGCGAGCCATGCCCATCGACTCGATAAAAACAAAAAAAATAAGAATCACTGAGCAGGTCAGCATCGGAGGCGGCGGGCCGCTTTTCCTGATCGCCGGACCCTGCGTCATCGAGAGCGAAGAGCATGCTCTTTCGTTGGCCCGGCGGATCAAGGAGATCTGCGGCCGCCAGGGCGTTCCGTTCATCTTCAAGGCATCCTACGACAAGGCCAATCGTTCCTCGCTCAAATCCTACCGGGGACCGGGGCTCGAGAAGGGCCTGTCCATTCTCCGGCGCGTGAAGGAGGAAGCGGGAGTTCCCGTGCTGTCGGATGTCCACGAGACATCCCAGGTCGGGCCGGCGGCCGAGGTCCTGGATGTCATCCAGATCCCGGCCTTCCTCTGCCGGCAGACCGACCTGATCCTCGAGGCCGCCAGGACGAAAAAGCCGCTCAACCTCAAGAAGGGCCAGTTCCTCTCGCCCCAGGAAATGGTCAACGCTCTGGAGAAGGCCGAAAGCCAGGGGAACGGCGACGTCCTGATCACGGAGCGCGGGACTTTCTTCGGGTACAACAACCTGGTCTTCGATGTCCGCTCGATCCCCATCATGAAGCGGTGGGGGAGGCCGGTCGCGCTGGATGCTTCGCATCTTGTCCAGCGTCCCGGGGGCCGGGGCGCGGCCTCCGGAGGGGAAGCGGAGTTCATCCCGACGATCGTCAGGGCCGGCGTGGCCGCGGGCGCCGACGGGCTTTTTCTGGAGGTACATGATCAGCCCGAAAAAGCGCTTTCTGACGGATATAACTCATTGAATATAAACAACTTAGAAGATATTCTGGGCGCCGCCGGAAGGATCCGGCAGGCGTTGCCTGAAAACTTAGAGCCATCGGGATAAAAAGCGCCATGAAAAAAAACGACATTCTACGCACGGGCCGCGAGGTCCTGGAGATCGAAAGCCGGGCGATCCGGTCGCTCCTGCCCCGGCTGGACGATGATTTTGTCAGGGCCGTCGAGCTCCTGGCCGGGATCCAGTCCCGGGTGATCGTCATCGGCATGGGGAAATCCGGGCTGATCGGCCGAAAGATCGCGGCCACGCTCTCAAGCTGCGGGACGCCCGCCGTGTTCATCCACCCCGCCGAAGCGGGCCACGGCGACCTGGGCATGATCCTCAAGGGGGACGTGATCCTCGCCATCTCCTACAGCGGGGAGACCACGGAGATCGTCGACCTCCTGGATTTCATCAAGCGCATCGGCGTCAAGCTCATCGCCATAACGGGCGCGCGGCATTCCCGGATCGCCAAGTACAGCGACATCGTCCTCGACGCGCGCGTCGAGCGCGAGGCCGGGCCCCTGGACGTCGTCCCGACGGCGAGCTCCACCGCGGCGCTCGCCCTGGGGGATGCCCTCGCCATCGCCCTGATGAGAAAGAAGGGTTTCGGCGAGAAGGACTATGCCTTCTTTCATCCCAAGGGCCAGCTGGGGAAAAAGCTGCTCAAGGTGGGGATGCTGATGCACACCGGCGGAAAGATTCCCCGGGTGCTGACCGACGCGCCGATGTCGGAGGTGGTCGAGGAAATGACGGGGAAAAAGCTCGGCGTCACCTGTGTCGTCGACAAGACGGACAAGCTGTTCGGGATCATCACCGACGGCGACCTGCGGCGGATGATGGGAAAATACCGGGAAGACATCTTCAAGAAGACGGCGCTCGAGTGCATGACGCGCGACCCGGTGACGGTCGGCAAAGACGGCCTGGCGGCCGAAGCGCTGAACCTGATGGAGGACAAGAAAATCACGTCCCTGGTCATCAAGGGCCGGACCGGCAAGGTCGAGGGCATCATCCACCTCCACGACCTCTGGCGGACGGAGATGTTCTGATGCCGGACCACAGGTCGCGGGCGCGGCGGGTGAAGATGCTGGTCATGGACGTCGACGGCACGCTGACCGACGGCACCGTGTTCGTCCTGCCGGACGGGGAGGAGGTGAAGGCGTACAACGTCAAGGACGGCCTGGGGATCCTGCTGGCGCACCTGTCCGGGCTCAAGACTGCCATCATCACCGGCAAGACGTCGAAATCGCTCGAGAAGCGGGCCGCCAAGCTCCGTGTCGCCGAGGTCCATCAGGGCGTCCTGGACAAGCGGCCGGCTCTCGAGGGGATCCTGCGCCGGCATGAGCTTCTGCCCCGGGATGTCGCCTACATCGGGGACGACTTGGGGGACCTCGAGGTGATCAAGATGGTGGGGCTGGCGGCCGCGGTGGCCGATGCTCATCCCGAGGTCAAGAGCCATTCTCACTTTGTCTGCAAGCAGAAGGGCGGCCACGGCGCCGTCCGCGAGTTCATCGAGTTCATCCTGGCCGCCCAGGACAAGTGGACGTCTCTCGAAAAAAAGGTGAAGGAGATTTCGCCCAAGCCG
>Ga0154742_1036_pt1 | contig 12346 bp, 6 predicted proteins | sample Rifle2008BG16ft_FD_105750 | JGI IMG/M metagenome (GOLD analysis project Ga0154742, IMG submission 105750) | Candidatus Aminicenantes bacterium RBG_16_63_16 | reverse complement strand
CATAGACCAGGATCGTATCCTGTTTGGCGGCGTGGAAGGCCGGCGCGTCGGCCGCCGCCGAGGGCCCGGCGGGAACGACCGCCCCCTTTTTATCAACGGCATCGGCGGCATATAGGCTGTACATCTTGACCGCGCGCATCTCCTGCTTTTTTTCGGGGGTGAGAGGGGCGCCCTGTTTCTCCATCGTCGCGATGAGCTCCTCGGCGGACACGGGGCGCCTCCGGAACCGGACGCCGTAATCCTTCTGATTTTTGCCCTCGCCCGAAAAGAAGAGCGTCATGCCGGTCGCCTCGATCGAGCTCAGGGATTTGGGGTCCTTGAAGACAAAAAGAATATACAGGTTGCGGCCGTCGTTCCGGAAAGCATACTCGACGCCGACGCTTTTTTCCAGGCTGACCGCGTCCTCCCGCCATTCATCGGGCAGGCCGTCGATCTTGGCCGGGGACGCCACCCACCGGCTCAAGACCTGCGGGTCCGCCGCCGGGAGAGACGCCGTGGCCGCAAGTCCCAAGACGATGACCGCCAGGCAGGTTTTTTTCATGGGCGCCTCCATCTGGACGTTTTCATTCTACAGAAAATACCGCAGTAAGAAAAAGGCCTTTTTTCTCATCATTTCGATTATAATCGGCTCTAGGAAGTCCAGTGATCATCCATAAGGGCAGAAAGCCCTTCGATATCGATGAGGAGGAGTCACCATGTCCGGCTATTTGATTGCGTTTGTTTTCGGCATCATGCTCATGCTCTTTCTGTTCGCCCGGCGGGAGCGGATGGGCGGCGGCGATTTCAATGCCTGGCTGAGGGCAAAAAAAGGCCTGGCCATTGTGGCCCTGCTGGGGGTCATCGTTATCGCTCTCGTCATCCAGTCGTTCGTCACCGTCCAGGCGGGCACCGTCGGCGTCGTCAAGCGGCTCGGCGCCGTGCGTCAGGAGCTCAAGCCGGGGCTGCACATGATCGTGCCGCTCATCGACCACGTGGTCATCTTCCCGACCGTTAAAAAAACCTACGAGGCTTCCGACACTCCGGAGTCGAGCCAGGCCGACTATCCGGACATCATCATCACGGCCCTGACGTCGGACGGCCAGCAGATCCGGGCGGGAATCACGGCCCGGTTCATGATCCAGCCGGGCAAGGCCGCCTGGATCCTCCAGAACATCGGCGCGGAGAGGGAATTGGTGGAAAAGGTCGTCAAGACGGAAATCCGCGGCTCCGGCCGCCGCGTGCCGACCAAGTTCGCCGCCTACGACCTCTATACGAAGAAAAGCTACGATGCCCAACAGTCCCTGTTCGACGAGATCGCGCCCAAGTTCGAGGCCAACGGCCTCATCCTGGACGAAATCGTCATCCGGAACATCATCTTCACGGCCGAGTACGCCAAGACCCTCGAGGAGAAGCAGATCGCCCTGGAGAACATTACCACGGAGAAAAACAAGCTGGAGCAGGAAAAGATCCGCAAGGAGCAGAAGATCGTGGCCGCCGAGGGTGACGCCAAAAGCATCGAGATCCGTCAGGCCGCGCTGACCAAGAACCCGACCATCATCCAGTGGGAGTTCGTCCAGAAGCTGGCCCCAAACATCCAGTGGGGCATCATGCCCAACAACATGGTGCCGGTCATCAACATGAAGGCCCTGACGGGACAGGAGAAGTAGCCACCGCCGTCTTGAGGTCCAGATAACCGCGGCCTCTGGCGAGGGCCGTGGTCTTCATCCGATTTCGGGCATCGCCAAGACGCATGAATTGACTTTCCCTTGACGGGCGCTTTTTTTAGGTCATACTTATTAGGCAAAGAAACGCAGAAAAGGGCTAGACCCTAAGGTTTGTCTTAAACAAAGGAGTCAGGAATGAAGCGATCCAGGATCGTCCCCATGGTTTTTTCATGCCTCATCATTCTGGCGGCTGGCAACGATGAAAGAGCAGGCCGGCAGCTGGCGCCGGAAGGTCAAGGAACGATGCTTGGATCATTCGTTAAATCGGACGGCGAATTCGGCCGGATGCCGCTCAGTTTCATACCTAATCGGGGCCAGGTGGACGCGCAGGTGGCGTACTATATCCAGGGGACGAATAAGACGCTCTATTTCACCCCGGGAGGTATCACCTTTTCACTTCTGGCCCCAGACCGGGACGCGGCCGGGTCGGCGGCCTCCGGGTCGACTATGCGGGAGAGAATGGCCGCCAGGAAGGCGGCACGCGGGCCCGGTCGGCAAAGTGCTGAAAAAGAAAGAGGTCCCGAGCGCTGGGTGCTTCGGCTTGAGTTTGTTGGGGCGGAGAAGAACGTCATACCGGTTGGTCAGGGTGAAACGGGAGCGGTTGCATCCTATTTCAAGGGGAAGCCGGAGGAATGGCATGCGGGGCTGCCGATGTGCTCGAAGATCGTATATGCCAACCTCTGGCCCGGAATCGACCTGGTCTATCGCGGGACGGTCAACCGGCTGAAATATGAATTCATCCTCCAACCGGGCGCCGACCCATCCAGGATCCGGTTGGCCTATAAGGGGGCCAAGGGCGTTTCGATAGATGAAAGCGGCCGCCTGCAGGTGACAACTCCCCTGGGCGCATTCTGGGATGAGGTGCCCGTGGCGTATCAAGACGTCAAGGGAGATCGGGTCGGCGTTTCCCTTGCCTACCGGCTAAACCCCTCGGGTGAGACCGAAAAAGAGGGCGCCGTCTATGGATTTGAACTCGGGGAGTATGATCGGAGCCTGCCTCTCGTGCTTGACCCGGCCATCTTGATGGATTGCGGCTACATCGGGGGGTCACTCAATGATTACGGCTGCGGAATTGCCGTGGATGGGTCGGGGAACGCCTATGTGGCGGGCTATACCGACTCCATCGAAATCACCTTCCCCGAAACGATCGGCCCGGACCTCAGCTACAACGGGGGCACCTGGGATGCCTTCGTGGCCAAAGTCAATGCTACCGGAACAGGGCTCGTCTATTGCGGCTATATCGGGGGTTCTAATTATGATGAAGCCCTGGGAATTGCCGTCGATGCGGCGGGGAATGCCTATATAGTCGGAGACACGTACTCGACCGAAACCACCTTCCCCGTGATGCTGGGTCCGGACCTGACCCATAATGCCAACCTGGACGTCTTTGTGGCCAAAATCAACGCCGGTGGCACAGCGCTTTCCTATTGCGGGTATGTCGGCGGTTCCTCCAACGAATTTGGCTGCGGGGTTGCCGTAGATGCTTCGGGAAACGCCTATTTGACGGGGTATACTGGTTCCACCGAAGCCACCTTTCCAGTATTGGCAGGTCCGGATCTGACCTACAATGGAGGCACTTACGACGCGTTTATGGCCAAGGTCAACCCGTCCGGCACAGGTCTTGTGTACTGTAGCTATGTCGGCGGCTCCCTCAACGATTATGGCTACGGAATTGCCGTGGATGGGTCGGAAAATGCCTATGTGACCGGATACACATACTCTAGCCAGGTAACCTTCCCGGTGACGGTGGGGCCGGATCTCACCTTCAACGGGGGCTCTTTTGATGCTTTCGTGGCCAAAGTCAATTCCCTTGGCACGGGATTTGCTTACTGCGGCTATGTCGGCGGCTCCGGAAATGACGCTGCCCGGGGAATTGCCGTCGATAGATCGGGAAACGCCTATCTGGCCGGGTATACGCCCTCCTCCCAAACAACTTTCCCGGTGACGGTGGGGCCGGACCTGACTTTCAATGGAGGAATCGGCTACAATGACGCTTTTGTCGCCAAAGTCAATTCATCCGGGACCGCACTAGTCTATTGCGGCTATATCGGGGGCTCCCTCAATGATTTTGCCTATGGAATTGCCGTGGACTCATCGGGAAATGCTTACCTAACAGGAGACACGACATCGACCGAAGCCACCTTCCCGGTAATAGTCGGGCCGGACCTGACTTTTAATGGTAGCGGAAGCCTGAACGACGCGTTCGCAGCCAAGGTGAATGCCTCCGGGACGGCGCTCGGCTATTGCGGATACGTCGGCGGTTCCCTCAGTGAGGCGGGTCAAGGCATCGCCGCGGATGCCTGGGGGAATGCTTATGTTACGGGGTATACCGGTTCCACACAAGCCACTTTCCCCGTGACGGCCGGGCCGGACCTGACTCATAATGGCGCCGGAGACGTGTTCGTGGCTAAGATCTACTATTTCGACGAGCGAATTCCCAGACACGCGGTGGGAGATTTTGACGGAGACGGCACGGACGAGATTGCCATGGATTTCGGAACAGTCGGCGGTTGGATGTGGAACAACGGAGTTTGGACGCCCCTGACCGCAAGCGACCCGGAGAGCATGATCGCCGCCGACGTGGACGGGAACGGCCAGGACGAGATCGCGGCGGACCTGGGAACAGGCGGTTTATGGCTGTGGCAAGGAGGCGTCTGGACTCAGTTGAGCGGAGCGAATGTCGAGTGTCTGACTGCGGGTGACGTGGATGCGGACGCCAGTGATGAAATCGTCGGCGATTTCGGCGGAGCCGGACTCTGGCTCTACGACGGCGGAGCTTGGACGCAGATCAGCGGAGTCAATGTCGAGTCGATGATGACCGCCCGCCCGGGTGGAACCGGAGCGGCGGCGATCATCGGGGACTTCGGGGCGGTCGGCCTCTGGCTGTGGAACGGAGGGGCCTGGACTCAGTTGAGCGGCGTGAACGTGGATTCAATGGCCGCCGGCGATCTCGACGGGCTCGGGGGCGAAGACCTGGCCGGAGACTTTGGCCCTTCAGGCCTGTGGACGTGGAGCGGCAGCGCCTGGACACAGCTCAGCGGTGTCAATGCGGACTCTGTGGTCCTGGGCGGCATCGACCTCAGCGGAGGCCAGGAGATCATCGGGGATTTCGCGCTGACGGGCCTTTGGCTTTGGAACAGCGGGACCTGGACGCAGCTCAGCGGGGTGAACGCCGACAGCATGATCGTGGCCGATGTGGACGGGGACGGAGCCAAAGAGGTCATCGGGGATTTTGCGGTCCTGGGCTTGTGGTTGTGGGATAACGGCAACTGGAGTCAGGTCTCGGGTGCGAATGCGGAGAACTGTCTCGCCGGAGACATGGACGGTGATAATCAAGTAGAGATCAGTGTCGATTTCGGTTCGCTCGGCGTGTGGTTGTGGAACAACGGTGCCTGGAGTCAGATCAGCACGAACAACCCGGATTAGACGGAGCCCCCGATACGTCAAGCCACCGGGAACAGCCTTCCACGATTCAGCGGCTCCTAAAACTCGATGTCCAGCGTCAGGTCCTCGCCCGGCTTGACGACCACGGGTTTGTCCCACTTGACGACCAGGTGCCCCGGGTTCCGAAGCGGTTCGGGCCTGAATCTCGATTTTCCAAGAAAGCCGACGACTTCGACAACGGCCCTCTCCCGGTAGGCGGGCGGCAGGAGGAAAGAAATCTCCTTGAGCCGGAGCTCGCCCGAAGCGGCGCTCAGCTCGACCGTCAGGTCTTTCTCTGTTTTCAGGGTTTGGGAGTAGCTCCCCCAGCCCGACCCGGTCGTCCAAAGGCTCCGGAAGCCCTCGAGGTAGAGCTTCGGCTCGAACCCGATCTTCATGTCCACGCCCGAGTAGGAGAATCCTGATAAGGCGAGCAGGAGCCCCCAGGACGACATGGCCCGGGCGTAGTGATGTCCGCACTCGACCTCGTCCCAGGGATTGCGCCGCCGGCCGTCATACCGGTCGCGGACGGCTTTGACCAAGCTCAAACCTTCCTCGAGGAGCCCCTCGTAGAGGAGATGGGAGGCGACCTGGTACTCGATGCCGGTCCAGACCTCGTCCGAATAGACAAAGGGAAGCGGCGGACGGCCGCCTTTCGGCCAAGAACAGAGGAGCAGCCCTTTTTCGTCGTTCAGCGCATAAGTCCTTTGGACGTTCGAAAAATCGCGGAAATCCGGCAGGAAGTTGTACCGGAAGATCGAGCCGAGCGTCGACTTCAGGCGGTCTTCGGGGAGGAAGCGGCCCAGCCCGGCCACCATGGAAACCCACTGGCCGAGCGCCTGGTCCGAGAGACAGCCCTCGCCGTACTGGTATTTTTTCTCCATGATCTGATCATATTTCTGGACGTAATACTCGCCGTTCCAGAGAAGGTCATTGTATTTTTGCCTTCCTTTCTCGAAGACCTCGAGATACCGGGCGGCGGCCTCCCGGTCGCCCATGGCCGCGGCCATCCGGGAGCCGGCGAGGAGCGCCCCGAGATAGAACCCGCCCATCATGCTGTTCGGCCCGTAAAACTCGATGTCGTAGGTGTTGTGCTGCTCGCCCTCCATCAGCCCGTCCTTGTCGGCATCCCAGGAAGTCCAGGCGTATTCGAGCGCGCGTTTGGCGTTCGGCCAAAGCTTTTTCAGGAACGCGTTGTCTCCGGAGATCTGCCAGTCCCGGTAGAGGCTGATGATCCGGCCCATCTGGCCGTCGGCGGCCGGCTGGAAATCCCAGAAGACGCCGCTCTTGAGGGGAAGCGAGGTCCGGAAGATCATGCTTCCGTCCGGCTTCACCTGGTTCAGGAAATCGGTCTCGCGCATCGAGCGCTCCAGGCTGGGGAAAAGGAATGCCAGGCTCTGCGCGTAGTTCCAGACGTGGGCGCAGTTCAGGGGGCAGCAGCCGGTCCTGTCGTTTGAGCCTTCGAAACCGAAAAAGCCCTGCCCCTCGAGCCACAGGCAGGTCGTCGTCCGGATGATAGACATTTGGCTCGAGACGGCGTCGAGGACATAAGGGGGCAGGGTCGATGAATAGAGCGCCTCGTGGAAGAGCCGGCTCCGGCGCTCGAGGTCCGGAAGATTTCGGACGATGTACGCGGCGGCGGCCCAGGCGTCGGCGAACCGAGTGGCATACTGGTTCCGGAAGACGCTCCCCCGCTGTTTCGGCACGATGTCGAAATCATCCTTGTGGTTCGGGAAGTGCCAGGCGATGATGAAGGGCAGCGTCACTTCCTCGAACGGCCCGAGGGACGCCGTCACGCCGAGCGAGCCCACGTCGGTGCGCTTGTCGGGCGAGGCGGTCCCGTCGTCGAGGTCCTTGAGCCGGCCGTCCTTCGAGAAATCGTCCCAGAAGATCTGGAGGTCGTCCCACCAGTCGCCCCTCTCCCAATGGGAAACGTAGGTGATGTCGGTGAGCGGCGTCGCCAAGGCCAGCGTGCCAAACCCGGGGGATGTCGCGACCGGCTTTGCTGACGTCATGAACAGCCCGGAGAGGGCGGGGGTTTTGCGCACCGCGTTGAGGTTCTGTCCGAACTTGTCATTCCCCAGGCCGCCGATCTCGCCCTCGCCGTCAAAACCGACCGGGTTCATGATCGAGCCGGCGACGGTGAGCTTGACGGTCTTGGAGCTGAGGTTTCGAATCCTGAACCGGATGACGGCGGCCGGGATGCCCGAAGCCTCGGGGTCGAGCGGGATGAACGGGTTGAAGGCCTCGAGTGAGACGCGCAAGGGCAGCCGGCTGTCGGTCATCTCGACCCGGGCGAAGGGATACTCGCCGAAAAAGCGGGCGTTTTCCAGGCGCGGGAGTCCCGGGACCTCGGTGCGCTTGACGCCGACCCGCCCCGTGTAGGGCGGCGTCAGGGGCCCTTCGAGAACGCGCACGGCGGACCGGCCGGTATCGTCCTCAAAGTAGAGGGCAAAGAAGGTGAAGGGCAGGTCCACGCCTTTTCCGGGCCGGTTGAAGATCTCCCAATCCCGGAGGTTGCCCCGGCCGCCCAAAGAGACGGTGCCCGTGCCGATGCCGCCGAGGGGGAAGGCGACTTCCTTAAGATAGGGCCCGTCGAAAACCCGCTGTTCGCCGAGGACCAAGAGCTCCTGGGTGGAATACGGGATTTTAGTCTTGGGTTCAGTCTGCGCAGAAGCGCCAATCGCCGGAATCAGGCCGCAGAGGAGGGCCCCGCCGGCGAAGTACGACAGGGCGCGGCAGAGCGGCAAAGTTCGTTGTTTGAGCATCATGTTTCCCTCCGTGGCCTGAGGAATAATTGCTGACAGTATATCAATTTCTCTGTTCCGGGTCACAATAAATTCTGGACATAGCACCTATATCGGAACTAAGGAGGCATAAGAATCTCATGGCCGGTCCCTTCTCAGGGCAAGTCCTCAGTCTGATCGAAAATGGGGAATTGATATGCTGGCACCATTTTGGGGGATGCGGTTGACAGGGTTCTAACGCGGCGATATGTTGAGAGCCTCAGCCGCGAGGCTGAGCAGTCCGATCCGGGAGAGGGCCTATGAAAAAGAAACGGCTTATGATCATCGCCATCGCACTCACCTGCTGGTTTGTGGCGGCCGCGGCTCCGCCGCATCTCGGGCCGCAATCGAAGTCAGCGGCCGTCGGCCGGTCAGCCGCAGCCGGGTCAGCCATCTCCGTGATCCCACGGCCCGCGAAAGTCGCGCTGAGGAGCGGCTATTTCGAGACGTCGGGAAAACCCGGGATCCTGTTCAAGAGCCGGGATAAAGAGATCGCCGCCCTCGCCTCCTATCTGGACGGTCTTTGGGATGAAGCCTTGGGCCATAAGCAAGGGACCCCGGCGCCCGAAGCCGGCATTTCCGAACCCGCCGGATCTTCCATACGACTCGACTTGAATCCGTCCCTCAAGCATCTCGGAGACGAAGGCTACCGGCTGAAAATCGACCGCCGGCGGGTCCATATCTCCGCGCCGAAGCCGGCCGGCCTGTTTTACGCAATCCAGACCCTTCGGCAGATTGGCCTGGGCGCCCGCCCTATCCCCTGCGCCGAGATCGAAGATACACCGCGTTTCGGCTGGCGCGGCATGCTCCTCGACTGCGGCCGGCACTTCATGAGCGTCGACCTGGTCAAGCGGTACATCGACCTCCTGGCCTACCATAAGATGAACGTCTTCCACTGGCACCTCACAGAGGACCAGGGCTGGCGCCTGGAGATCAAGCGCTATCCGCGCCTCACCGAAATCGGCGCCTGGCGTGCGCAGAACGGCAAGCGGTACGGCGGCTTCTACACCCAGGAAGAAGTCAAGGACGTCGTCGCCTACGCCGCGGCCCGCTATGTCACCGTCGTCCCGGAAATCGAGATGCCCGGCCACGCGGTCGCCGCCATCGCGGCCTATCCCGAGCTTTCCTGCACCGGCAGGCCGATCGCGGTCGAGACCCACTGGGGGATCTTCAAAGACGTCTTCTGTCCCGGCCAGGAATCGACTTTTAAATTCATCCAGAATGTCCTGGATGAGGTCTGCGGGCTTTTCCCGTCGATATACATCCACATCGGCGGCGACGAGTGCCCGAAGCATTACTGGAAGACTTGCCCCCATTGCCAGGCCAGAATAAAGGCCGAGGGCCTCAGGAACGAGGACGAGCTCCAGGGTTATCTCACGCGCCGCGTGGACAAGTACATGCTGAGCAAGGGCCGCCGCATCATCGGCTGGGATGAGATTCTCGAGGGCGGCGTCTCAAAGACGGCCGTCGTCCAGTCCTGGCGCGGGCTGGCAGGGGCGGTGGCCGCCGCCAAGCAGGGAAACCCTGTCATATCCTCGCCCTGGGACGGAACTTACTTTTACGTTCCCCAGGTCCGTGACGAAGTCCGCCTCAACTACAGGAGCTTGAATACGCTCGAACTGGCTTACGCCTTCGACCCCGTCCCCGCCGAGCTTACGCCCGCGCAAGCCTCCTTCATCATGGGCGGCGAGTGCTGCCTGTGGGCCGAGTACACCCAGCAGTTCGAGGTCGACCCCCAGATGTTCCCCCGCCTCTGCGCCTTGGCTGAAGCGCTTTGGTCTCCGCCCGGGTCCAAGGATTTCGCGGATTTCAAGGCGCGCCTCGATAAGCACTATCCGCGTTTGGAGGCCCTGGGCGTCGATTATCACAAGCCCGAGGTCAAGGTCGGCGAGTGGAAAGACGGCGACGTCTCGCGGCTCTGGGCCCAGCTTTGGTGGGACGTCACTCCGCACATCACCGGGAACGGGATCTACCGCGTCAATTTCATCCAGAACGCCGGGAACGACGAGGTCCTCTTCCAATGGCTCGCCCTGTTCGAGGACGGCCGCGAGATCTCCCGCTGGACCGAGCTCAACCGCAGCCAGACGGATGGATTCAGCAAGTACGCCCTGCGCGTGAAAGATTTCAAGCCGGGAGCGAAGTATACGCTGCGACTGTCGGCCGTAAGCAGCAAGGACAAGCCGCAATCGGCGGGCTCGCTCTGGCTGCGCTATTTCAAAGATAACGGCATCGATTTGTGGTAAAGAGAGGCCTGCCGGCCCGACCCCCTATTCCAGCCGCGCGCTGACAATCAGAACGTCGAAATGCGGACGGGGCTGGAGGACCGGGCGATGGAGAGGTTCATGTCGGCCTCAATCGAATATCCCCGCAACTTTCCCGCCGCGCTTGATCATACGCTCGACCGCGAGCAGGTTGAACATGAGCTGCCGGGGGTGGTGGAGGTTCTCCGCCCGGCGGCTGCCATCCCCCTTGTCGAAGTGCACCCAGCGGTCAGCGTAATCGATCCAGAGCGGATAACCGTATTGTTTGAGCGGGAACTTCGCCATGACCCAGGGATAGAGCCTGCCGAAAAAGTCCTTGGCCCACTCGGCCCCGGTGTGCTCGATGATGGAGACCAGGCCGATCAGCGCTTCCATCTGAACCCAGCCGGGTTTGTGCACCCACCAGACGTTGTCGTCGACATGACGCATCCCGTAGAACAGGCCGCCGTAGACGTCATCCCAGGCGACCTCCACGTGCCGCCGGAACCGCTGCGCTGCCAGGTCGAACAGCTTTCGGTCGCGTTTCCGGACCGCTTCGTAAAGCACCATCCAGAGCGTCTCGATGCAGTGGCCGGTGCAGACATACTGGGCGATCACTTCCGGGGCTCGCGAAAAATCATGGTTGAGGATTTCCACGTTGAGGTCGAAATCGGGATTGTAGTGACGGTTCAAGATGGCGTCCAAGCATCGGGCCGCGACCGCTTCGACCTCGGGGTCGGGCCTCGCTTCGAGCATCTGTGTCGCCAAGTGCAGAAGCACGAACCAGTGCCCCTGGATCCGGGCGCCGCCGGTCAGGAGCGGCGTATCTTCGCCCAGCTCGCTCCTTCCGATTTCAGGGTAGTATCCGGGACGGTCATAGATGCGGATGCACTTGAGCATGATCTCCTTCGCCATGTCCCAGTATCGTTCGTTACCCTTGGACTTTGAATATTCCTCGAGACCGTCGGCGATGAATATGTCGCCGTAGACTTCAGTGGAGGGGGCGCTTATGGGTTTTCCCTCACGCGAGAACCGGTCCGGCCAGATGGCGTCGCCGGCGGGCTTGTTCTTCATAATGAACTCGACCGATCCGCGCGCCGCTTCGAGGTGACGCGGGTCCGGGTCAAGCTTGTTGTAGAGGAACGAGTAAGTCCAGAGGCCGCGCCCCTCGTAAGTCGGGGACTTCTCGTACGAGAGCGTTCCGCCGTCCCACCCGGTCTTGAGCATAAAGCCGCCGTATTCGTGGTCGATCACCCACTTGTCGTGAAAGGGAATATACTCGGTGAAAAGATCGTAGCGGTACTGATCGCGGAGTTCGGTGAGGGTTTTCCCCCCGAGCCTGCCGCTCGAATCGAGAACCGAAAGTCCCGGTCCCTGGCCGCTCGAATCGGTCTTTTGCCCGTGCGCGGAACCGCCGCCGGTGAGGGAAAACACCATGGCCGTTCCCGCCGAGGCGCCGAGAAAAGCACGTCGTTTCATACTTATCTCCAAAGCTCGGTGAAAGTCAGGCGGATGAAAAGTCGCGGCGCGAAGTGATGTCGATTTAGGCCGGGCGGCAAAGGCGCTCTCTCGCGGCGGGCTTAGACCTTATATAACTTGATCACGTCGTAGTAGGTCCGCTTGACGTCCCGGATGATGTCCGGGATGGGCATGTGGTACTTGCAGGTCTCGATGCACAGCCCGCAGTCGTTGCACTTGTCGACCTTGTCCATCTCGTTGAGGTACTTGAACTTGCCCTTGTTCTCCTCGAGCGTCAGGTAGAACCCGTTCCGCCGGAGCATGAGCGGCAGCATGAAGATCGAAACGTAGGGCACGCCCTGCGGGCACGGCTTGCACTGGTAGCAGACGCGGCAAATCCTGTAGTACCAGTATTTCTTTTCCTCGCTCAGGTACTCCCGCTCGCTGTCGTTGAGCGGCGTGTATTCGCGGAGCAGCCGGGCGTTGGCGATGACCTCCTCGGTCTGCCACATGCCCGGCACCGTGACGTCGATCGGATGCTCCAGGATCCAGCGGAGGCTCAGCTCGTGCTGATTGAGGAAGCAGCCGGCGAAGGGCTTGATCCCGGCGATCCCGACATTGAGCTTCTTGGCGGTGGGCAGGAGGTCGGCCAGGGCGTCGTCGAACACATAATTGAAGATCATGATGGCCAGGTCGATGTCGCCGCCTTTGATGATCTCGGTGAACTGGTCGGAGCGGT
>Ga0154742_1128_pt1 | contig 12363 bp, 8 predicted proteins | sample Rifle2008BG16ft_FD_105750 | JGI IMG/M metagenome (GOLD analysis project Ga0154742, IMG submission 105750) | Candidatus Aminicenantes bacterium RBG_16_63_16 | reverse complement strand
GGAATGGACGACGTTCCTTTTATCGCCGGCCTGACCTTCAGCCGGGGGGTGAACATCATCACCGGAAAGGCCCGGGAGGTCGGCGACAAGATCGCGGGCGCCGGCGATGGAGCATCGCTCGGAGTCGCCCTGGCCGACGGCCTGGAGGTGGTCCGGTATTATTCGGCACTCCAACAGGCGGCGCTGGCCGGGATCGAGCGGATCGTCCCGGCCGAGAGCAAGGCAAGGGCCCGGGACTTCCTCGCCAAATACGTCCGGCAGATGGGCGAAGCCGGAGACGTCCTGGCCAGCCAGTGCCGCGGGCTCGCCCTGGACAGGGCCAAGGGCCTGTCGGTCAAGATCATAATGTCCGTCAAACGGGCCGACGTATGGGAAAAAGAGGCGGTCACGCTCATTCCCAAGCGGTTCCAGCCGGGGACGCTATTCCTCGAGGAAGTTCCGCCCGCCGAGTGGAAGGAGATCACGAGCTCTCCCCACTGGTGGGCACCCACCAACTGGGCTTCGGCGTCGTACTGGTGGGTTGACGGGCGCCGGAACCTCAACGAGATAAAAAAGCTCTGCGAGCTCGAGGCCGGGCGGCCGATCGAGGATTTCGACCTGATCAATTACTACAGGTTCCTGGAAAAATATAAATATGTGGAGTTCGTGAAGCCCGCCGCCGGCCGGCCGGAATGATGTCAAGATGAGGGCGGGCGCTGCGAAATCCCGTGTGTTTGCGCTGACGGCAGGACGTGTCCGGGACGGAGGACGGCCATGAAAAGACGCACCTTCCTGACGACTGCAGCGGGGGCGACGGCGCTCGCCGCGGGCGCGATCGGGGCCAGGCCCCAATCTCGGAAGAGCTTCGAGGCCGGCTCGATCGGCGGAGTCCCCCTGGCCAAGCTTCACGATCAATACCGTAAGGAATTCGACGAGTTCCTGGAATTTTTCGACAAGCATATCGTCGATCGTCAATTCGGAGGCTTCACTTGTTCGGTCAACCACGACGGCACGCCGATCAACACGAACAAGACCGCCTGGTTCGAGGGCCGGGGCATCTGGTGCTGTTCGTTCATGTACAACCACAATCTGGCCCGCGAGGACCGGTATCTCGACTGCGCCAAGCAGTCGGTCGATTTCATTCTGAAACACCGCCCCGCCGGCGCCGGGTATTGGCCGGCTATGTATGCGCGGGACGGCACGGTCATCGACCAGAACGGCAGCCTCCCCGGCGATTGCTACATCGCCGAGGGACTGGCCGAATTCTCGCGGGCGACGGGCGACAAGAAATACGAAGACATCGCCCGGGAGACGCTCTTCAAGGCCCTGGCCGGATACGACGATCCGGGATTCAAGGACAGCGCCTCGCCCTACCCCGGCGCCCGGAACCAATGGTACTGGATGCTCTTCATGTGGTTCGGGACCAACTGGCTGGCCAAGAAGCCTGACCCGGAGCTCGAGGCCGTCGTCGACCGCTGCCTGGACGCCCTGTTGAACCATCACCTCAACCCCGACTTCGACCTCTGGAACCTGGTCATCAACCACGACCTCTCGCGGCCGTCCGGCGAGAATATCGCCCACGCCCGGCTGGCCGGCTGCGGCCACGCCACCGAGGCGACCTGGATGATCATGTACGAGGCCGCGCGGCGCCGGGACAAGGCTCTGTTCGACCGCGCGGCGAAGGTCTTCAAGCGGCACGTCGAGGTGAGCTGGGACGACGTCTACGGCGGCGTGTTCAACGACCTCGAGGATGTGGATGAGAACAGATGGGGCCTGGCCAAGATCTTCTGGGCCCAGGCCTTCGTGCTCATCGGCTCGCTCCAGGCCGTCGAGCACACGGCCGCGCCGTGGGCCGGGGAGATGTTCGCCCGGCAGTTCGAGTACGTGGAAACCCGGTGCCGGCTCGACCGCTGGGGCTTTCCGCTTGTGATCGACAGCGCCGACCGCAAGGTCTCGGCCCTTCCCAAGGCCTCGCGGAAAGATATCTACCACCACCCGCGTTATCTCATGCTCTGCCTCGAGGCCCTGGAGCGCCTGGTCAAACGCGGCGGAAAGACCTCCGGCGTGTTCGGCGAAAAAGGAGATGTGAGATGAAAACAACCTTATCGCGACGGCGCCTGCTCATAAGCTCAGGATGCGGAGTCCTCGGCCTCATCGGGGGGAGCGCGGCCGGGCGGGCTTTTTCGCCTGGCCAAACGGCGATTCAGAGGCTCCTCATCGACCGCTCCGGGGCGAAATGGGGAAACCGGCCGATGTTCCTCCGCCCCTACCATCCTCCCTACATCGTCGCCTATTACGGAAGGCGTGAGGGTCTGAATTCGGCCAAGTGGAGCCCCCTGATTTCCCGGGTGGCGAACGAGCCCGATCTCAGGGTCCGGATCATCGAGGCCTTTGACGACGCCTGTGCGGGCTGCCCGAAGCTCGAGGCGGACCCGATGGGGAGCGTCTGGGGCGTCGGGCACACCTGCTCTTCGGCCAAAGACCCGGCCATGGTGGAGATGGTGACCCGGACGAACAAAAGAATCCTGGGCGAGCTGGGCTTTTTTTTCGGCGCCGAAATGCGGCTTAAAGACCTGGTCCCGCTTCTCCAAAAGCAGGTACCGCGTCTTTACCAAGGCATCGGCGGCGCGGAGAGCCAGGCGGACTATGAAAAAGGCCTGCGGGACCTGGTTGAAAGATACGGCCTTTAGTGTGTCGTCCAGGCCGCATCAAGGATCATAAACGACCCGAGTCCGCCGTCGAATTCCTGATGGGGAAAATAGGTCTCGCGATATTTTCTCCGGCTTTCCTCCTGACCGGTCCGCCCTTCGACCGGGGGCAAAGGTTCGAGGCCCGATTCGCCGTCGATGAAGATCAGGCTGTGGTCTCCCGTTCTTTTTAGGCGCGATACCTTATAGGCCCGCGTTCGGCCGTCAGGGCCGGAAACGAGCATCCAATGGCCGCGATATCTGTCGCCTTCGGGCAATTCGCCGTCGGCTTCGAAGGCCTCGCTCCCCTTATCCCGCCTCAGGCCGAAGATATTGCCCCGGGGCACGGGGCGGCCATGAAGTGATTGGCTCCCCTTTGAGAGAAGAGTTCCGCAGGTCAGGTGCATGAACACGGGCTTTCCCTTGACCTCGGAGATCAACCCGAAGCGCCCTTGAAAGGCGATCCCGGCGCCTTTGACCGTCCTCGTTTCCTTCCCGTCGGGGTCGATGAGGATGTAATCCGTCCGGCCGCCGATTTCGACGGCGAGGCCGATGGCCCGGCCTCCCCCGCCCCGGAATTCGAGCTCGCTGATTTTTGAGATCAGGGGCCGGCCGCGGAACGGTTCCCAGACGGCGACGAAAACGCATTCCTCATCCCCGTCCTCGACCAGGACGAGCGGCATCTTGAACTCGTCCGCCTTGGCGTTGTCCTCGCCCGCCGGTACGATGGACGGAGCGCGGCCGACGGACACCCGGCGCCGGGCGCTTCCCATCATGGTCAGCTTGAGCCCCAGTTCCGGCGTGTCCCGGAAGCGCCAGGTCGCGCTCCACTGGCCCGGGGCCGGGGCGGAGGACAGGCCGTCGATCAACCCGAAAACCGCGCCCTTGAAACTCTCGCTGTCGAGCTCGGGGTCGCGCACGGCCGCGTACTCCGTCCCAGGGCCGAGAAGGGTGCCCTCCTGCGGCTCAAGCTTCAGGGTGGTCTCGAGGTCCTGGTCCTTGTCAACGCTTCCGTGGGCAGCCCAGAGATGCTCCCGGCCGCCCGAGACGCGGAAAATGTCGACTACATAAACGTCGGCATCGCCGGTCTCGACAAGCGCCACCAGCCTCCGGTATTCCTTCAGCCCCGGAACGAGCCCGCGATAGGCGCGCACCGCCTCCGCTTCGACAACCTGGACCCGGCCGTCATCCGTGTCATACAAGAGCAGGTTGCCGAAGACTTCCTCTCCGGCGGTGAGCTCTGTTTTCTCGAACCGGTCCAGCCGCGCCCAGGAAACGGGCAGCCAGCCCCGGGTGATGATCTGGTTGAAGCGGTCGACGACGACCGTGTTATGGGCCGGCGTGCTCATCGCCCACGGCCGGAGCTTGGTGTGGCTGTAGCCGATCTCGCCGAGCATTTCCCGCCCGTGCGAGAAGAGCTGGATATTCAGCTCGTCGGCGTGGGCGTGGCCGGCATGGTTTCCAAAATGAAGGTGAACTTGGGTCTGTTCCGGGCCAACCCCTCTTCCGAGAACGGCATGGCCGGCGGCCGGGAGCAGCGCGGAGCGGGACTCGCGGGGCGGCTCTACCTGAGTGAAGCGGTTCCTCGCCCAGGAGTCGTGGATGGGCGCGTACCGGCCGTCGGGAAGAATGAGCTTGGCCAGCGCGGATCGCGCGCGCTCAAGCACAAGGGAGCTCTTCCCCAAATCGAGGTCAGCGAAGCGGCGGCCGTCGTTCGGATGCGTATACTGCGGGGGATCGGAGTATCCCCTCGAAATCTCGATCGGGCTCTCCAGGGCCCGGAGCATCTGCTTGGCATAGGCGGGGGAGCCGCTCTGCGCCATCCCGTCCGCAAAAAACCATTTATAAAAGCAATCCCTGAACCGGCCGACGCCGTCGTGGACGTAATCCGGATCCTCGATGGCCCGGCCGATGGCGATCAGACCGGCCGCGGTGCCGTTTTGGCCTGACGCCCCGAGATATCTCGGATAGGCCCGGACAAGCTCCACCTGCGCCCGGAAAAGATCGGCTTCGATCCTCCGGCGGACTTCGGCCCCGGATGAGGCGCTGGACTCTGTGAACGCCGGCGAGTCATGAATCAAGTCGTAGGCGAGCGCCAGCTCCGTCATGAGCTCGTCGTGGATCCAGCGGCCCCATTTCCCGCTCTGGACCGGGTACGGGGGCGCGCTGTGAAAGGTTTTCCAGTTGGCGTAGTTTCCCTCGTTGCCGTGGACCGGCCAGCCCGGATAGACCTGGGCGAAGCGGTCCAGGATCACGGCCGCCTTGCGGGCGTAAGCCTCGTCCTTTGTCGCCTGATAGAGAAGGCCGAGGTCGTGGGCGCGCTCCACCAGATAATCGTCGGCCGCCGCGCTGATCACGCCTTCAAAGAAGAAGCGCCGTTTTTCGCTCCCGCCGTCATGGAAACGGTAAGCTTGCCGTTCGCCCCGGGGATTGATGACCTCGACGGTTCCGTTGAGGGGATAGCGGTCGTTGGGGTAGCGTTCGCCGCAGTAGCGGCAGGAAATGCGGCCGGGGTCGTCGATGGTCCAGACGTCAACCGAAGTGTCCTGGGAGCCGCCCTGGCAGTTCGGGCAACCGACCAGCCTGATGGGGGCGAGCTCCGAGATGAGACGGGCGACCGCTTCGCCCGTCATGCCCATCACGCGCTCCGTCCGGGCTCTGAGGGCGGGGACGTCGATTCTTTCGACCGCCAGGAATGGGTGAGGGAAGATGCTGTCGGGAGGCGTCTTCCCAGACGAGGACGGCGCGCGAATGAAAATCAGGGACAAAACCAGGAGAAACTGTGTCTTCCGCCGGGCCGGCTGGATAGGCATGGGCGCGTGAATAATACTTTATCCGATGCCCGGCGATGGTAACCCGGATCATAAACTCGAGTCAAATTGTTGACATCGGGTTTTTTATCATTATAAAGTGACAATCGTATCGGTCATCCGATCTTCAATCCCTGTGCGGGTCACGGGGAGGTCCTGAAATTCTCAACTGGGAGGAGGCAGCATGAAAAGACGGGCATTCCTGGGTGTCACCGCCGCGGCCGGAGCGGCCGCCGCGCTGACGGGCTGCGGAAAGCCGGCCGGGACGGAGGCGGCCAAGACAGGCGCATCCAAGACCGAAGTGGCGCCGGTCAAGCTCGCCGGCCTGACCCTCGAGGAGCTCCGGGAGGAGCACCGCCACTGGATGCTCGACGACTTCGTCCCCTTCATGGACAAATTCGTCGTCGACCACGGGCTGGGCGGGTTCATGTGCACGGTGGACCGCGACGGCACCCAGGTCAATTCGAACAAGCGCACCTGGTACGAGGGCCGCGGCATCTGGACCTACTCCTACCTTTATAACAAGGTCGAGCAGAACCCCGCCTACGCCGAGATCGCCCGGAAATCCGTCGAGTTCATCTCCAAGCAGAACCCGACCGGAAAAGAGCTCATGCCCGTGGCCTACACGAAAGAGGGGATTCCCCTGGAAGACGGGCCCGACCCCATCTTCTACGGCGATGTGTTCGTCGCCAACGGGTTCCAGGAGTTTTCCAAGATCAACGGGAACGAGAAGTACTGGGACATCGCCAAGCAGATCCTCCTCAAGTGCGTGGACATCTACGACAACCGCCCGGGCTATGGCAACATGCCGGCCGGACCGAGCGTCATCCCGCTTGACCGGCGTCCCCGCGGAAAGCGCGCCGCCGCGGCGGCCGCCGCGCCTCCCCCGCAGCCGGTCATCGTCCCCGGCGTCGAGCGCCCGCGCCAGTGCGGCCACTGGATGGTGCTTCTCAACTGCGCCCAGCAGATGCTCGAGACCCGCCCGGACCCTGACATCGAAACCATCGCCAAGCGCTCGGTCGAGGCGGTCATGAACTACCACTACAACCCCGATTACAGACTGATCAACGAGCAGGTCAACCATGACCTCTCCAGGATCGAGGGCGAGCACGGGCAGATGGCCACCGGCCACGGCCCCGAGACCCTCTGGATGGTCCTCTATGATGCCGTCCGCACCAAGGACAAGCCGCTCTTCGACCGCGCCGCCGAATACCTGCATCGGTCGGCCGAGGTCTTCTGGGACGACGTCTACGGCGGGATGCTGGCCGGGCTCAGTCACGTCGACTTGAACATCTGGGATGTTCGGCAAAAATCGCTCTGGCTCCAGCAGGAATTCCTGATCGGGTTCCTCGCCATCATCGAGCACACCGGCGCCCAGTGGGCGAAGGACTGGTACGCGAAACTTCACGACTACGTCATGGCCAAGTTCCCCCTGAAGCAGTACGGGTTCCCGCTCTGGATCGCCTACGCCGACCGGAAGATCACCTTCGTCCGGAACTACGACCGGTGCGAGCACTTCCATCATCCCCGCTATCTCATGCAGAACATGCTGGCGCTCGACCGGATGATCGCCAGAAAGGGAGAGCCGTCGGGCGTCTTCGCCTAGCCGAATTCGGGGGACGCCTTACATAATGCACTTAATTAGACGGCAGCGGCGGGGAAAGGACTTCTTCTTATTTCCTGAAATAATCGCTGATAGCGATGAATTAGGTGAGTTAGGTATGCTGTCCCCCGAATTGGATGGATAATTATAAGGAGAGGCACATGTCCAGAATGGGTCAATCCCCGCTAATATCGAATCGGCGTCTCAATGCGGCGGGCGTCATGGTCCTGTTGCTCGTCGCGTTCGGGGCCTGCGCAACGAAGACGGCCACCGCCCCCCCCTCCCTCAAGGTGGGAGTCGGAGAGACGGTCATCACCCCGTCCGAGCCGACCCGGATGCGGGGGTTCGCCCGCGCCCAGATATCGACCGGCGTCCACGACGACCTCCACGCCCGGAGTCTCGTCGTCGAAGACACGAAGGGCGAAACGGCCGCCCTGATGACCGTCGCCCTCTGCGGGATGTCCGAGGACTACCTCAAGGCGATCCGGGAAGGGATCACCGCCGAGACCGGGATCAAGCCGGAAAATATCGTCGTCTCCTGCACCCACACCCACTCGGGACCGAACGTCGGGGCCACTCCCAGCACCTTCAACAAGGAGGAGGTCGAGGCGTCGATCGCCAGCCTGGCCTACCGGACATTCCTCGTCGAGCAGTGCGTGGCCAGCGCCGTCAAGGCCTGGGAAAACCGGGTGCCCGGCCGGATCGGGATCGCCTCGACTAAAGTGCTTGAGCTCGGCCGGAACCGCCGGCGGCTTCTCTACGGCGGGCTCCATCCCGACCCCGAGGTGGCGGTCATCAGGGTCGAGGATGCCCGCGGCCAGCTCCTGGGCGTCGCTTTCAACTACGGATGTCATCCTTCCGGGATCGACTGGCACAACACGCTCTTCACCGAGGACTGGCCGTATTATGCGATCCAAGCCATCAAGAAGCAGGTCGGACAGGAAGTCTGGGTGGCCTTTTATCAGAGTGCCGAGGGCGACATCGGCGTGGGCTACAGCGCCGAGCTTTCCGCGGTGGGCGTCGATATGCCGGTAAGAACCTATTGGTATGTCGAGCACAAGGGAAACCAGATGGCCGGGGCGGTCCTGGCCGCTCTGCCTGGAATCGCCACCTCGGCCGACGCGGATGTCCGGGTGGCCGCCGCCCGCTTCGACTATCCGCTGCGCACGGAGTATCCGGTCTCGGTCGAGGAGGCGGAGCGCGAAGTCGCTGACGCGAAAAAGAGGCTCGCCGAGTTCGAGAAGGTCCCCGAGCTCAGCGCGACCCGGCGGGCCGACGAGGTGCGGGTCGAGCTCTTCCAGGCCGAACAGAAGCTCCGCACGGCCAAGCGCTATTTTTCAGGCGCGGAGCGGCCGGCGACGAGGAGCCTGGAACAGATCGCGGTCGGGATCGGCGACGCGATGTTCGTCACCTTCCCGGGCGAGCTTTTTTCCGAGATCGGGCTGGCCATCAAGGAGGGGTCGCCGCTCGAGAAGACCTACGTCATCGGCGTGACCTGCGGGCCCGGCGGCTACCTGCCCTCGGCGAAGGAGTTCCTGGAGGGCGATTACGAGGTCAACGGCAGCGCCTACAGCCCGCTCACCGAAAGATTCTGCGTCGAGTCGTCGCTCGACTTAATCAAGCGCGTCGCCGTCGCGCAGGCAGATAAGACAGCTAAATGAGTTGACGGCCCGGGCAGGTTTGGACGGCGCTGCGCCCCTATCCCCCCGGCCCCCGGGAACCAGTCCCGTCGGTTCCCCCGTCGGCAGTTCTTGGAAGGGGGTCCAGGGGGATATCTCCCCTTGGCCGCAAGACGCGGCAGCGTCTGAGGAGGGGAGGCAGTGAGCGAAGCGAACGTTGGAAGGGGGAAGGCGGAGCGGATTCCCCCTCCAAGCAAGTCGGGTCCCCCTCCGCTACGGGGGTTTTCGGGGCGTCAGCCCATCCAACCCTGCCCGAGCGCGGGGCGGACACGGGCCGGCGCCATGCCACTCGTTCCACTCACATCTCAGATTATCGGCCAGAATTCTAGTAAGTTAGGACGCCCTCGCCGGCGGGGAGCGCCACAGTCAGGGTCTTGGCTCCCTTGTCGTACTTCGCCGCCTTGACCGGCGCGCCGTTCACAAGGACCTTCCCGGGCGCCGCCGCGACACCGACCGACACCGCGGCGGGTTTGCCCAGGGAGTACTTGACGGCCCCCTTGGTCAACTCGCAGGTCACGGGCTCGTCTGACCGCACGAGAAGCGCGCCATCCTTGCTGAGCGTCGTGGCGAGCGCGGCAAACGTCACATCGCCGGTCCAAGTTATGGCCACAGCATCAGTCTCGATGCTGCTCACCTTGTAGATCCCGCCGGGGTTCGTGGAAAAAGCAAATTCCTTTCCCGCCTGACTGCCCGCCACGTGTCCCTCGCCCGCCTTCGTCTTAAGGCCCGCCCCGTCCGTCGTCAGGAGGTTGGCCATGACCAGGGGCTTCCCCTGGGTTTTCGCCGTCGCGGTCAGCATGCCCTCGGCGTAGAGCGGCGACTCCCTCAGGGTGTTGATGTAGATGGGCGTCTGTTCGGCCTTGACCGTCGTGGCCTCCGGGTAAAGATGATGGACGGACAGCGTGGCGCCGCCCTTGGTGACTCGCGAAGCCTTGGGATCCGCCAGGATGTCCTTGAGATGCCCGGCCTGGTAGAGAGCCGTGACGTCGATGTCCTTCCCGGCGGGCACGACCGTGTCGAGCATGAGCACCGTCCGCGGCTTGAGATACAGGGCGTTCCGCTGCATCTCCTTGACCTTGCCCCAGTAGAGCCGGCCGATGTCTCCCGACACAAACGCCGCTTCCTTCCCGTCCAGGAAATTCCCGATGAAAGCGTGGTCCTGGAACCCCTCGGCGAAAAGAAGCGGATCGCCCACCCGCTGGCTCTGCTCGTTGTGGTCGATGAGGACCGTCGAATGGCCCACCGGCTGGGTGTAATGGGACTGGTAGAAGGGACAATCGTAGTACGAGCTCCCGTGGCGCTCCTCGATGAAAATCGTGCCCTTGTCGGCGAGCCAGAAGGTGCCCTGGTCGATGTGCTGATGGTTATAAAAAGCCCCGGTCCTCATGACGAAGACAAAGTCGTCCTCGTTCCAGCCGCTTTTGAAGACCGTCGTGCCGATGTCGCGGAAGACGCGGACCGGGTTCTCGGCAAACGGGTCCTGCCGGGGAATCGCCCGAGTGTCATAAAGTACGTCCATCAGCGTTTCGCCGCCCTTGAGGTGGTTGACCAGCCAGGAAAGCTTCGGGTCCTTGTCCTTGGCCAGGAGCCAGTTCCAGCTCGTCATCGGCCGCAGCTCGCCGCCGCCCGAGTCCCCGAAGTAGAAAAAGTGCTTCTTTGTGATCAGCCCCGCCCAGATCATGTCGGGATAGGTCAGGTGGATATTTCCCGAAAGGTCGACGTTGAAGACGTTCTGGAGCGCGGGGAGGGTCTTAGAGAGAGATTGCATGGTGAAATAACAGTATCCGGCGCTTTCGCCGTAGCCCCCGTCCCGGCCGATGGACTTCTTGATGAGGTCGTAGATCTTGAAAAGAGTGCCCGTGAGATACGGCTCGACGGGCCGTTCCCCGGGAGCGTCGGCAAAGATCGCCGCCTGGGCCATGAGCGAACCGCCCGTGATGTGGGCCACCCAGTTCGAGGTGTCGTTCGTGACCAGGCTGTCCTCGACGTAGCCTTTCTGGGCGGGGACGATCATGTTCCGGAAAAGCCCGTCGCGGACGGTTTTGCGTTCATCCTCGCTCATCCGGTCATACAGCAGGTCGTAGGCGAGGGCGACCTCCATGGCCAGCTCGCCCACGGGATAGTAGATATGCTGGCCGCGCGTCTCGAACCAGGGATGGACCCAGAAGGGAAACCGGCAGAACTTGACCAGGAAATCCTTGAGATATCCCCCGGCCTGCTCATCGCCCAGCAGTCCGTAGGCGATCGTGTTGGCATGAATGAGGCGGTTCCTGAGCCGCTCGCGCCAGGGAGTCAGGCTCCGGGGCACATTGCCGATGATGGGCTCATCCTTGGCGAAGCTGTCGATGTCGAAGACGAGCTTGTCGAGGGGCAGCTGCTCGCGGCTGGATTTGGCATTCTTCAGGGTGTCTTCCCTGAGCGCCTTGAACTTATCTTCCGCGAACCGGGCTTTCACGGCCGCGGCGTTCGCCGGGTTGAACCAGAGGCGCGGGTGTTGACCTGCAAGGCCCGGTGGGTCGATGAAGACCGTGAATTCGGTTTCGGCGATTTTCTCTTTCCCCGAGTAGCCCGCAAGCGTCGCCAGATAAAGGCCCTCGGGCAGGTTGAGCTTGAGCATCCCCGTCCAATCGCCCGCCTTGCTGCGGAGCGCCGCACGGACGGCGGTTTTCGTTTTCTTCGTAAAGTCCTCAACCGCGAGGTCCACGCGATCCACCGCGAACGGCCACTTGCCCTTGAGGGTCAGGGTGTCGCCCTTCTTGTAGTGGGCGTCGGGGATGTACGGCTTCCACTCCGAAAGCTTGTGCATCTTGGGCTCGGCAAACTGGAAATGGGCCGGGCGCGCGCCCTCGAAGACGACATCGTCCAACCCGAAGTAGATGGGCATCGCGGGGTCGCCCCCCGGGAATTTGGCCAGCACTGCAAGCGCGTTGACCTTGATGGGTTTCCCCTTCAGGCCTGGATTCTCGCGCACCAGGTCCTCATAGCGCACGGTCACCGTCTGCCAGGCGTTCGCCTGGGGGGCGAGGACCGTGTAATCCACGGCGCCGTCGGGCCCGGCGGCCAGCCGGACCTTCAGAAACTCGGGCTTCAACTGGGTCTTGAGATAGGCGCGGAGCCGGATCACGGAATCCTCGAGGAAGACCATGCCCAGGAGCTTCTGGGCGCCGGCGTAATTATCGACGTGGGTGTACGGCGTGACCCTCTCCATCAGGGAGATGTTCGGGTCGCCGGGGACGATCGTGAACGGCCGCATGTTCGGGTCGAAGGCCGTGTCCTGCCACAGGGGGTATGACGCCCAGGCGCTGAGCTCGTTGGTCTCGAAGTTCTCCTTGTAGGTGAACGGCTCCAGCCCCTTTTTGATGTCCACTTTGGCCGCCGCGGGAAAAGCCGCGGCAAAAGCCGACGCAAACACGACGACAGCCAGCAGAAGAAGCGCTTGTTTTTTCATTCCTTTTTTTCTCCTTTCCATGGTGCTCACTATTTTCCCTCAACCTTCCTGATCAGCTCAAGCGAGGAATTGACCAGGACGTCCTCGCACTTCGGGCTGAAGTGCGTCATGAGGACGGTGTAACCGCCTTCCTTGAATTCGTCGGCCGTCGGAATAT
>Ga0154742_1026_pt1 | contig 12392 bp, 8 predicted proteins | sample Rifle2008BG16ft_FD_105750 | JGI IMG/M metagenome (GOLD analysis project Ga0154742, IMG submission 105750) | Candidatus Aminicenantes bacterium RBG_16_63_16 | reverse complement strand
GCCGTCGGGTCGTTTTTCGTGATCCCCAGGATCGTGTCATCCCCGCCGATCGTCGCGATGATGCCGGGAAGACGCGTCCGGTCGATGGCGCCGGCGATGGTCTGGGCGTTGCCCGGCCTGGTCTTGATGACGATGAGGTTTCCGACCTGGACGATCTCCTCGAGCCCGAGACGAAGGACGATGTCAATGTGCTCCTCCCGCTCCTTCACCTTCTGGAGGCGGTAGGCTCCTCCACCCACCGGCGCCCTGGCGTAGCCCAGCTCTTTAAGCGCCCTGGAGATCGTCGCCTGCGAAACGTCAACGCCAGCCTGTTTCAGGTTGGCCTGCAGTTCCCTCTGGGTGCGCACATGGCCCTTTTCCAGCATCTCGCGGACAAGGCTGAGGCTGTATTCTTTGCCCTTGCTCATGTCCATTATATTATGACAATCGCCCGGCCAGGGCAACAGGACAGACGGGCCCGGACAGGCCGCCTTTTTTTTCTATCGGACGTCAAGCCGTCGCTAGAAGCGATTTTTCAGCCGCGGCCAGGAAGAACTCGACCTCCTGTTCCGAGATGATGAGCGGCGGCAGCAGCCTGACCGCCGGGCCCGTTGAAAGAGAAGTCATCACGCCGTTCTTCGCCATCTCCTCTTGGAACTGGGCGACCTTCTCGGCGGAGGGCAGCTCGAAGGCGACCATCAGACCCTTGCTCCGGATTGTGCCGACCTCCGGGAACTTTTCCCTAAGAGCGGCGAGCCCTTGGACGAACTGGGCCGAGCGGGCCACGACGTTCCGCGTCAGGTCGAGCGAGCGCATCTGCCGCGTGGCGATCGTGGCCGCCACCATGGCCATCGGGTTGCCCCCGAAGGTCGAGCCATCGTAGCCGGGATGCATGGCCTGGGAAATCGCTTTCTTGGTAACGACGGCCGTGACCGGATAGCCTCCGCCGAAAGATTTGCCGATGGTGATGATATCAGGGACGACACCGTAGCCCTGGCAGGCGAACCACTGTCCAGGCGCTTCCGCGACCCGTCCGAACCCGGTCTGGACTTCGTCGAAGATCAGGACTCCACCGTGCTCATCGCAAGTCTGCCGAAGGCTCCGGACAAAGGACGGCTCGGCCGGCCGGATGCCGGCCTCCTCGCCCTGGACGAGCTCCAGGATGACGATCTTCGCTTTTCCCTCAGCGAAGAGCGCCTTCACGCCCTCCGCGTCGTTGTATTCGGCAAAGTGCACCCAATCCAGCTTGTCGAGGCCGAACGGCTTCCGGTATTTCAGGTTGTGGGTGACCGCGACGGCGCCGTGGGTTCGGCCGTGGAACCCCCCCTTGAAGGCGACGACGCCGGTCGTCCCGGTGAACGCTTTGGCCAGCTTGAGGCTCTTGTCCACCGCCTCGCCGCCGCTGTTCTGCCAGTAGAACTGGTTCAGCTCGTCGGGAAGCATGCCGCGAAAGGTCTTGAGGAATCGCGCCCGGGCGATGTGAACCCGGTCCTCTTTCATGGAGATGAGCCGGGTGGCCTGGTTGAACAGCCCGCGGGCGATCTCGGGATTATCAGAACCCAGATTGGTGGCGCTGTAATTGCTGTCCATGTCCAGGTAGGTCTTGCCGTCGACGGCCCGGAGCCAGACGCCCTTGGCCTTGACGGGGATGATGTCTTTTTCCAGCCGCGAGACCGGGATCTTGAACGCCTCGTGAAGGTCGACCGCCTCGGCGGCGCTGATCTCCGAGTCGTTGAACAGCCGGGCCATCTGGATGATCTCCTGGCCGCTGGCGTTCTGGATCAGGGCCTGGACGATCAGCTCCGCGAGGCCGTCGCCGATGGTCTGCCGCGGATCATCCAGGAGCTGCGGCGCGTCGCGAGTGATCGACTGCAGGGCGCGGCCGGCCGCGCCGTCCAGGATGATATTCGTGACCTCCTGGACGCGCTCGAAGGTCGCGTTGAGTTTTTCCGGATGGGTCGTGCCGTTGGGGATGAGGCTGGCGTAAAGAAGGTCATGGAGATCCTTCCGGTCCGGCTGCGGGCTCCCGGCCAGGGCGAACGTCGCCGCCTCCTGCGGCCCGTCGAAGTGAGCCGCGCCGGGCCCCGCGGAGTTCTGGGCTTGGGCATTGGGCATGAGCATTTCTCCTCTCGTATCTTGAGATATGCCGCCAGTCTAGCCCAGACGGCGCTTTTTGTCAAGAATAAATATGCATAAATTATGCAAAATTATTCAATGTCACGGATGGACCTCTTGACTCGTCAGCGCGGCTATGCTATAGAATACCGGATTAAAATGAACAACGCCGAGATCACGGACAGGAACGGCCGGGCGCGCCCGGCGGCGCGGCCTCTCCTGGCCCGTTGTCTGCGGCTCGCCCTCCTTTTGATAATGTGACGCCCGAATAGTCCGTCCCCCGGAAGGGGAGGCGGATATTCGGGAGGCTCGGCCGGCCGGCCAGTGCGGCCGATCTTCAACCCCAACGAAAAATCCGGCAGGAGGTCGAATATGAAAAAAATAATGGTCGTGGTCATGGGCGGCACGGGACTCGTGGGCCAGCAGTTCGTCCGGCTGCTCGACGGACATCCCTATTTTGAGCTGGCGGCGATCACGGCGTCCGGCCGGTCGGCCGGCCGGTCTTACGGCCAGGCGATGCCCTGGGCGGTCGGCGGCGACATCCCCGAACGAGCCGCCCGGCTGGAAGTCCTGGACACAAGCCTGGAGACCGTGATGAGCCGGGCTCCGGACATCGTCTTCAGCGCCCTCCCGGCCGCCGCGGCCGAGGGGATTGAGCCGGCTCTCCGCGAGCGGGGAGTGCGAGTTTTTTCGAATGCCGGCTGCCGCCGGCAGGATGCCGATGTTCCGGTCCTGATCCCGGAGATCAATCCCGGGCATCTCGAGCTGGCCCGCCGGCAGCAGGCCCGGTACGGGGGTTTCATCGTCACGAACTCGAATTGCTCAACCTCGGGTCTGGCGCTCGTCCTGAAGCCTCTCGAAAAATTCGGCCTTCGCGAGGTCACGGTCACCACCTTTCAATCGATCTCGGGGGCCGGCCGGCGGGGGCTCGCCTCCTTTGATATCGCCGGGAACGTTATTCCCTGGATCAAGAACGAGGAGGAGAAAATGGAGAGGGAATCGCGGAAGATCCTGGGCGAGCTCACCGCCGATGGAATCAGGCCGGCCTCTTTCCCGGTCAGTGCCACGTGCTGCAGGGTACCCGTGAGGGAGGGACACCTGATGAGCGTGAGCGTCCGGTTCGCAAACGGGGCGGGCGCGGCCGACGTGGCCGAAGCCCTGGCGGCCTTCCGGGGAGTCCCGCAGGGCCTCGGGCTGCCGACGGCCCCCGAGCAGCCCATTATCGTCCGGCCGGAGGAAGACCGGCCCCAGCCGGCGCTCGACGCCTGGGCCGGCCGGCCAGAGCGGGCGCGGGGCATGGCCGTGAGCGTCGGAAGAATCCGGGAGAAGGACGGGGTGCTGAGCCTCATCCTGCTCGTCCATAACACGGTCCGGGGCGCGGCCGGGGCTTGCGTCCTGGGCGCGGAGCTCGCCGCCGCTGAGAAACTCGCGGGCTGAGCCCGTCGGCAAAGGAGAATCGCGATGACCAAAATCATGAAATTCGGGGGCGGCTGCCTGAAGGATGCCGAGACCATCGACCGGGCCGCCGCCATCGTCGGCTCGGAGTGTCCGCGCCCCGCCGTGGTCGTCTCCGCCATCTCCGGCGTGACCGATATCCTGCTGGCCGCGCTGGCCGACGCCAAAAAGGATGAAGCGGGCATCCCCGCGTCGATTCAGACACTTCGTGACATCCATGCCGAGATCGCTCGGCGGACTCTCAAGGATGAGCGGAGAAGGGAGGACGCGCTTCACGCCATCGAGCTCCGGCTCAAGAAGGTGCAGCGGCTTCTCCACGGCGTGGCCTACACGGGGGAGATCACTCCGGCCGTCCGGGCCCGGGTCTTGAGCTTCGGCGAGCGACTCTCAGCCCTGCTCTTCGCCGCGGTTCTCGCCGACCGGGGGGCCAAGTCCGTCTCGCTGGAGAGCGAGGAGATCGGCCTGATCACGGATCACAACCTCGAGAACGCCACCGTCGACCTCAAGCTTTTCAGGAGGAAATTCGCTCCGATGGCCCGGGCCTGGGCCCGGAACGGGACCATCCCGGTGATCACGGGGTTCTTCGGCGCGACGCCCGACGGAAAGACCGCCACCTTCGGCCGCAACGGCACGGATTACAGCGCGGCGGTCATTGCCTTCGGCCTCCGCGCCCGGGCGCTCGAGATCTGGAAAGACGTCGAGGGGTTCATGAGCGCCGACCCGAAAGTCGTCAAGCGGGCCGCCATGATCGACCGGCTGTCGTACGGCGAGGCGGCGGAGCTGTCCTACTTCGGCGCCAAGATCCTCCATCCCCGGACCCTCGAGCCGTTGGCCGGCCTGGACATCTCGGTGAGGATCAAGAACCTCTTCGACCCGGACGGTCCGGGCACGGAGATATCTCCCGAAGGATACGCCCGCAATGATGTCATCAAGAGCATCACCTCCAACCGGCAGATCGCCCTGCTCAGAATCCGGGGCCGGGGCGTGGGCTTCAAGCCGGGCATCATCGGTGAAATCGGACGGCGCCTGGCCTCGGACGGCGTCAACATCTATTCCATCATCACCTCCCAGACCTGCATCAACCTCCTGGTGGACAGGAAGGAGGCCCGAAGGAGTCACGAGGCCTTGAGGGCCATGGCCGGCGGCGTCATAGAGGCCGTCGACCTGAACGAGGATGTCGCCCTGATTGCCGCCGTCGGCGAAGGGCTCCAAGGGCGGAAGGGTCTCGCGGCCCGCATCTTCGCGGCTGTTTCCCGGGCGGATGTCAATGTGGAGATGATTTCGACCGGGGCTTCCGAAGTCGCGGCCTATTTTATCGTCGACCGGGACGATGCCGACACCGCCATCCGGGCCCTGCACCGCGAGTTTTTCTGACTTTCGGTCAACGGACGGAACCCCACCGCTATCATCTCCTCGTCGGCTTGACCGATTCTACTTGAAGGCCATCGCGGCCCGCAGCATGTCCTCGAGATAGAGCCCTTCCTCCAGGGCGCGTGACTTCCAGCCTGGACTCAGCCGGTCGAGAAGCCTAGCTTGGGCCATCCCGCTGAGATAAAAACGCAGGTCTCCGCGTTGCTGTCCTAGGTTGGCCCTGAGCCGGGCCAGGTCCCCAGGGAAAAAAGGCCATCCTTCCGCTTGGAGTTTTGCGTCGGCCGGTTCTGGAGCGCGAGCCGCCGCGAGTTCATAGAAACGGACCTCGACGTACTTAGCGAGACCTTCAAGCCACTCGAGTTCGCGCTCAAAGGAAAGTAGCTCCGCATCAATAGCCGCACGCGCTCGCCGGGCATCCCGGATATCGAGGAATTTTCGAGCGCGGCTGGAAACTAGGTCCGCTTCAGCCGCCTGGATTGCTCCGGCTAGTGCCTTGCCCTCGCTGTTCCAGGCCGCCGCGAAATCGGCGTTCTTGAAGGGATAGCGGTTTTCCGATTTGTAGACACCCAGCGCCCTGCGGAAATGCTGAGGGGCTCGGGTCGCTTGAAAAGCGTGGAAGACTTCATGGAGGATCAACACGATATGGAAGTCCCGGCCAAGCTTCAGGGGAATTCGGCTGCTCATGTATCCAAAAGAGCCGAGGCTGCCGGCCCATCGCGCCCCGAGCGCGACCGCGAAAGACTGAGGCTTTGCTGCGGCGCGTCGGAAATAGCGCATTCCGATAAAATCATCATCATTGACGGTCTGCCAGGGAGGAGGAGCATTCGCCTCGCCGACGAGGAACTCGGAATTCTCATCATAGAGGATGATGGGAATTTCAGCCGGGCCCAGACCCGGCCAGACTTCGTCACCGATCTCGGCCTTGAGTCTCAGCGCCTCTGCCAGTTCCTCTTTGTCGGCAGCGTTCAGTCGGACGGAATCGACCTTGGAATTCTGCCCGCTGGACGGCAGAACAGGAAGAAGCAGGTGTACAATAAGGATAAGTATTCCGAGCCATGGCAAGGCTCGATCTCCCACCCGATGTCTAGCGTTCCGTCCTGGGGTCAGTTGCCTTCTCCGAATCCTGCTCTTAGGCTAGCGGGCGCCCCAGAACCGCGGCTTGACAGGCGGCGGGCCGGGAGCGGCGGCCGCGGCCGGCGCGGCGGCGTGCGGCAGGTTCAGCCATCTCTCGTGGACCCAGTCCTTCAGGCGAAGCCACAGGGCGCCGGCGTTGGGCTGTTCATCGATGACAGCCTGAAGAGATTCTAAGTAGGCAACGTCCTCGGCCAGCGACATAAGCCGGAGGCTTTGGCGATACCCCTCTTCAAAGTCGCCGGCCCGGATCTGCACCACTGTCGGGTCGGCGAGGACCTCCGCCCCGGGCAAAAGCGCCGCGTTCCTGGCCTGGGCTTCATCCTGGAAGGTCAGCGCGAACCGGTAAGGGCCCGGGTAGGAGGGAATCTGGGCCGAAGCCAGCGCCGTGACGGCCTCCCTGGCGGCGGCCTCGATCCGCCTGGAGGCTTCCTCCCGGGGGACCGGTTCCGCCGACGCCCGGCTCAGGGCGCGCTTGACGACCGCGCACTTGACCCAGGGGAGGCTGTGCCGGACCTCGCGCTCGAACTGGTCGTCGCCGCTCACCATGATCAGCGGGATCTTGAAGCGGGCGGCGCCCATGGCCAGGATCATGGATTCATTGAACGGAACGCCGTTCACCTTGTATTGAATGTCTTCATAGGTATAGGTGTGCGAGCTGTAACCGGCCGTGTTCCCGGCGCCGGCGTGCATCGCCACGGCCACGATGGCGTCAAAAGAATGGTCGTAGCTGTCCATGTAGATGTCAAACCGCCGGTCGCGGGAGATCATCCTGGCGGGCGGGAAAAGCTGGTCCTCGAAGACGTCCGGCCCGCCCGAGTTCCCCGACCCGTGCCCGTCCACGATCACGATATCCTGGACGCCCGCCGCCTTGAGGCCCGCGATCGCGGCGTTGACGTCGGCGGTCAGGGACTGGCGCCCCGCTTCATATTCGGACTTGTACATGGCCTGGACGTGCTTATAGCTCGTCGCGCCCGTCACCCCTTCCATGTCGTAAAGCACCAGGACCTTCAGCGGTCGAGGCTGCGCCAGGGCGGCGGCCGCCAGCCAGAGCCCGGCCAGGAGGATGGCCGGGGAATTTTTCGGTTTCATATTCGCCTCCTGCGGAGATCGAGGCCCGCTTCAGAGGGGCCGAGAACTACATATCCGAGGAGGCGGCGGGTGTCAAGCGAAGATAAAGTCCGCCCCGTCCTGCGGTCCAGGACTGCGGACAAACACCGGCGGGGCTCAGGCGCTTTTCTCTTCCCTCTTGATTCCTTCCTGATGGGCGAACCTGATCTTGTCGTAGCCCTCTTTGAGCTCGGCGATGATCTGATCGGCCTCTTTCTTGGTGATCTTCTTGGTCTCGAGGTAGACGTTGACCGCGGACTGGACAACCTGAGCGTACGTGTCCTGGGTGACTTCTTTCAGGCGGGCCAGCTCCTCGGTGATCCGGTCGGTGATCTCGCCGTAGACTTTCTTGATCTCATCGCGGGTTTCCCGTCCGGCCTTGGGCGCCAGGAGTATTCCGGCCAGGGCTCCGAACAGCACGCCTTTCAAGAACCTGAGCTTCATCGGGTTATCTCCTTTTCCTAAAATAGATATTCTCCGCCCTAAAAAATAGCAAGATTTGTGCCAATAAGGAGCCCGCTGCGCGGGGGGAGCAGCTGGCCTGGCCGGCTCAATCCGGGTTCAGGACGCTGATCCTCGTCCAGGCGCCCGCGTTCCATAGCCAAAGGCCCAAAGACCCGAAGTCGACCGCGAGCTCGTCGGCGCCGTCGGCGTCGAGATCGCCGGCCGTGATCGATTCGGGATTCTGCGACGACAACTGGCTCCATTGTGTTCCGTTCCGGAGCCAAAGTCCCAGGGCGCCGAAGTCCACCGCCACTTCCTGGTCGTTGTTGCCGTCGGTATTGGCTCTCGCCATGTCGGAGCCGTCGGCCGGGCTCAGCTTTGTCCAGACGTAGATCGTTCCCTGCCAGGTTCCCAGGGCTCCGAACGCGGCCAGAATCTCCTCGGTGCCGCCGCCGTTGAGGTCGGCCGCCACCATGAAATCGGCGTCGGCCGACGAGGCCCCGACCCAGCCCATGGCGGTCTTGAGCCATAAACCGAGGCCTCCGAAGTCGCCGATCACCTCCTGGAGGCCGTTGCCGTCGATATCCCCGGCGATCACGGCATCGGCGTCGGCGCCGCTGAGCTGGCTCCAAGAGCCGCTGTTCCATTGCCAGAGTCCCGCGGCCCCGAAATCGGCCACGACCTCATCGTCGGCCGACCCGTCCAGGTTGGCGGCGATCATGGCATCGGCGTCGGCGCCGCTGAGCTGGCTTCAGGCGCCGGCCTTCCACAGCCAGAGGCCGAGCGTGCCGAAGTCACCCACCAGGTCCGGGCGTCCGTTGCCGTCCGTGTCGGCGGCCGTCAATCTCTGCGCGTTTTGCGCGGTGATGACGCCCCAGGCCGCGCCGTTCCAGATCTTCAGGCCGGCTGTGCCGAAGTCGGCGGCAATCTGGTCGTGGGTCAGGCCGGCGAAGTTTCCGGCGACCAGGCTCTCCGGGTTGTCCGGGGAGATCGAGGTCCAGGCGCCCGAATCCCAAACGGAGACGCCGTCCGGACCGAAATCCACCGCGATCTCGTTCGTGCCGTCCCCGTCGAAATCTCCCACCGCGATCATCGGGACGGCGAGCGAGGTCAGCCCGGCGCTCAGGGCGGCCAGAAACGCGTCCTGACTCGAGTTATACGTCGTGTCATAGGCGCCGGCCGTCGCCGGGAAATCGCTCGAGCTCGTGTATCCCGCGACATACACATTTCCGGAACGGTCGGAGGCGGCCGCCGTCCCGTAGTCGGCGGCCGTGCCGCCGAGATATGTGGAATAGAGCGCGGCGGTGCCGGCGGCGTCGAGCTTGGCGAAAAAGGCATCGGCGCTCCCCCCGAGATTCCGGCGGAAGGCGTCGGCGGTCGTGGGGAAGTCCGATGACCCGGTTTGCCCGATGACGCAGGCCACGCCGGAATTGCTGGCCACCAGGCCGTTGCCCGAATCCGCGCCGGCGCCGCCCAGGAAAGTGGAAAAGGATAGCGCCGACCCGGCGGCGTTGAGCTTCGTGATGTACGCATCGGCCGACCCGTTAAAGGTCGTGTCATAGGCGCCGGCCGTCGTCGGATAGTTGTTCGATTGCGTGGAACCCGTGATATAGGCATTGCCCCCTGCGTCGAGGGCCAGCGCATTCCCCGCGTCATCTTGGCTGCCGCCGATGAACGTGGAATAAATCAGCCCGGCCCCCTCGGGGTCAAGCTTGGCCGCGAAGACATCCTGATAGAGGCTCTTCGTTCGGTCATAGGCTCCGGCCGTGGTGGGGAAGTTTGTCGATTCCGTATAGCCGGTGAGATAGGCGTTCCCCTCGCCGTCCACGGCCACGGCCCTGGCCGCGTCGTCCTGGCTGCCGCCTATGAACGTGGAGTAAAGAAGAGTTGTCCCCGAGTCGCTCAACCGGCTCAGAAAGGCATCGTTTGGGGTTCCGTTATAGGTTGTATCATAGGCGCCCGCGGTCGTCGGATAGTTGGCTGACGCCGTGGCCCCGGCCAGGAAGGCATTTCCGGCGCCGTCCAGGGCGAGGGATGCTCCGCTTTCGTCGCCGCTCCCGCCGAGGAATGTCGAGTACACGAGCGAATTCCCGGCGCTGTTGAGCTTGGCCGCGAAGACGTCCGCTCCTCCGTTCTGGCTCCTGTCAAAAGCGCCCGCGGTCGTCGGGAAGTTGGCGGACTCGGTCGTCCCCGTGAGGACAACGTTTCCGCTCCCTTCGACGGCGAGCCCCAGGGCGCTGTCCGCGGCGCTCCCTCCGATATACGTTGCGTAGACCAGCGCGGTCCCCGCGGCGTTGAACTTGGCGACAAACGCGTCCCCCAGTCCGTTCGCGCCGGTATCGTAGGCGCCGGTCGTCGCCGGGAAATTGGTGCTCGTGGTCGACCCGGCGACATAGACCGAGCCGCCGCCGTTCACGGCGACGGCGTGGGCCGCATCGGAGTTACCGCCGCCGAGAAAGCTGGCGTAGAGAAGGTCGGGGTCGATGACGAGCTCGCGGCCGTGATCATAGGCGCCCACCGTGAGCCCGGCGCTCCCCTCGTCGGTAATCTTGTAGCTTGTTTCCACCGTGACTTCGCGGCCGTCGACAAGCTGGTAGCTCCGGGGAACATTCTCGGTCAGAACCCCGTGATCTCCCCGGACCTCGAGCTGCCCTTCCCCGTTCACGACGGCTGTCTTCCCGTCCCGGTACCGCCAGCGGATGGCGTTCACATCGCCCCCCGCCGCGACGTGGTATTCGCATTTCAGCCGGCTCGCGTCACCGAGGAAGTGGAGGTCGATACCGGGGTAGAGCCCGCGATAGACGATTCGCCCGTAGGCTCGGGCCCCCTTGACCCATCTCTCCGGGTTTGAGCCGACAAAATAGTTGAACCTGGCTTCCGAGGCCTCCGCTCCGACGATCGAGACGTCGGCCTTGGCCCCCTCATAGACAACGCGGAAGGCCTGGGGCGTCCGGCCGCCGGCCCCGAGATCATAGCGGATTTCGCCGGCCGTCAGGTTGATCCGGCCGTGGGACGAGTTCGCCTGAAACCGGATCCCGTCGCCGAATTGCCCGTTGTTTTCCACGAAGAGAAACGGCATTAACCCGGGTGTGAACGGCGCGGGCGGCGCGGCCGGAGCCTTGGCCGGGGGATGAAGTCCCCCGGTGTTGGGGCCCGGAGCCGCGCGGAATCCGAATCCACAGACGAAAACCGAAATAAAGAAGACGATCACCCTACTGCGTGACAGGTGAGACATGGGCGGATTCCTCCCTTATCCGGGAATCACTTTCGCTCTTGGTTTAATTCTATGTCCGGGAACGGCAGAAAAGCAAGAGCCGCGCCGGCCCCCCTCACTGCAGTCCCCAAGCGGGGCGGAACTCAACGACAGCATCCAGGTAGGGCACGATCACCACCGGGCCTTCCAGCCCGTCGACGTCGATATTCTTGAGAATCCGGCGGTAGGTGCCGACAGCGCGCCGGTTGGCCTCGGTGTTCGTGACGCGAATGGTCAGCCGGTTGGGGCCCGGCCGGACAAGCTCCGTGATGTCCACCCGGTAAGGCCGCCAGACCGCCGTTCCGGCGCTCGTGCCGTTCACCGCCACCTCGGCCACGGAGCTGACCCGGCCGCAATCCAGGATGAGCTTTTTCCCGGCGTAAGATGCGGGGACGGAAAATTCTTTCTCATAGACCGCCGTCCCCGAGAAATTGACAAGCCCTGTCCGTGTCCACGGCTTCAGGCGGAACGGCGTGAACCCTGTTGTGAAATCGACCGGGTGGGTCAACCCGTCATCCCGCTTCGCAATCACCGCCAAGACGTTCTTCCCTGCTGCTAGACGGTCCCGGATATCCACCGGCGCGCCGCCCTCCGACCTGATCTCGGCGCCGTTCAGAAACATCCGGAAAGACGACCGCAGCGCCGGCGGGACCACGGCCACGCAGCCCGGCGGCACCTCGAGGCGATACCACCGATATCCGGACGCAGCGTCGGGCGGCGCTTCGACTTCGTCGACCACGAAACTCCCCCTGACTCCGGGAATCGCCGCGCCGGCGTCGTCGGCGATGCGAAAGGTGAACCCGAAATAACCGCTGGCCGCGAACCGGCCGAGACCCACCTTGATGAGCACCGAGTTCCAGCCGCTCTCGAGCTCCACGGGAATCCGATCGGCCCAATTATCGTTCATCTCGTACCAGAACGGGTGCCTCAGCCGCTCGTAGACGGGCTTTCCGTTCAGCCAGACGCGCGCGGCGTTGTCCGCGGCGAGCACGAACCGGGCTTTTCGGGTGTCCGGGGAGAAGATGAAGCACTGGGCATAGCATATGATCCAATTCTTGCCCTGGACCGGCAGCAGCCGGCCGAACTGCACGATGTGGGCGTCGTCCGCGAACGGGCCGCCGGCCTGGGTGGCCCAGATGTTCCAGGGGCCCTCCTCGTAGCGCGGGACATCGCCATAGTAACGCTTCCAGCTCACCGGTTCACCGTTCAAACCCGGGTACTCCGTGTCCGTCCTGAGCCCGCTTTCAGGCGGGAAGGCCGTAGCGAACCCAGTGTCATCGTCGTTCGGAAAGGGCCCGATCATGTTCCAGTTCCGGAGCGTATTCTGGGCCTCCGAGAGCCAGGTCTCCGGCCAAGCGCTGTCGTCGAACTCCTGCCGATGCCAAGAGCCCGCCGGGCCGCTCTCCGAGGGCGCGTCCTTGACTTTGGCGTAATGGACGGCCACCCGGTCGGGCTCCGGCCGGAACCGCCATTCGTCGCCGAGGTCCATCGGCGGCACGCCGCCGGCTTCGAGCGCCCCGCTATAGGGCCTGGT
>Ga0154742_1075_pt2 | contig 12467 bp, 10 predicted proteins | sample Rifle2008BG16ft_FD_105750 | JGI IMG/M metagenome (GOLD analysis project Ga0154742, IMG submission 105750) | Candidatus Aminicenantes bacterium RBG_16_63_16 | reverse complement strand
TCCGGCCCTGCGATCGGGAACGGGTATTACTTTTCGCCGGAGAGCTTGGCGAACTCTTCCATGAGCCGCCGTTGCTCGGAGGTGAGACGGGCGGGGATCTCGACGTTCACGCGGACGAGCTCGTCGCCGACGCCCCTGCCACGGAGGTCGCGGATCCCCCGGCCTTTCAGGCGAAAAGTCCTGCCGGGCTGCGTTCCGGGAGGAATCTTCATTTTCAGGCTGCCCTCGAGCCTGGGGACATCGACCTGGCCGCCCAGGACGGCCTGACTCAGGCTTATCGTCTTTTCCGCGACCAGGTTGTTATCTTGCCGCGTGAAGACGGGATGCGGCAGGACCTCGATGATCACATAAAGGTCGCCGGTGCCGGCGGCTCCGGCTTCGCCCTCGCCCCGGACCCTGAGGCTCGAGCCGGTGTCGACACCGGCAGGGATTTTGACCTTGATATTGCGCCTGATCTTTTTTCTTCCCTCGCCGCCGCAGTCGGGACAGGGCGAGGGGACAACCGTTCCTGTGCCGCCGCAGCGCGGACAAGGCTGGGCCATCCGGAAGCCCCCCCGGGCTGCCGTGACCTGGCCGGAGCCTTTGCACTGCGGGCAAGTCGTCCGCTGCGTTCCAGGCCGCGCGCCGGTGCCTCCGCAGGTTGGACAGGGCTCATAGCGCGGGACGGCGATCGTCTTTTCCGCGCCCCGCGCCGCCTCCTCGAGCGGGATGGCGATCGTGACCTTGAGGTCGCGACCGCCTCCCTGGGCGGCCCGGCCGCGCGACCGCCGGACGCCGGAGATGTCGAAGCCGAGGCCACCGAACAGGCTCTCGAAAAGGTTCTCGCCGATTCCAAAGTCGCCCATGTCCTGGAACACGCTCCCGAAATCGGCGCCCCGGAAGATGTCTTCGGTCGCGTATTGCTGGTCGATGCCGGCGTGCCCCTGCTGGTCGTAGGTGGCACGCTTCTGGGGGTCGGTGAGGACGGCGTAGGCCTCGGAGATTTCCTTGAACTTCTCCTCGGCTTCCTTTTTCTGTTCCGCGGGGACCCTGTCCGGGTGGTGGCGGAGGGCGAGCTCCCGGTAGGCCTTCTTCAGCTCGTCGAACGTCGCGTTCCGGCCGACGCCCAGGATCTCGTAGTAATCGCGCTTGGCGGGCATGTCTTCGCCGGCGGCCTCAGACCGGGACCCCGAAACCGCGGGATCTACTTTTTCCCTTTATCGTCATCGTCAACGACCTCGGCGTCGACGATGTCCTCGTCCTTGCCCGGCTGCCCCTGGGGCTCCCCGGGCCCGGCCTGTCCGCCGCCGCCCTGGGCCTGCTGCTTGGCGGTCGCCTGGCGATACATCTCCTCGGCCAGCTTGTGCGAGGCCTGGGTCAGGCTCTCCACACCCTTTTTGATCCTCTCGAGGTTTTTGTCCTTGATGGCGTTCCTGAGGTCGTTCGCGGCCGCCTCGATATTGGCCCTCTCGGTCTGGCTCACCTTGTCGCCGAATTCCTTGAGCGATTTCTCCGTCGAATAGATCAGGGTATCCGCCTGGTTGATGGCCTCGGCCAGCTCCTTCCGCTTCGCGTCCTCGGCGGCGAACTTCTCCGCGTCCTTGACCATCTTGTCGATCTCGTCGCCCGAGAGCTTCTTGGGCGCGGTGATCTTAATCGACTGCTCCTTCCCGGTGCCCAGGTCCTTGGCCGTCACATGGACGATGCCGTTGGCGTCGATGTCGAAGGCGACCTCGACCTGGGGCACTCCCCGCGGCGCCGGCGGCAGGCCGACCAGGTCGAACCGCCCGAGCTCGACGTTGTCGTCGGCCATCGGGCGCTCGCCCTGGAGCACCCGGATGGTCACGGCGGTCTGGCTGTCCTCGGCGGTCGAGAAGATCTGGCTCTTCCGCGTGGGGATGGTCGTGTTCCTGTCGATGAGCTTGGTGAAGACGCCGCCCAGGGTCTCGATGCCCAAAGAGAGCGGCGTGACGTCGAGAAGCAGGACCTCCTTGACCTCGCCCTTGATGATGGCGGCCTGGACGGCGGCGCCCAGGGCGACGCACTCCATCGGGTCGATGCCCCGCTCGATCTTCTTGCCGAAATAGTCCTCGACGAATTTCTGGACGATGGGCATCCTCGTCGGGCCGCCCACCATGATGATCTTGTCGATGCCCTGGAGGCTGAAGCTCGCGCCCTCTTTCTCGAGCGCCGCGCGGGCATCGTTGACGGCCTGCTCGAGGGGCCCGCGGCAGCGCTCGATGATCGGGCCGACCAGCTCGTCGAGCTTGGCGCGGTTGATGGTCATCGTCAGGTGCTTGGGGCCGGACGCGTCGGCCGTGATGAACGGCAGGTTGATATCGGTCGACAGGGTGCTCGAGAGCTCGACTTTCGCCTTCTCGGCGGCCTCGCGGAGGCGCTGCATCGCCATCCGGTCCTGCCGGAGGTCGATGCCCGTATCGCGCTGGAACTCCTTGGCGATATAATCGACGAAGGCGTTGTCCATATCGGTGCCGCCGAGCTGGGTGTCGCCGCTCGTCGAGACGACCTTGAACCCGCCCTCCTTCCACATCTCCATGATGGTCACGTCCAGCGTGCCGCCGCCGAAGTCGAAGACCAGGATCTTGAGCTCCTTGCCGGTCTTCTCCAGGCCGTAGGCCAGGCAGGCGGCCGTCGGCTCGTTGATGATCCGCAGGACTTTGAGACCGGCGATCTCTCCCGCGTCCTTGGTCGCCGTCCTCTGGTTATCGTCGAAATAGGCCGGGCAGGTGATGACCACCTCTTCGACCGTGTCGCCGAGATAGGCCTCGGCGTCGCGCTTGATCTTCTGGAGGATGAACGCGGAGATCTGCTGCGGCGTGTACTCCTTGCCCATGAGCTTGTATTTAAAATCGGTCCCCATCTTGCGCTTGGCGGCCTGGATGGTCCCCTCGGGGTTGATGGCCGCCTGACGGCGGGCGGGCTCGCCCACGAGGAGCTGCCCGTCCTTGGTGAAGGCGACGTACGAGGGAAACGCTTTCCCCGAGGCCACGCCCGCGCCCTCGGCAGAGGGGATGATGACCGGACGGCCGCCTTCCATGACGGCGGCCGCGGAATTCGAAGTCCCGAGATCGATGCCTATAACTTTTGCCATCGAGTCCTCCTTTTCAACTTAGGTCTCGAAAACCCTGGCCACAGTCACCGGCGAATCTGCGGCAGGCCTGATGAGTTCTGCGGCTGTTAAGGATTAGCGGGGACCATCTCCGAAAAGATCGTCCCCCGTTTTCTCTTACAGAAAAATGATAAATGATGGCCTCGCAAGTGTCAAGCCGGCCGCCGGGCCCTTGACATCCGCGGCCCGGATACATAGGATTGCCGCATGCCATCGAGTCCAGAGCGCCGGCCGAGCACCCGGCGGAAGACCCTGCTCAAATCCCCGGGCCGCAGCCTGTCCCTGGCCGGACTGGGGATTAAGAATTACCTCGTGAAAAGACCGCTGACGATCTCCTTCGAGATCACCCACGCCTGCAATGCGCGCTGCCGGCATTGCCACCTCGGCGGGCCCTTCCAGGAAAACCGGGCCACCGCTCGGGATTACGGCCGCATCTGCCGCGAGGTGAAGCCCGTCATCGCCCAGATCTCGGGCGGCGAACCGCTCCTCCGGCGCGACCTCGACGACATCGTCCGCGAGTTCCGCGTTCCGAACCGGGCCCCCTACATCGTCATCACGACGAACGCGGCCCTCCTCACGGTCCAGCGCTACGCGGAGCTCCGCGAGGCCGGCGTGGACGAGTTCTCGATCTCGCTCGACTACCCGGATGAGCGTCACGATGAGTTCCGCGGGATTCCCGGCCTGTTCGGAAAAATCAGCCGTTTGATCGATGGCCTCAACGCCTCCGGAGATAAGGCGATCACGCTCTGCTGTGTCGTCCAGCGGGACAACTTCCGGGACCTTCCCCGGCTGGCCGAGCTGGCCCGGGAATGGAACGTCAAGATCAACTTCAGCACCTACACGCCCCTCCGGACAAACGACCAGGACTACATGATCTCCGGCGGCGACCTGCTGGAACTCCGGGAGATCACGCGCCGGCTGTTGGCCTTCCGGAAAAACCACGACACGGTTTTCAACACCGAATACGCCTTCGATAATATGATCCGCTACTTCGAGCAGGGCGGGATTCCCCGGTGCCGCACGGGGGACAGGTTCTGTAACGTCAACCCGGACGGAACGTTCTCTCCCTGCGGCCTGATCATCACCCGCCATCCGTCCCTCCGGGAGCTGAGGCGGAAATTCGCCCGGACGAACACCTGCATCTACTGCCTGACGAGCATCCGTTCCAACTGCGAAAAACCGCTCTGGCGGTCGGCCCGCGACACCCTGAAAAGCCTGTGAGCACGGACGGGGGCACGGCGCAAAAAACCGGGGACGGCGAAAAACAGGAGTCTGTCCCGGCGGACCCGGAAGCCTTTTCGGCCGTGCGCGGGCTGGGCCGGCGCCAACGGAATCTGCTCTTCATCACCGAGTCGGTTTTCGTCGTTATTCTCATCATCGTCTGGATCGCCTCCGGAGTCCTCCAGAAAAGCACGAACCTGCTCGTCTTGTTCCTCTACAGCTTCCCCTCCGAGTTCCTGATCGCGATCCTGCCCCACGAGCCGGTTCTCATCTACTTCGGCAAGTTTTTCACCCCCGCCACCGTGACGGCCGTCGCTCTCACGAGCACTCTGATCGTCGAGGTGACCAACTACTATGCCATCAGCCATCTTTTCGACCTCCGGGCGTTTCAGAAGATCAAGTCCAGCCCGTTGGTCAACAAGATCGTCAGGCTGTTCCTCAAGGCCCCGTTTCTGGCCCTCTGGACCGCCTCCTTTACGCCGATCATTTTCTACCCGTTCCGGTTTCTCGTCGTCCTGGCGAAATATCCGGCCTGGAAGTTCGTCCTGGCCGTCGCCCTGGGGCGGGGCCCGAGGTTTTTCCTGCTGGCGCTCCTCGGAAAAATGGTCAACGTTCCGAACAGCGTCCTGATCCTCTTCACGCTGGCCCTCGTCCTCATGGGCGGTGTGCCCTTCCTGAGGAACCACCTGAAACGGAAACGTCTCCGGGCGCGGCAGGCCGGCGCCGGCGCGGAAGGAGACCGCGGATGACGCCCTGGTCCTGGCTCAAGAGACGGTACGGGGCGACACGGTTCCGGCTGGTGGACATCAACTGCCTGGCCTATCTGGGCCTGATGGCGGTCCTCCTGGTCTTCTTCCACAAGGGCGTCCCCGCCTGGCCCCGTTACGCGCTCGTCCACTTGGCCATCATCCTGGTCATCCCGGAAATCGTCCGCCTGGGGGAGCGACAGCCGCGCCGGACGGGGCTTTGGTTTCTGAGGACCTTCTATCCCATCCCCATTGTCCTCTTTGGCTGGAGCGAGGTCGACGCCCTGGGCCGGATGTTCTTCGGCCATTATTGGGCGACCGAGTTCATCATCCGCGCCGAGCGGCTGATCTTCGGCGGGTCCTCGACGGCCTGGTTTCAGAACCTCCACCGGCCCTGGCTCGATGAGCTCATGAACGTCTTTTACTCAGGTTACTACCTGTTCCTGATCCTGGCCCTGCTGCCGCTATTCATCAGGAAAAAATATGAACAGACGCTGGCGGTCCTTTCGCTGGGCACCCTTGTCATGTTCGTCAACTATTTTCTTTTTTACCTGCTTCCGGCGCTCTCTCCGATCATGGCCGATTCGCCCGACCTGCCGGTGCCGGTGAAGTATTCGGGTTACCTGGTCGCCGCCTTCACCCGTTTTATTCAGGCCCACGCGGCCGTCAGGGGAGGGACCTTCCCTTCATCCCATATCTCCGAGGCGGTGATCTGGTCGCTGGCCGCCCTGCGGTACAACCGGAAATTGGGCGCCGTCCTCCTGGCCGTCGTTCCCGGCGTAATGGTGTCGACGGTCTTCCTGAACTATCACTATGCCCTGGACCCGCTCTTCGGACTTATCTTGGGGCTGCTGCTCTATCCGGTCGGCTTGAAGATCATCCAAGCGCGCGGCGAAGACCCGGCCTCCCGATAAATCCGCCGCCGCGGGCCTCACCCGAGCCCGACAAGTGGCAGTAGGACCCGCAGGCCAGCCCAGACCAGGATGCCTCCCCCCAAGTCCACCAGGACCCCCGCCCGGAGCATCCGGGTGATCGGCACGCGGCCTGACCCGTAGACGATGGCGTTGGGCGGCGTCGAGACGGGGAGCATGAAACCGTAGCTCGCGCCGATGATCGCACCGATGGCCGGGGGCACCGGGTTGACCCCGGCCGCCTGGGAAACCGAGATGATCACGGGCACGATCATCGTCGCCGAAGCCGTGTTCGAGGTCGCCTCGGAAACGAAGATGGCAAGATAGACCGCCGCGAGCGTCAATCCCCAGAGCGAGGTCGCCCCGAAAAGGCCCAGCACGCCGCGCCCGACGGCCTCGGCCAACCCGGTCTTAAACATCATTTCGCCGAGCGAGATCCCCCCGCCGAAAAGGAGCAGGGTCCCCCAGTCGATCTGGACGGCCTGGCGCCAGTTCAAAGTGAAGGACCTCTTTTTCCAATCGACGGGAAGGAGGAACAGCAGCGCCGCGGCGGTCAGGGCGGCCACCGCCTCGGGAACGCGGCGGTTGTAGGCTTTGGACAGCGCGGACTCGACGCCGGTGAACAGGGCGAAAAACCCGGGCAGGACCCAGAGCGTCACAGCCACCAGAAAGGCGATCAAAGCGTTTTTCTGGCCGCGCGTCATCGGACCGAGTTTCCCGAGCTCCGCCCTGACCCAGTCCCGCGTTCCCCTGATGCGGCGGACCTGGGGCCTATGGAGGAGATAGAGGACGGCGAACAGGAAGGCGTACATCACGATGAGGAGCGGTACGGCGAACATCATCCAGCGGAAAAACGGGATCTTGAACCCAACGTACTTCTCCAGCATGGCCAGGCCGATGAGATTCGGGGGCGTTCCCACGGGCGTGCCGATGCCGCCGATCGAGGCGGCGAAGGCCGTCATCAACATCACGCCGGTGGCGAAGCGCCCGTTGTCTCCCGCCGGCCGCTCGCCGCGCCCGGCGGACAGGATGCCGGACATCGCCGAGACGATGCCCAGGGCAATGGGAAACATCATGGCGGTGGTCGCCGTGTTGCTGATCCACATCGAGAGCGCCGCCGTGAGCGCGCCGAAGACAAACAGGACGCGGGCGGCGCTGTTGCCCACGGCGCGTAGGGATAGGATGCGGTAGGCGAAGCGCTTGTCCAGCCCGTGGACGGACATGGCCTTGGCGATGATGAAGCTCCCCAGGAAAAGGTAGATGACCGGGTCCCCGAAGGGCGCAAAAGCAGCCTTGGCATCGGAGACCCCGGCCGCGACGGCCAGGGACGCGCCGAGAAGGGAAGTGACGGGGATGGGGACGGGCTCGGTGATCCACCAGGCGACGACCCAGGCGATGATGGCCGCCAGGGCGTGGGCCGGCCCGCCCAGCCCGCGAAGAGGGAGGGCGTAGACGAGGGCGGCGAGGAGCGGTCCGAGAAATAGCCCGAGGCGGCGCCGGAGCCGCTCGAAGCGCTCCTCGGCTTCGCTCAGCCGCTCTTCGAGTTCCGCTTCTTCTGTCCTTCCCTCCGCCATGACGAAGGAATCCTATCACAGAGTGTCGCCGGCGGACAAACCGATCCGCAGGCATCCCTTTTTCCGTGATGCCCCAGGGGCAAAGGGAGGGTGGCATGGTGCCAGTCCCTGCGCGCCCGGAGCGACGGGGACCCCTCTCCCGTTGGAGGGGAAGACCCCTTCCAACGTTCGCTGCGCTCCCTGCCTCCCCTCCTCGGGCTGCGCCCTGCGGCCAAGTGGTCACACCCCTTGGAACCCCTGACGATCTGCCGCGCAGATCGTCTTGACGGGTGAGGCGCGAGGACGCACAGGGACGCGCCATGACAGGACCCTATTGAGTAACAACGGCAGCACGGAAAAAGGAACGCCTGGCCTGACCGTCAGCTTTTGAGGAACTGGAGGCTTTTGGGTTCCCTCTCGAGGTGGAAAGTGATCAGCACCTGGAACGTCCGGCCGATGGCGGCCAGCTCCGCGGCCGGGAAGGCCGGCCCGCACATCCCTGGCGGGGGGTTTTTCTGCGCCCACTCGAGGAAGGAGCCGATGGCCGCCGGCACGGGTTCCTTCCTGAGCGGCGCGCAATCTGAGCAGTAAGTCCCGTCCATCTTCGGCGACAGCCAGCCGCCGGCCTCGAGCTTTTTGCGGCAGCGCCGGCACGTCCTGAAGTCTGGCAGGAGGCCGCTCGTCTGCAGAAACCAGGCTTCATAATAGCGGCTGAGCAGGCCGGTATCGCCCCCGGCCTGGACGGCCTTGAGTGTTGAAAGGAGAAGCCGGAAGACGACCTCCTCCTGGGCCCGGGACGGGATGAACTCCTCCACCAGCTCGGCGAAATAGGCGAGGGTGCAAGCCGTGCGGTAATCCCGCTGCGTGTCGAAGAAGGATTGGAGAATGTCGCACTGGCTCACTGTCACAAGCTCCCGCCTCTCCTTCTCGTAATAGAAGGCCCGGACGTGCGTCAACGGCTCGAGGCTCGAGCCGAACCGGTTGCCGAATTTTCGGGCCCCCTTGGCGACGCCCCGGAGGATGCCCTTGTCCCTGCAGAAGAGCACGACGAGCTTGTCCTGCTCGCCGACGGGGAAAGTCCTCAGGACGATCGCTTCGGCCTGGTCGAGCGGCATGGCGGGTCTCTAAGCCACGAAGGTGATGTTGAGGGCCTGCATCCGCTCCCGGAGCCGCTCTTCCGGCATTCCCAGGTCGCCCGCCGCCCGGTCGACGTCCCAGCCGTTCCGGAGCAGCACGCCGTGGATGTAGCGGCGCTCGAACTGCTCTTTAGCCCTTTCGAGCGAGCGGCCCTCGAAAAACCCCGAGACGTATTCAAATTCCCGCGTTTCGACGAGAAGGACAAGATGTGAGCTCGTGATCACGTCCTCCTCGACCATGATGACAAACCGCTCGATGACGTTCATCAGCTCGCTGACGTTTCCCGGCCAGACGTATTTCAGAAACGCGCCCATCGCCTCCGGGCTCATGGTCTTGGGCTTCTTGCCGTACTCCTCGGAGAAGTGCTTCAGAAAGTGCTCGATGAGGGGCGGGATGTCCTCGACCCGTTCCCGAAGCGGCGGCAGGGTCAGCGAGAACACATTCAGCTTGAAAAACAGGTCCTCCCGGAACGCGCCCCCGGCGATGAGGTCGCGCAGGCTTTTGCCGGTCGCGGCCATGATCCGCGTGTTGAACCCGATGAGCTCGAAGCCGCCCAGGGCTTCGAACCGCCGCTCTTCGAGCGCCCGGATGAACTTGGCCTGGACCTTGAGACTCAGGTCCCCGACCTCGTCCAGGAAGAGCGTTCCCTCGTCGGCCGAAAGAAGCTTTCCCTTCTTGTCCTTTTGGGCCTGCGGGAAGGCGTCCTTCACGTAGCCGAAAAGCTCGCCCTCCATCAGCTCGTCCGGGACGGCCGAGCAATTGATCCCGACGAACCGCTTCTCCCGGCGGGGGCCCTGCTGGTGGATCAGCCGGGCGACGAGCTCCTTGCCGGTCCCGTTTTCACCGTAGATCAGGACGGGCGCGCTGGAGGCGGCGGCGAGCTCGATCTCGCCCCGCAGCTTCCGGATGGCCGGGCTTTCGCCGATGAGATAGTACTGGGTCCGGAGCTGTCCCCGGAGCTCGATGTTTTCTTCCTCGAGCTTTTTCTGGCGGAGGGCGTTCTGGACGGTCAGGATGACCTTCTCGAGAGACAGCGGCTTCTCCAGGAAGTCGTGGGCGCCGAGCTTGGTGGCCCGCACGGCCGTCTCGATCGTCCCATGGCCCGAGATCATCACCACCTGGGGGCTCTCCTCCATGGCCTTGATCCTCTTCAGGACATCGAGCCCGTTCATCCGGGGGAGCCAGATGTCCAGAAGGACAAGGTCAACGTTCTGGCTCTTCAGGAGATCCAGGCTCTCCTCGCCGCTCCGGGCGGTCTTCACCAGGAAGCCTTCATCCTCGAGGATACCCTTGAGCGAGGAGCAGATGCTCGCTTCGTCATCAACGATCAGGATTTTTTCTTTGGTCATGCTGGCAACTGGATGATGAATTTGGCGCCGGTCGGCTGGTTGCCCTCCACCTGGATCGACCCGTTGTGCTCGCGGATGATCTGGCTGACGATGGCCAGGCCCAGCCCGGTGCCTTTCTTCTTGGTCGAGAAATACGGCAGGAAGAGCTTGGTGCTGTCCTCCACGGGGACCCCCGGGCCGGTGTCCGAGATGGCGATCTGGATCCGCTGCCTGGGCTTTTCGTAAAAGGCCCGGACGGCGATCCGGCCCTTCTTGTTCATGGCCTCGATGGCGTTGTCGAAGATGTTGATCAGGACGCGCTTCATCTGCTCGGGATCCAGGGAGACGGAGGCGGGCAGGCCGTCGGCGATCTCCGCCCCGACCTCGACCTGGGCGTAGATCCCGCGGTACAGGGCGACCGTCTCCTCGATCAGCGCCCGGAGGTCGCAGGACTTGAGCTGCACCTTGGGCATCCTGGCGAAGTTGGAAAACTCGTCCACCATCGATTTGATCACCCGCGTTTCCTGGATGATCGTCCGGGCGCCCTCCTCGATGACGCCGGCGGCGCTCTGGTCGTTTTTCTTGAGGGTCTTGATGATCCGTTCCGCGGAGAGCTGGATGGGTGTCAGGGGGTTGTTGATCTCATGGGCGACGCGCTGGGCGACGTCCTTCCAGGTGGCGATCTTCTGGGCCTTGATGAGCTGGGTGAGGTCGTCGAAGACGACGATCATGCCCGAGAACTGCCCGTCGGCCAGGGGCAGGGGAGAGAGCGCCAGCGCCAGCGTCGTCGGCTGTCCGTCGGCCATGATCGTGATCTCCTTGTCGGACTGCCGCAGCCGGTTCTTCATCCCCCAGTCGATGGCGTTGAGGATCTCCGTGTACCTGGTGTCCTGGAGAACCGCGTGAAAACTCCGGCCGATCGGGCTCTCCTCGCCCAGGGCGAGCATCTCCCGGGCCGAGGGGTTAATCGTCGTGATCTGCCCCTCGGCGTCCAGGGTGATGACGCCGGTGGCGATGTTGTTGAGGACGGTCTCGATATACCGCTTGCGGTTTTCAAGCTCCGAGGTTTTTTCGGCGATGTGCGTCTGGCTGTCCTTGAGGTCGGTGATCATCTGGTTGAACGAATCGATGAGCGTGCCGAGCTCGTCGCTGGCGGGCTCATCGACCTGGACGGACAGGTTGCCCCGGGAGACCTCCTTCGTCGCCAGGGCCAGCTTCTCGATCGGAACCGTGATCCCCTTCGAGAGGTGGAACCCGATCCAGGAGGCGGCGAAGATGAGGAGCAGGGTGATGAACATCAGGCTGAAAAGATACAAGGTCTTGACCGTGATCTTCTGGGGGACGAGGAGGTTGTACCGCTGGACGTAGGAGTTGATGTTGCTGATCTTCTGGGTGTAGCTCTGGGGAAAAAACTTCCCGGCCGCCACCAGCATCCGGCCCACCCCGGCGACCTGGAGGACCACCCCCCGGCGGACCATCTCCCCGTTTCCCATGGGTTCCAAGCTGCGGAAGAGGCCGCCCGGCTCCGCGGCCTGGACCGCCGCGGCCTGGACGGACTTGTAGTTTTGGAGTGGCAGGTTCGGATTGAGGTAGGTGAACAGCTCCTCGCCGTCGAGATAAATCCCGATCTCGTCGAGGGCGTACTCGCCCAGCTTGCGCCGGATGAAGTCTCGGAGAATCAGCCGGTTTTCGACCTGAATCAGCTTCTGCCTTTGGATGTCCCGGCCCAGCCCGGCGGCGTAGTGCTGCGTTGCCTGCTCGGCCTCGGCGTACAGCCCATCGGCGATGCTCTTGGTGTCCGCCATGACCTTGTCGAACGGGGTCTTGAACCAGATCTCGATGTTCCGGCTGATCAGGTCGCTGGCGAAGAAGAAGAGGAGAAGCGTGGGGATGAAGGACAGGCCGATGAAAAAGAGCACCAGCCGGGTCTTGAAATGGGAGCCGACGACGTTCTTTTTCCGCTCCAGGTAGAGCTTGACCAGGTTCCTGCCCAGGACGAAGAAGAGGACGAGGAAGAGCAGGAGCACGATGATCTGCATCGTGGACAGGAGGGCCTTGGTCACCGAGGCCGGCGAGATCTCCTGGGATTCGCGGATGTAGAACTCGATGGCAAAAAAGACGATGATCAGGACGATGATGAAGGCCCCGACCAGACGGGGGCCTCTTTTCCGGGAGGACTTCATGCCTGCCCTCAGTTGCCTCCCTCCGGGGCCAGGAACGTCCTGTAGTTGTCCGGGGTCATCCGGATATCCGTCATGACCGCGCCGCGCGGGCCGAGCGGCCGGGCCCGCCGGCCGTTGAGCGTGAAGGCCATGCCGCCCGCGTTTCCCGTATGCAGGATCAGCTCGCGTTCGGCTTTCACCTCGAGAGTCTCTCCCTCCCGCTTGGTGCCCTCATAAACCTGCTGTCCGTCGGCCAAGACCCGGAGCCAGGTGTCGTCGGAGAAGCTCGCCACGAGGGCC
>Ga0154742_1051_pt3 | contig 12581 bp, 11 predicted proteins | sample Rifle2008BG16ft_FD_105750 | JGI IMG/M metagenome (GOLD analysis project Ga0154742, IMG submission 105750) | Candidatus Aminicenantes bacterium RBG_16_63_16 | reverse complement strand
AGATCTGCGAGGAGGGCCCCGTTTTCCCCGGGGAGCGCATCCTATGGCCGGAATGACAAAGCGTGTCGACCTGACGACGGATTTGGGCTTCCTGAAGCTTCGCAACCCCGTCCTCGCCGCGAGCGGCACCTTCGGCTACGGCCTCGAATTCGAGACCTACCTCGACCTCGAAAAGCTCGGCGGCTTCGTCGTCAAGGGCCTCCACTTCAAGCCGCGGGAGGGCAATCCCCCGCCGCGGCTGGTTGAAACGGCGAGCGGCCTCATCAACGCCATCGGCCTCCAGGGCGTCGGGGTCGAAGCTTTCTCGGAAAAAGTCCTGCCCAAGCTCCGCCGCCTGAAGACGGCGGTCATCGTCAACGTCTGCGGCGCGGACGACGATGAGTACGCCGCGGTCGTCGAGTACCTCGATAAGCAGGAGGGTATCGCCGCCTACGAGATCAACATCTCCTGCCCCAACGTCAAGACCGAAGGCCTCTGCCCGGCCCTCTCGCCGCGCACGACCTTCGACCTGGTGAAAAGGCTCAAGGCCGCGAGCCGCCGCCCGCTCATCACCAAGCTCTCGCCGAACGTCACCAGCATCGTCGAGATCGCCAAGGCGGCCGAGGAGGCCGGGACGGACGGGATCGCTCTCGTCAACACTTTCCTGGCCATGGCCCTCGACCTCGAGACGCGCCGGCCCAAGCTGGCCAACGTCTTCGGCGGACTGAGCGGCCCGGCCATCAAGCCCATCGCCCTGCGCATGGTCTACCAGGTGGCCTCTCGGGTCCGGGTGCCGGTCATCGGCATGGGCGGCATCATGACCGGCACGGACGCCCTGGAGTTCCTCGTCGCCGGGGCGGCTGCCGTCGAGGTCGGGACAGCGAACTTCGTCGACCCCGACGCCGCCCTCCGCATCGTGGCCGAGATCGAGAGCTGGTGCGAAGCACACGGCGTCGCCGCGGTCCGCGAGGTCGTGGGCACGATCAAAGCCTCATGAAAGGAAAGGACGGCGCCATGGACAAGACCAACGCCAGCCGCATCATCATCGCCCTGGACGTTCAAACCAAGGAGGAGGGCATTTCCCTCGTCAGCCGGCTCAAGGACGCCCGGACGTTCAAGGTCGGCCTCGAGCTCTTCACGGCCGAGGGCCCGGCCCTTTTCCGCAAGCTCAAGGCCCTGCGCAAGGACATCTTCCTCGACCTCAAGCTCCACGACATCCCCAACACCGTGGCCGGGGCGGTCCGGTCGGCCTTCAAGCTCGGCGTCCAGATGATGACCATCCACACCTCGGGCGGCCGGGAGATGATGGCTAAGGCTGCTGAAGCGGCCCGGTTCGCCGCCGAGGCCGGGAAGGTGCCCAAGCCCGTCCTCCTGGGCGTCACGGTCCTGACCAGCCTCAAGGGCGCCGACCTCGAAGAAGTGGGCATGGGCGCGGACGTGGCCTCCCAGGTCCTCCGCCTGGCCGGGCTGGCCAAGGCGGCGGGCATGGACGGCATCGTCTGCTCGCCCCAGGAAATCGAGGTCCTGCGGAAGGAGTACGGAAGGGAATTTCTCATCGTGACGCCGGGGATCAGGCCGCTCTGGGCGGCGGCGCAGGACCAGAAAAGGATCATGACGCCGGCCGAGGCCGTGGCCAAGGGCGCGGATTATCTCGTCATCGGGCGCCCCATCACCGGAGCGCCCTCCCCTAACGAAGCTTTTCTCAGGATCGTCGAAGAGCTCGATCAGAGTCGACCGTAGCGGACGGCGAAGATCCCTCCGAGGATCAGCGAAAAGACCACATAAAGGACGATCACGACGACAATGCTGACGCCCATGTAGCTCATGACCTTGTCCTTGGGCGTCTCCATCATCGGCGTGTCGAAACCCAGGTAAAGGACATAAAGGCCGTACAGACTGGCCAGAATACCCAGGATCCAGAGGCCGGGAATGATGAAGAGGATGCCGGCCACCCAGCCCGGGGTCATGCTGTAGACGGAGAGCTTGAGGGCGTTCGTCATGTTCTTAGCCGAGCCGAAGTTCGGCGCCAGCTCGTTTATGATCAGGGCGAAGAGGTAGACGGTGGCCAGGGCGAACACATAAGAGACGAGGGCATTGCCGAATGCCCGCCCGATGGACCACCTGTAGAGGCCCACGACGGGCAACCGGCGCCCGACCAGGATGTTCCCAAGGAATTGACAGCCGGCCGGGATCGCGGCCAGGATCATGGCATAAGAGGTGAAAAGGTCGGCCACGGTCGAGGGTTCGGCCTTGATCTTGACCCATTCCTCTTTCGGCTTGAGAATGATCGACTGGACTCTCGGAACGATATTCATGAGGCCTCCTTCCTGAAGTTAGGCCAACTATATCCCCTTTCCAAGAAGGGTGTCAATCCCGGTCCTGCCGGCTTCGCCACCGGCTTTGCAGTGCCGGTGCTGGCAACCGGCAGTCCCGGTCCTGGCAAGGCCGGGGCCCCGGCCGCTGTCGGTGAACGGGTCAATGCGGGATTTCGGTAAGGATAGGGGGGATGTGGAGGCGCGGGTCGGACTCGAACCGACGAATAAAGGTTTTGCAGACCTCTCCCTTAGCCGCTTGGGTACCGCGCCACGTTCGTCATGAGGACTGAGTCAATGCTTGGAGCGGGCGATGGGACTTGAACCCACGACCTTCTGCATGGCAAGCAGACGTTCTACCACTGAACTACGCCCGCCCGCTCGTCCCTCCCGCGAGGGAGGGGTAGCACGCCTTAAACTAGCAGAATCGGCCGGGCCTGTCAATCGCACCCGTAGCCCAAAAAACGGGTTGCGAGCGGAGGGACAGTTATAGCGCCACCCGGGCTGTGATGGGGACCGGCAGGGAGCGGATTCTGAGGAGCGACCGTCAGAAGCGCGGCGGAGCGGCTCGGAGCCGCGTTTCGGGGAAATATCGGAAAAGGGTCTTAAAGAATGGGGACACGTACCTTAAGAGGAGCAGTACATGTCCCCATTCTCTGCGTGCTTCCTTTTCGGGCCGAGCTGGCGAGAAGAATCACCGCAGCGGACAGAGACGATGCCCGAGGCCCTTCTAGCGGGCGACGTTGAGCTGGACTTCGCTGCCGATGCTGACGATGTCGCGGGCGCCGAGGATCTTGACCGTCGACGTCGCGCCACGGACGTCGATGACGATGGCGCTGGCGACGGCCTCGCGCGGCAGGTCGGGCCGGGCGCGGTAGAAGACGTTGAGCTGGTCGCCGATCTGGACGCAGTGCTGGCGGCCCATGTCGATCAGGGCCCACTGGCCGGTGCCGGCGATGTGGAAGTCGTTTTCGATGTAGACGACCTTGCCGTGCTTGCTGGCGTTCGGGTCCATGTCCTCGAAGCCCAGGTCCATGCCGATCTCGCCGGCCTCCTGCTCGAAGGGGAGCAGGAAATCGCCGGCTTGGATCGTGCCGCAGCTCTTTTCGACCTTGGCCGTGGCCATCCTGTCCTCGAGGCGGACGACCCGGGCCCGGCCGTGCCGTTCCATCACGGTGCCGAGTTTGGCGACCTTCGCCCGGAGTCCGACGCTCAGGAAGAGCTGGCCGATCTCGAGTCCGTCGGCCGCCCCCTTGTTAATGTAGATGACGTCGCCGTCGCTGAAGACGCTCTTTTCGTTCATGCGCTCGCCGCCGACGATCTGTATGTCCGGAAGCAGCTTCCCTTCCTCATGCATGTAGAAGGAGCAATTGAGGTCCGATTCCGTGATCAGCTGGTAGGTGTCCTCGAAGATCATCGCCTTCTTGATCATGTTCTCCTGGGCGAACGGCCGCCCCGGAACAATCAGGGTCAGACTGGCGAAAACGAGAACCAGGAAGCCCAAACAGATAACCGGTTTTCTGCTCATGGTTACACCTCTCGGCCGATGGAATTCCACCTGACGGTATTATAGAGACCCATTCCCGCGGCTGTCAACATATAGTTAGCGACTACCATCGGGCGTTAGACAATTGACCGCGATTCGATTAAAATGAATCAAACCATAAGGTTAGTCGTGCCGAGGGCCTGAATGTCCAAAAAAATCGAGGTCGCCCTGATTTTCGGAGGCCGCTCGGCGGAGCACGAGATCTCCCTGGTTTCGGCCGCCGCGATCCATAAGAACCTGGACAAGACCAGGTTCGGGATCCGGTCCATCTACATCACCCGGCAGGGCCTCTGGAAGGCCGTCGAAGCCCCCTCCCCCGATATGAGGACACTCGAGGGGGGCCGGGCCTTCTCTTTCCTTCCCTGGACGGGGTGGGACAAGGGGCCGGAGTTCGCCGCCGACATCTATTTTCCGGTCCTTCACGGACCCTATGGCGAGGATGGGACGATCCAGGGTCTCCTCGAAATGGCCGGCGTCCCCTATGTCGGGGCCGGGGTCCTGGGCTCGGCCTTAGGCATGGACAAGTCCGCGACCAAGTCGATCCTCCGCGACCATGGCCTTCCTGTCGTCCCCTGCCTCGTCATCCGGGAAGAGGAATTCCGGGCGGATGCCGGCAGGCTTCTCGGCCGTATCCGCCGGTCCTTGCCGCTTCCCCTCTTCGTCAAACCCTCCAACCTCGGGTCGAGTGTCGGGATCACCAAGGTCGGCGACACCAAAGACGTCCCGGCCGCCCTCGCCACCGCCTTCCGCTACGACACGACGGCCCTCGTCGAGAAGGGCATCCGCGGCCGCGAGCTCGAATTGAGCGTCCTCGGGAACGAAACGCCCGAGGCCTCCCTCCCCGGAGAAGTCATCCCCTCCCGGGAGTTCTACGACTACAGCGACAAGTACCTCGACGGCAGGACGACGTTCGTCATCCCGGCCGAGCTCGCGCCGCGGACGTTGGCCAGAATCCAGGGGCTTGGCATCGCTGCGTTTGAAGCCCTCTCTTGTTCCGGCCTGGCCCGGGTGGATTTTTTCCTCGAGAAGGGGACGAACCGGCTCTACATCAACGAGATCAACACCATCCCGGGCTTCACCGATATCAGCATGTACCCGAAGCTCTGGGCCGCCTCGGGTCTGCCGTTCCCCCGGCTCCTGGAGCGGCTCATCGAGCTCGGGTTCGCGCGGCACAGGAACCGAAAGTCCTGCTTCGAAAGGGACCGCTGATGCGGGTTCTGGGGATCGACTACGGCGACCGCTACATCGGCCTCGCCCTGAGCGACCCGCTCCTGATCACGGCCCAACCGCTAGAAACTTACAAGCTCACCGGGAGGGAAAACGTCGACCGGCAGCACTTCCGCGACGTCGTCGCCAAACACGATGTCGGGGAAATCGTCGTCGGCGACCCTCTCCGGATGGACGGCAGTTCCGGGACCCGGGCCGAGAAGACGCGCGTGTTCGCCGCCTGGCTGGCGAAGGCCGTCGGGAAGCCCATCGTCTTCATGGACGAACGCCTGACGACCCGGCAGGCCCTTAACGTCCTTCGGGACGAGAAGCTCTGCGGCAAGAAGAAGAAAGAGTTGGAGGACCAGATCTCGGCGGTCATCATCCTTTCGACCTACCTCGAGCAGAAGCGCGGTACGAAGGATGTTCCTGAAGCCGATTAAGGCCCTTCTCCTGGCCGCCGTTTTCCTCGTCCCCGCCTTCACCGCCTGGCTCGCGAGGGAGCTCTCGACACCCGTCGGGAAGGAGTCCGCCGCCGTTCTCTTCGACGTCGAGAAAGGCCGGAGCGCTCGCGGCGTCGTCGAAGGCCTCCGGGAGCGCGGCCTCGTCCGGAGCACTCTCCCTCTCAGGCTGGCCTGTCACCTCTTCTACCCCGAGGAGCGGTTCAAGGCCGGCGAATACCAATTCTCCCCGCCCTTCAAGCCCAAGGACGTCCTGTTCCAGGTCTTCAAGGGCCGCATCCACCTCCAGCCCGTCACTATTCCCGAAGGCCTAGCCGGGCGCGACATCGGGGAACTCCTCAGGCCGGGGGACGAGGAGGGACAGGCGGCATTCCGGCGGGCCCTGCTCGACGTCGGCCTCATCGCCGACTGGGACCGCCAGGCGAAAGACCTCGAAGGCTACCTTTTCCCGGATACCTATCTTCTCCCGCGGAAGGCGACGGAGGCCGAGCTGGTAGCGGCCATGGTCGCCGAGTTCCGCGAGGTCTTCGACGAGGGCCGCCGGCTGAGGGCGGCGGAGCTCGGAATGAGCGTCCGCGACGTCGTCACGCTGGCCTCGCTCATCGAGGAAGAGACCGCCCTGCCCGAAGAACGGCCGCTCGTTTCCGCCGTTTTCCATAACCGCTTGCGGATCGGGATGAAGCTCGACTGCGACCCGACCGTCATCTACGCCCTCAAGCTCGAGAACAAGTACGCCGGGCGTCTCCTTCTCCGCGACCTCAAGTTCCCCTCGCCCTACAACACCTACGTGCACCCCGGCCTGCCGCCCGGCCCCATCTCCAATCCGGGCAAGCCGGCCATCGACGCCGCCCTCAATCCCGCGCCGGAGAAATACCGCTACTTCGTTCTCCAGAGCGACGGCAGTCATCGTTTCAGCCGGACCCTGGGCGAGCATCTCGACGCCGTCCGGAATTATCGAGGATTGAAAAAATAATGAAATTTGATATATTAGCTGACTCTATCCGCCTCCGGAGACGCGGCGTAAGGTTCGCTGAAAGGCTGTAAAAGACTTTTACACCTCCCGCCGGGTTTTCTCGAGAGCAAGAGAGCTTCTGCCGTATAAGTTGGCATGAGAATTGCTCTCTAGGGAGGTGGAATGGAATGGTTTATTTCCAATAGGAGGAAAAATGAAAGCTCTTAGAACGATCGCGGCCGGCCTCGCGCTTCTCTCCGTCATCAGCATGCTCTCGGTTTCCGCACAGGCGGCGTCCGGAATCCAAGGCACGGGTCAAGAGGTGAAGCCCCCGGCAAAAGCCTCGATGCCCAAAGAGGTCGCGGCCCTGATCCAGGAAGGCCTGGCCACCCGGCAGGGACGGCAAGATATTCCTTTCAGCCTGTTCAAACAGCTCATCCTCCCGGCCAAGGACGGCAATTTCTACCCGGTCTTCTGCTTCAAGGCGAAAAACGGGGACCTCGGCTACGCGCCTTCGGCCTCCGGTTCGGGCGAAATGGAAACCACCATCAATGTCTTCCTCCAATTTTTCCAGGCCGGAGAGGCCTCGCTGCTCAAGCCCTCGGCCGGAGGGAAATTCCTGGCCGTTCTGAAGAGCGAGGCCGCGGGCTATGATCCGGAGAAGGAAGACTGGTACTCGTTCGGCCGGGCTATGTCCCCGGGCCAATACACGCTGGCCATGGTCCTCACCACTCCCGACATGAAGAAAATGAGCGTCGCGTACTGCGACGTTTCGTTGCCGGCGGCCGAGACCAATCAGGCCGCCCTCTGGCTGACGGAGCCGTTGATCGTCAAGACGCTGGAGCAGGTCGAGTCCGACCAGCGGCCCACGATCCACCGCGGGTATCTCGTTTGGGGCGCCATGAAGGTCGTGGCCAACATGACGGGCGGCATCGCTTCCGGCGAGAACCTAGAAGTCCTATTCTTCGTCCTCGGCGCAGCCGTCAAGGACCCCACCGCCGTCCGGCCGGCGAACGATATCGAGGTCAATTTCGAGGTTCAGGGCGAAGACGGCAAGGCGGCCATCAGGTGGGTCCCGACGGCCTTTGAAGCCTACCTCGTCAACCAGCAACTGCCCCTCGTCCAGACGCTCCAGATCAAGGACGACAAGGGCGAGCGCATCGAGAAAAGGCCCCTGCCCGCGGGGAAGTACGTCCTTCTCGCCTATATCACGGACAAGGTTTCCGGGATGAAGGGCGAAACCAAGGTCGGTTTCGAGGTCAAATAGTCATCCCGCATCCGAACGAACGGAAAGGGCCGCCCCCCGGGCGGTCCTTTTTTTGTCCTCAGGACGAGGCCTTGATTTCGAAGAGCTTGCGGACCTTGCTGGCGGTCCCCTGCTTCCCCTGGATGATGACGTCGACGAAATTCGTGCCGGGCTTCAGGGGGATGCTGAACCGGAAGGGGATGGTCTTCAGGCCTCCGAGCTCCTGGTTCGTGGACTCGAAGGTGCGCTCCTCTTCCAGGGTCTTTTTACCGAGGCTGGGGCCCTCATAGATATAGAACTTGAAGCGCAGGTCGATCTGGAACTTGCCCGCGTCGTTTTCCTTGAAGTTGAGGAGCTTGGTCGGGAGCGTCACCTCGATCTCTCCGGCCGCCCGGTCGTACGTCAGGTTGAAGTTGACGATTTTCTTCAGGAAGACGTCGTTCGTCCCCACGTAGGTGCCCAGCTTGAGGATGTCGATGGCCCCGAAGAAATCCCCTTCGTAATTCCGGATCTTGTATTGGCCATTCCCTTTTTCGTCGACGAACTCGATTCCCAGCATGTAGTTGTAGTAGACCCACCAAAGGATCGGCCCCCGGACGGTCGAGTCGCCGTGGGTGAAGTCTTCCTGGAACTTGTCGGGCGGCCCCATGAAGATGTAGATGCGGCCCCGGTCCGTGTTCCAGCCGGGCCCCCCTTCCGTCTTGAACCTCTTGGTGACATACGCGACCCGGTTTTGGAACTCCACCTTGAATTCGTTGACGTCGTTGTCGGGGTCGGGGTCCCGTTTGGCCCAGAAGTCGTCGATGAACTCCTTCCGGGATTCCGGATCCGGGAGGCGGTTGAAGATCTTGGCCTCCTCGCGCGTCATGATCAGGTTGGCCGTATCGTAGAATTTCTTGCTCTCCGGGTCGAGGGCGACCTTGGGGCCGCCGGCGCAGGCCGCCAGGATCCCCAGTCCGGCCGCGAGAAACAGGACAGCAGCACCGCGTTTTCTGTTCATGAAAGTCGCCTCCGCGGCGCCTTCGGGCGCGCGCTATTTTTTCTTCAGGAATTCGATGAACGCCCGGGCCGTGGACGCCCGTGGGGAATCCGGGTCAATTTTCAGGTACTCCTCGAACGTCGCGAGGGATTCCGCGTTCTTCTGGAGATTCAGATATGTCAGGCCTAACTGGTAGAGGGAATCCGGGGACTCCTTCTGCTTTTCGACGGCCTTCAGGTAGAACTTCAGGGCGTCCTCGAACTTGTTGTTGTTGTAATAGTTCGTCCCCACATTGTAGAGGACGACGGGGTCGTCGATTTTCTCGAATTCGACCTTCCCGTACCACTCCAGGGCCTTGGCGGAGTCGCCACGGTTGGAATAGCCGTTGCCGATGGCGATGATGGCGTTGGCATCGCCGGGGGCCTTCTCCAGGACCTTGAGATACGCCTCCTCGGCCAGGTCGTACTTCTCCTGGGAGAAGTAGCAGTTGCCGATATTCTGGAAGATGATGTAGGCATCGGGGTACTTGGCGAGGATCTGCTGGTAGGAAGCCAGGGCTTCGTCGAATTTCTGCTGTTCGAAAGCCGCGTTGCCCTCGATGAGGAGCTTCTTGATTTCATCGATCAGGGCCAAGCCTTTGACCTTGATCATGACGGCAGTGACGTCCGGGTTTTTCGCGGTTTCCTGGACATTGACGGTGACGTTCTGGGGCGCGTAGCCGACTTTTTCGAAGGTGATCGTCCAGCCCCCGTTCCGGATCCAGGCGCCCATCCATTTGCCGCTCTTGTCCGTCTTCACTTCGAAGCCCTGTTGGGCCGTCACGGAAAACAACTTGACCGTGACGCCCTCGAGAGGGGCCCCTTTTTCGTCAAAGACAACGCCGCCCTGGCGGGCTTTGCCCTTGTAATCCTGGGCCGCGAGAACGAGCGCCGCGACGAGCACGACCGTTACTGCGAGGACCGCTTTTTTCATCTCCGACCTCCACAATTCAAACGTCTAGCTTCCCAGGCGACCATCAGCTTTCGGAGTCTCTATTTTATCATTTCTTCAGGAATTCGAGAAGCTGCTTGGCGATCCCGGCTTTTTCGTGACCGGGAGCGAGGGCGAGGAACTTCTCCAGGCTGGCCCGGGCTTCAGCGACCTTGTTCTGGCCGATGAGGATCGTCCCGATCTGGTAGTAGGCGTCGGCGTAGTCCGGATTGAGCTCTGCGGCCCTCAGGAAACGCGGCAGGGCCGCTTCCGAGTCGCCGCCGTTTATGAGGCAGACGCCCAGGTTGTATTGGGCGTCGGGGTCGTCGGGGCTCAGGGCTGCGGCCTTTTCATAGAAGGGCTTGGCCTCGGCGAACTGTTTGGCCAGGCCCAAGGCCTCGCCGGTTTCCTTGTTGGCGCTGTAGCTTTCCGGGCTGAGTTCGACCGCCTTGCGGAAGGCGGCCAGGGCCTCTTCAAGACGGCCGGCTTTTTTCAGGGACAATCCCAGGTTGAGCCGGTAGCCCCAGTTCCCCGGGGCGAGCGCGATGGCCTCCCCGTAGGCCGACACGGCTTCAGCGTATTTCTGCTCGGCATAGAGCTTGTTCCCCTTGAGGAACGACTTGTCCGCGGCGGAGTAGGTCTTCTCCGCCTCGGCCTCGACGGTTTTAAGGGTGATTTCGACGGTTTCCTCGCCCGCGACGCCGACTTTGATTTCCTTGGACCCGGGCGCGAATCCGGACTTCTTGACGGTGATCATGAAGTAGCCGGGCATCAATCCCACCTGAACGAACCGGCCCTCTTTGTCGCTCTTGCTCTCATAGCGGACGGCGGAGCTTTTCTGAGAGACGATCGCCACCTCGGCCCTCTCGATGGGATTCCCGGAAGGATCCAGGACGCGTCCGGAGATCCGGCCCTGGAACTGGGCCCAGGCTCCGGCGGCCGCCAAGAAAAGGGTCAGGCTAATGAACGCGGATCGTTTGGACATCGGCAATGACTCCTATCTTCGGTCGACACGTTTTTTTGTCTTCTCCTCCAGGGCCTTGATCACCGGCTGGTCGGGGACGAGCGAAAGCGACTTCTGGAGGAGGGGCAGGGCTTTCTCCGGGCGGTCGAGGGCCAGGTGACATTCGGCGGCCAGGTTCAGGACCGGGACTTCGGTCGCCTCGGCCATGAGCTTTTCGAGATAGGGCAGGGCGGCATTCCAGTCCTTCAAACCGGCATGATCGAGGGCGATGACCTTGGCCGTTTCCCGGTCGGGCGCCCGCTCGTAAAGCGGCAGGGCGTGGCCGAGCGATTCCTTGTAGCGCCCGAGGCCGTAGAGCGACTTGGCCAGGAGCAGACGTGAATCGGCATCGTCCTTTTGCCGGAGGACCTTCTCGAAGGTATCCCTCGCGCGTTCGTAGTCCCCGGCCAGGAAATACTGGGAGCCGAGGACCTTGAGGTGCTCCGGGCTGGGGAACGGCCCGTGCAGGCGGGCGTAAATCCACGGGATGACCGGGACGGCCTGGGAGAGGACGACGAAATTCTCCTTCTGCGCGAGGAGCGCCCGTCCGTCCGCGGACCGGACCGAAATCTCCGCCCGGTAGTAGCCGGGCTTGACGTCCTTCAGGGGGACGGTCCCCGAGACGAGGAGGGTGGCGGGGTCACCGGGGTCGGCGGCCACGTCCGCCAGCGGGAAAGCCCCGACGCTTTGGTTCGCGTTGAGCGAGATGATGTCGAGGACGAATGACGGCGGTCCGCCCAGGCCGAGCTTGTCGAGATTCCACGCTTGGAGGAAAACGCCCAGCGTCGAGGCCGAACTGAACTCGTTCCGGGCGCCGACGACATACTGCCAGCCGCCGAAAACGAAAGCTTTGAGGTTGTTTTTCTGCGCGGCGGGGACGGCCTCCCGGGCGTGGAAGATGAGCGGGGCGCTGAGCCCGGCCTGGCCGGCCTCCGGCTCCGCCGGCGTGACGACCCTCGTCTCGAAAGAGGAAAAGTCCTTGCCCGTCTTGTTCTTCAGCAGGAAGAAGGCCCGATGCTCGCCGGGGACGACCGCCAGAAGGTCCTGAAAAGCGAAGCGCTGGCGCTCGTGGGCCTTGTACTGCTCGGGCGTGAGCCTGAGCGGGATCTCTTCGACCTTCTCGAAGAGAGTTCCGCCGCGGCTGTCCTCGAGCCGCAGGACGAGCTCGAAGCTGGCATAGATCGCGCTCCCCTGCGTCCCGAAGTTCATCTTTTCCGGCTCGATCGTCCAGTGGACGAAGGCCTGGCCGCCTTCCCGGAACATCTTGACCTGGAAGGCGCTCTGGAGATAATTGTCCGAGTACTCCGTCTCGATGTAATCCTTGTAGGACATGTACGACTTGGCGTAGGTGTCCGAGAATTTCTTCTCCGGGAGGCCGCGGACGGAGGCGATGATGGTGTCGGAGGAAAATGAGCCCATGCCCATCGGTTGTTCGCCGGGCATGTAGCTCAGGGCCGCCGAGGCGAGCTCGGAACTCGCTTTCCTGATGGCCTCGACCGCCCGGGAGCGGTTCATGGTTCCCCCCATGCTGGGGACGGCCAGCTTCTCCGGGCCATCGACGCCCGGCGAGTAGAGACGGTAATCGCCGATCCCCTCGGGCTGGTAGAAGATCAAGTAAAAATAATCCGGCAGGCCGTATTCCTGGGCCCCCTTGTAGAACCAGAGCTCGAGGGGCCAAACCTCGGATTGGGTCGTAAAAAATTGGCGCTCGAGCGGCGGCCCGAGGACGAGGTAGTAGTAACCCCGGTCGGTCTGGCTCCCCCGTTTCGGCGAATAGTGGCCGAAGTTCTGGTCGGCGAAGCGAACGCGCTCCTCGTACTCTTTCTGGAACTCGTTCGCCGTCGTGTCGGGCAGGGGGTCCCGCATCCGCCAGAAGAAACGGACGAACTTCTCCCGTTCGGCGTTGGTCTGGAGCTTGACAAAGACGG
>Ga0154742_1052_pt2 | contig 12588 bp, 8 predicted proteins | sample Rifle2008BG16ft_FD_105750 | JGI IMG/M metagenome (GOLD analysis project Ga0154742, IMG submission 105750) | Candidatus Aminicenantes bacterium RBG_16_63_16 | reverse complement strand
GATATTTCGGAGCCGCACCCGGCCGTTGACGTTCGAGACGTCGAACGAGCCATCGACGTTCCGGACGGTAACGTCGCCGTCATTGACGGTCTTGAGCGTCAGGTCGGACCGCCGGGGCACGCGGAGCGTAAAATCAAACCGGACCTCGTAGCCCCAGTCGCGCCAGCGGATTCCCTGGCAATCCTGGACCTGGCAGCGGAACGGGCCGTCGACATAGAGGTCGATGTCGTTTCCGGAGCCCGTTATCTCGAGCTGGACATCCTTCCGGGCCGCCGCCAGCTTTTCCGGGGTCCTCGCCCGGATCGTCTTCAGCGCGACAAGCTCGACCTCCCGGATGTCGGCGCCCAGGATTTCGATCTTTCCGTAAAGGTTGTCGACCGTCAGGCCGACGGGCCGGGCGGGGTCGGCGACCTTGAGAGTCTGGCGGACGTCGCTTTTTTCCTCGTACTTATAACGGGAACCTCCTTCCTTCTCTCGCCAGGCCGCCCCGGACGCGACGACGAGGACGGCCGCCAGCGCGCTCCAGGTTTTCATCTTCACGGCCATCATCTTCACAGCGAAAGCTCCTTGACTCCGGACTCGGCCTTCTGGCGGACGCCCGGTTCGAGCTTTTCGTCCGCCGCGAGGATCTTGAGCGCTTCTAGGGCACGCTTTTCCCTGACGCTCACCAGGAGGTCGATGAGAGCGACCTGGACGAGAGGCGATCTCTGCCGGGCGAGCGATTTGACGAGACTTTCTTTAACCCCGGGCTGGCCGGCGAAAAGATAGAGCGCGTCGGCAGCCGCCAGGCGCACGTTGACGCTGGGGTCCTCATTCAGGGTCCGGACGAGGGCATCCACGGTCGGCCGGCCCGGCTGGCGGACGTTCTCCGCCCAGTTCACGCCCATGAGCCGGTCACTTGAAGATGGTTGGCGGAGGAGCGACAGCGCCGCCGTCTGGCGCATGTCGCCGACTTCCTGCCGGAGGGCCAGGATTTCGTTCTTGACGGAGGGGCGCTGGCCGCCCAGCCAGAACCCGCCGCCCAGCCCGACGGCCAGGAGCGCGAGCGCGAGCGCCGCCTGATAAGCCGGCCGCCGGGGCATGAGCCGCGCCGCGAGCCTGGAGAGAGACCGGCCGAGGCCGGGCTTCTCCCTTTCCCCTTCCATGCCGGCGAGGTAGGCTTCGAGAGTCCCATAAAACTTTTCCCGAAGCGCCGGGCCCGGCTGCTCGGGCGGCAGGACGCCGAGCTTTGTCCAGAGGGCGCTCAGGGTTTCGATCTCCGTGCGGCAAGCAGGACACCCGGCCAGGTGGGCCCGGACCTCCCGGAGCATTCCCTCGTCGAGGTCGCCGGCCAGGAAATCGGCGAAGTCCTCCCTGATTTTATCGCAGTTCATGAGACCCCTCCCTGGAGTTCGAGGTAGATTTTCCTCAACTCCCTGATGGCCCGGTGGACCGAAGTCTTGATCGTTTCGATGCTGCAGCCCAGGAGCTCGGCGATATCCTTGTACTTCATGTTTTCGTACCGGCTGAGGAGGAGGATCTCCCGCTTCCTGAGGGGAAGCCGGTCGAGCGCCCGCCGTAGCAGGGCGGCGTCGATCTCGGCGTCCATCCTGTCGGCCGGCGGCGGTTCGGCCCCGGCCGGCTCCTCGAATTGCTCGCCGAGGGGGACCTCGGGCTTCTGCTTCCTCAGGTAATCGGCGTGGGCGTTTCTTGCGATCTGGTACATCCAGACCGTAAACTTGCTCTCACTCCGGTAAGTCGCCCTGTATTTGAGGATCCGGACGAAAACCTCCTGGACGAGGTCCTCGCCCGGGCCCCGGCGGCCGGTCAGCCGGAGGAAAAAATTGTAGAGCATGACGTGATGCCTCTCGAACAAGATGGCCAGTTTGGCGACCTGGCCGTCCCTGACCTGCTCCATGATCGTATTATCGGATGTCGGGTCCACGTTTGAGCCTGATTTATCGGGTTCAGTCATATAGACCGGCCTTCGGCCGAAAGGTTACAGGGAGAGCACCCCTTTTTATCGGTAAGAGGATATCAATTTCCCGAATTCCAGCGGAAAAGCCCGGGGACAAGCTCGTAAGTCCGGAGCGCTTCCGCCGTCGCGGGCGAACTCCCGGCAAGCCGTTTCCCGAGAGAATCGATTTTGCCCTGGCTGATTTCGACCATCGAGACGACGTGAACGGTGATGCGGGTGCCGGGGAACCGTCCGGCCCGTCCCGGCGCGAACAGGAAATCGACCATCCGCGAATTGGGGCTGAGGAGGCCGGCGGGCTTGACCCCGGCGCCGGCGAAAGCGGCTTCCCAGAGCGGCAGGGAATACCCGTAATGGGTGCAGTTGAGGCTGGCGAAAACGGGCGGCCGGGGAGAAGGCAGCTTCTCGAGGGCTTCGCCGACGAACGCGGAGATCAAGAGTTCCGTCTCCGCCCCGGCGCTGTCTCTCTCGATATAGCTTTCGAGCTCGGGGCAGGGCTGGGAGATGATGCGGCCCGCGGCGAAGCCCGCCCTTTCGAGCTCCCGGCGGTGCTCTTCCTCGGATATCGTGGTCGGCGTTCCGAAGATGATGACCGAGGCTTCGGGCTGGGCGCGCAAGCCCTCGGCCATCATCTCCACACCGGAGTCGACGATGCCCACGACCGGGGTCTTCGTCCGCCGCGAAAAAGAAGTCTTCTCGTAAAGGACCGAGAGCGTGTTGCAGGCGATGAGGACGAGGTCGGGGCGGTATCTTTTTTCCAGGCCCCCCAGGGCGCTCTGGAAAATGGCGATTTTCTCACCGCGCGTCCGCAGGCTGTTATATCCGCCCTCGGACGAGAAGAGCGCGTTATAAAAAACGAAATTCACGGTCTCGAAAGTTCCGGCCTTTGCCATCCGCTCGGCCGCTTCGGCCAGGACCGACAGCCCGCCCAGCCCGGAATCCGTGACGGCGATCGTCACGGTCTTTTTCCGGAAGAATTTCTCCAGCCGGGCATCCTGGATGGATGCTTCCTGGACCGGCAACGCGCCGGAAGACAGGATCGCCAGGGACGCGGTCAGGCCAAGGGCCGCGCCGAGAGCCGATTTCCTCATGCCAACCCTATTCTACCAAATACCTCCCCCTCCTGTCCCCCTAACTTGTGCCAAATGCTTCTCCTATCTTGTCAACCTTCGGTGTCCTGTCGTCGTCTTTATTTAAGGGAGGCAGATCCCGGACTTATGAATTTGACTAATCCCCGACGAGCCGATATCTTAGAGCGTGAAGCCCGCCGGCGAAACGGAACTCCTTCGATGAAATGCCCGCGCTGCCAAGCTGATAACCCCGCTGAGAGCCTTTACTGCAGCCGGTGCGGCACCCAGCTCGCCGGGCCGCGCGAGGTCCCCTCGTCCTTCACGCAAACCGCCGCGTTCGAGCCGCCCGCGCCAGAGCTCAGCGTTGGAACTGTTTTTGCCGGACGCTACCAGGTCATGGAGGAGCTGGGGAAGGGCGGGATGGGGCGCGTCTATAAGGCCTTTGACTCCGAGATCAAAGAGCTCGTCGCCCTCAAAATCCTGAACCCCGAAGTCGCCACGGGCGAAGGCGTCATCGAACGCTTCCGGAATGAGCTCAAGCTCGCCCGGCGGATCGCCCACCGGAGCGTCTGCCGGATGTTCGACCTGGGGCGCTCCGGCGATACGACCTACATCACGATGGAGCTCGTGTCCGGCGAGGACCTCAAGACCCTGCTCCGCCGCGTCGGCCAGTTGCCGGCCCGCCGGGTCGTCACGATAGCTAGGGAGGTTTCCGAAGGCCTTGTCGAGGCGCACCGGCTGGGGGTCATCCATCGCGATTTAAAGCCCCAGAACATCATGATCGACCGCGCGGGTAACGCCCACATCATGGATTTTGGAATCGCCAGGTCGACGAGGGAAAGCGGGATCACCGGCCCGGGCTTGATCATCGGGACGCCCGACTACATGTCGCCCGAGCAGCTTGACGGGAAGGAGGCCGACCACCGGTCGGATATCTACGCCTTCGGGGCCGTTCTCTTCGAGATGGTGACGGGGGAGGCCCCCTTCGAGGGAAACACACCCATGGCCGTCGCCTTGAAGCACAAGACGGAGCCGCCCCGCGATCCCCGGTCACTCAACCCGCAGGTTCCAGAGGCTTTCGGGCAGCTTATCTTGCGTTGCCTGGAGAAGGACCCGGGGCGCCGATTCCCGACGGTCGAAGCGCTTCTTGCGGAGCTCGCGGCCATCGAAAGCGAGCTCCCGGCGACGCGGGGCCTGACTCCCGGGGCGACCCGGCTCCCGCGGGCGGCTAAGAAACGGTCCGCGAAACTCGCCGGTCTCGTCGTCCTGGCGGCCGCCGCCGTCGCCGTGGCGGCGGGAGCATATTTTTTTATTTTTAAGTCCCGGGGCCCGGCCGGCACCGAATCCGGAAGGTCGGCTGCTTCCGCCACGTACAAAAGTTCCATCGCCGTCCTGCCGTTCGATGACCTTAGCCCACAAAAGGATCAGGCGGCTTTTTCGAGCGGCATCACCGACGACCTCATCACCAAGCTCTCGAGCCTCGGCCAGCTCAAGGTCATCTCCCGGCAGTCGGTGATGCGCTACGGGGATGCCAACAAAGATGTGCGCGTGATCGGGGAGGAGCTGGGAGTTGAAAACATCCTCGAGGGCAGCATCCAGCGGGAAAAAGACAACCTCCGCGTCAACGTCAAGCTGACAAGGGTCCAGGATGGCTCGAACCTCTGGGGCGAAACCTACGACCGCAAGGTCGAGAGCATCTTCAGCGTCCAGGATGAGATCTCCAAGGCCGTGGTCAACGCCCTGCGGATCGAGCTCGTGGCTGGCCAGGACTACATGCTGGTCAAGCGCTACACCCAGAATCCCGATGCCTATGATCTTTATTTGCAGGGACGCCTGGAATGGAATAAAGCGACGGAGGCGGGATTAAAAAAGTCGATTGAGCTCTATAAAGAAGCCATCGCCAAGGACCCGGAATTTGCCCTGGCTTATGCGAGTATCGCTGACGCCTACTGTGCCATGGCCGAAATTAGGGTGATCAGCTTGGCTGAGGCTTTTCGCAAGGCCAGAGAAGCCGCCGAAACGGCGCTTAAGATCGACGACACTCTGGCAGAAGGCTATATCTCCCTGGCTTTTATCAAGTGGAGCTACGACTGGGATTGGATGGGCGCGGAGATCGATTTCAATTGGGCCATCGGCTTGAACCCGAATTATGCGATGGCCTATACGGTCTACGGAAACATGTTGATGTATCTCGGCCGGGCCGACGAGGCGTTGGCCAAGCTCGAAAAGGCCAGGGAGCTCGACCCCGAATCGTTCATGATCGTCAATGCCATCGGAAATTATTATCGCATCTTCCGTCAGTATGACCGGAGCATCGCCATCTGGAAGGATTTCGTCAAGAGAAAAGGCGATTCGTCGGCGGCCCGCTTTTACCTTGGCCGGGCTTATCTGGGGAAAAAATCCTTTAAGAAAGCGATCAAGGAATTCGAGACGGCCGAAAAACTCGCCGGGGCCAAGGGGGTCAATTCGGCCGAAATCGGCCAAGCCTGGGCTTTATCCGGGAGGCCGGATGAAGCCCTTGCCGTTATCGATCGGTGGCTCAAGGACTCAGAACCGGGCTCGGTTCCTCCCTTTTCGCTGGCCGTTGTTTTCGCCGCTCTGGGGGATAAGGATCAGGCCTTCGGCTACCTGGGAAAGGCCATCGCTCAAAGAGACATCTATACGTCCAGCATCAAAGTCGAACCCGATTTCGACCCGCTGCGCGGCGACCCGCGGTTTGATGCCCTGCTCGAGAGGATGAAACTCCGCTGATCGGGGACGTTCCCCCCCGCCAGAACTGTCCCCATCCCCAGAACTGTCCCGGGGGTGGGGAACGTCCCCGCCGGCAGAAACGTCCCCGAGTTCAGTCGCCGAAGCTCGTGCCGATCGAGCGGGCGGCGGCGATCAGGGGAAGCTCCAGGGGCACGGCCCTCGGCCCGCCGGCCGCCACCTCGAGCGGCACGTCGGTGATGGTGCAGCCCTGGACGGCCACCATCCGGCCCGTCTCACCCTTCATGATCAATTCCAGGGCCCGGGAGCCGAGCTGGGTCGCCAGCACCCGGTCGGCGGCCGTGGGCGAGCCGCCCCGCTGGAGGTGCCCGAGGACGACAGTCCGGGACTCGATCCCGGTTGCTTTTTCGACCTGATCCTGGAGGAAAAACCCGATGCCGCCGAGCCGCACGGGGTCAGCGCTTTTTGCCACGATCTTCTTGACCACCATTTCTCCGCCCACGGGTTTGGCGCCCTCGGCGATGACGACGATGCTGAACCGGCGTCCCCGTTTGTTTCTGTCCTTGACCTTGTCGACCACGGCTTCGATCCTGTAGGGGATTTCGGGAATGAGGATGATGTCGCCGCCGCCCGCGACTCCCGCGTAGAGCGCGATCCAGCCGGCCCGGTGGCCCATGACCTCGAGGATCATCACCCGGTGATGGGACTGCGCCGTCGTGTGCAGCCGGTCGATGGCCTCGGTGGCGATGGCGACGGCCGTGTCGAACCCGAAGGTCAGGTCGGTCCCGCGGAGGTCGTTGTCGATCGTCTTGGGGACGCCGACCACCGGCACGCCATCCTTCATCAGCCGGTGCGCGATGCCCAGCGTCCCGTCGCCCCCGATACAGACGAGGGCGTCGGCTTGGAGGTCCCGAACCGTCTTCACCGCTTTCCTCGAAAGGTCCCGGAAGACGATTTTCTTTCCCCGCGGGACGGCGTACTGATAGGGATTGGATGTTTTGGAGGCACCCAGGATCGTCCCGCCCAGCGTCAGGATGCCGGAGACATCGTCGTAGTGGAGCTTGCGGGTCCGGTTGTGGACAAGGCCTTCGTAGCCGTCGAGGATGCCGATGACCTCGAGCCCGTGCTCCAGGATGGCCCGCTTGGCGACGGCCCGGATGACGGCGTTGATGCCGGGTGCGTCGCCCCCACCCGTCAGAATGGCGATCCGCTCGGGTTTCTTCATACGAGGCCTCCTGGCGTCGGGAAAATGAATAATAATCGGGGGACAGTATACATAATACACATAATTCTGGACAAATGATCGAGCTGATAATTAACCTGAATTATTCATGAATTTGGGCTTTTCGTTTTCCCCTCCCCCGGCGGGAGGGGATGGAGGGGAGGGGGTTAAGGATTGAATCACCCTCACCCCAACCCTCTCCCATTATGAGGGAGAGGGGATATATTCTTCAGCGCTCTCCAATTTGTGAATAATAAAAGTCAAGTGCATTGCGTATGCTGTCCCCTATCCCGCCCTTTTATTGGCGGGGCGTTTAAAGTATATTAATTCTATAGAATTGATAAATTTCGTATGAATTGGCCGATATGCGACTAAAGGGAGCGAAAACGGACACGCTGCACTTCAGGAGGCTGGCTTGATACCAAAGAATCATCGCCGGGGGCTCTCGCGTCGGGATTTCATGCGGTTTCTGGCGGGCGGCGCCGCCGCTCCTGTCCTGGCGCCCCTTATCGCGCCCGCCCGGCTCCTAGGCGGTCCTCAGCAAGCCCTGCCGGCGGCCGGCGCCACCCTCAATGATCTCTTCCTCGTCCGGGGAATTCCCGACCTGCCGTTCAGCGACCCCGGCCATCCGAACAACCACCTCGGGCTCGACTCGCTTCTCTACCTCATGGCCGACAACGGGCTCAAGCCCTACAGGTCTTCCCTTCCCTATCAGCTCTGCGGCCCCTCCGGGCTCATCGCTCCGGACGACGTCGTCATCATCAAAGTCAACGCCCAATGGAAGTACCGGGGCGCGACGAACAGTGACCTCGTCCGCGGCCTCATCCAGCGGCTCCTCGACCATCCCGACGGTTTCAGGGGAGAGGTGGTCATCATGGAAAACGGCCAGGGCCGCGGCAGCCTCGCCTGCGATACGAGCTCCTCTTACGGAGGCGACACCGGCGTCCGCGCCAACGCCAACGATGAAAGCCACAGCTTCCTCCATCTCGTGAACACGGTCTTCCGGGACCCGCGCGTCTCCGCCATTCTCCTCGACCCGGTCCGGGCGACCTTCATCGGCGCGGACGACCATGTCAAAAACGGCTTCCGAAAGTACGAAAACGTCTCCTATCCGTGCTTCACGACCGCCGGAGGCCGCCGCGTCGAGCTCCGCGAGGGCGTCTGGAACGGGACATCCCACGGCCCCGGCCTCAAGCTCATCAATGTCCCGGTCCTCAAGCACCACGATACCGGAGGCTCCGAGTTCACGGCCAGCTTGAAGCACTTTTACGGCGTCGTCTCCATGGATGACGGTCAGAGCGGCCCCCGCCACTACGGCAGCCTGGGGGAGACCGCGGGCAAGATGGCCGCCTCGGTCGTGACGCCGGTCCTGAACATCATCGACGCGATCTGGGTATCCCACGCCTCTCTCACCGGCTGGCCGGCGAGCACGACTTTCCGCGCGAACCAGATCCTGGCCGGCCAGGATCCTGTCGCCCTGGATGCCTGGGCGGCCAGGAACATCCTCTATCCCATCGACGGGAACGTCCGCCATCATCCCGATTTTCCCGGAGTCAACCAGTGGCTCGTTCAGGCCCGTGACACCATCAACGCCCGGGGCGGGCTGTTCAGCCAGGAGAAAGGCATCCTCGTCGACCGGGTCACGAGGGACGAGAGCGAGATGAACGTTCACGCCTGCCAGGCCGGTCAGAATATCGACGCGGCGCGGGTCAGCCTGTCCGACGCTATCGTCTCCTTCCTGGCTTCGAGCGCCGACAGCCGCGAGTTCGAGAAGCCGCTCTCCATCACGACGATCGGCCTCCGCCCCTGCGCCTGGCGGGTGGAGAAGGACGCCGGCTGGCTTAGCGTGACGCCCGCCTCGGGGTCGGGAAACGGTGTGGTGTCTGTCCGCGTCCGCGCCGCCGGCCTCGACCCGGGGCGGTACACCGGCAACCTGACCGTTTATTGTCCCGAGGCCGTCAATTCGCCCCAGCGGGCGAGGGTCAGCCTCACCGTGATCGAGCCGCGGCGCGAAGGGCCGCCCGCGAGGTCCCGCCCTAAATCCGCATCCTGAAGGCCAGGCCGAAGTTCCGCCCGGCCGCCGGAAACCCGAACCGCTCCTGGTAATTCACATCGAGCAAATTCCGGACGAAGAGGTTCATCTCGATATTCGAAAGCAGGGGATACCGGGCCTCGACGTCCAGCCGGAGATAGCCGTCCTGCCGCCGGACGGTCAGCTGTCCTCCGATCGTGTTGTTGTTATAGATGACGCGCTGTTCCGAGACGAGCTGGCCGAAAACGGCCACGCTGGCCTCGTTCCCGGCCCGGTAGCGGAGGCCGGCGTTAAGCTTCTGCCCGGGCAGGCCGGGCACCTGCCTGAATCCGGAGTCCAGGGGGGCGAGGAAAAGCCCGGCCAGTGCATCCCCTTCGGTCCGGCTTCCCTGGAGCGTGCAGTTCAGGAAGGCCGACCAGGCGCGGCCGAACGGGTGGGCAACCTCGAACTCGATCCCGTAAATGCGGGCCTGGTCGATGTTGTAGGCGATGAAATTGATCAGGTCGAACTGGATGTACCTGTTGATGATGTAATAGTACGGTGAGATCTCGATCCTCGTCCGGCCGGCGAGCGTCGACCTCCAGCCTCCCTGGATCAGGAAACCGTCCTCCTCGTGGAGGGGCAGCCCACTCGTGTCGACGCCGGCGTCGGGGCTGTAGTGCCAGTAGTACTCCGGGGGCTGGGGCAGGCGGAGGGCGCGGGCGGCGCTCACGTACACGAGGCTGTCGTCGCGGTAATTGAAGGTCAGCTTGAGCGTCGGCGACAGCCCGTCCATCCTGATATCGGGAATCCGCTCGAGCTTTCCGGACGGGCCGGAGATCCCTTTGTAAGAGAGATAGCGGAGCCCCGGCGCTATCACCCAGCGCTCGTCGGGCAGCCGGATCTCGTCCATGATGTAGAGCCCCAGGTCCTTGCCCGCGACATAATACCCGTTCCGAAACGGGGCCCGGAAATCGTCCGGATAGTTCCTGTCCCCGTCATCCTTGAGAAACGCGTAATCGAGCCCCGCCGTGAGAGTTTGGCGGCCCCAGGATTGTCTCGCGCTCGCGGCAAAACCGTAGGACCGGTCGTCGAAGAACTCCTTGTGGTAGACCCTCGTGCCGGAGAACCGGGTGTTGTAGGCCTCGCGGTTTCCGTGGTTGAACCAGTAGCGGAGGGTGAAAATTCCCGAGTCGCCGACGGGCTGGGCATAATCGAAGTCGAACAGCCACTTTTCTTTCTTCCAGAAACTTCCGGGCGAAGGGTAAGGCCCCATGCCGCCGTACATGTACTCGCCGTCCGAAGCGGGAAAGGCGGTGTCGACCGGAGACAGGTAGGCCGGGAGTTCCGGGCTCTTGGCGGACCGGTTGGCCACGATGAACCCCTTCCGGACCTGGCTGAACATGACGTCCGCCGTCAGCCGGCCGCCGAATGGAAAATCATAACCGATCCGGACGTCCGCATCGCCGGAGCGGATTTTCCCGTTCCACAGATAGCCCTGGCTCCGGTTCAGGCCCGCCGAGACTGAATAATCGAACCGCCCCGGCTTGTAGGCGTGATGAAAGTCGAAGGCCAGCGTGTCGTAGCTTGCGCCCGAGGCCAGGAACTCGGTGGCCGGCCTGTCCGCGGGCAGTCTTTTGGGCACCAGGTTGACCACCCCGCCGAGGACATTGCCGTAGCGGGGATCGCCCACTCCCTTGATGACCTCGACGCGGTCCACGTCAAAGAGGGGGATCGTCGTCCAATCGATGAAGTAGCCGCCGGCGACCCCGGGGGCGTTGAGCTGCCGGCCGTCCCGGCGCACCTGGATGCGCCGGGCGCCCATGCCCCGTATCTTGATCGAGTCGTCATCGACCGCCGTCCCCACTTCCTGGATCCTTTGGATGTCGATCCCGGGCTGGCGCTCCAGCGCCGTGTCGAGAGTCGTCCCGATGCTCATCGGGAAGAGCTCCGGCTTGACGACGTCCATGTTGGGGACCTCGATGTCCCGCACATACTCGACCACGTCGATGACGACATTCTCGAGCTGGAAGAGCTTCGAGCGCTCCTCCTGGTCCTTCTTTTTCTTCTGCTGCTCCTCTTTCCCGGGTTTCACGGGGGGAGTCCCCTTTTGGCCCGCCGCCTGCGAAAAGGACGTGACGGCGCCAAAGACAAGGGCCGCGGCGATCGCGGCCAGCTCCATAGCACGACGGCGCGCGGGAAACAGCATGATCACCCTCTACTATTCTCCCGAAGCCAGATAGCGGAAGGCCCGGTCGATATCGCGGTGGCTGGCGACGAGGATGAGGGTGTCCTGCTCCCGGACTTCAAAATCAGCGCCCGGGCTGGTATGGGACTCCTCGCCCCGGACGACGGCGATGACCGTCGCCCCGGTCCGGCCGCGGAGATCCAGATCGCCCAGTGTTTTTCCGGCCGGCCAGGCGTCCTTGCCAACGAAATACGTCTCCGCCGTCCCGGCCGCCAGCAGGTCGGCGATCCGCTCGGCCGTCGGCCGGATCGCGTCGCAGGTGCCGCGCAGCATTCCGTAGCATTCGCCCCGGAACACCCTGACCTGGGCATCGACGATGTTTCGCGGCACGTGGTACTTCTCCAGGACCCGGGTGAAGATCTCGATCGAGGTCTCGAACTCCTCGGGGATGACGTCGTTGGCCCCGAGCTTCAGGAGTTCGTCGATCTCCGAAGCGTAGCGGGTGCGGACGATGACGAAGACGTCCGGGTTGAGGGCTTTCGCCGCCTTGACGCCGCGCTGGGTCATCTGTGGGTCGGAAATGGCGAAGACTATGCCCTTGGCCTGCCTGACCCGGGCTTCCTCGAGGATGGTCCGGCTGGAGACGTCGCCGAAGATGATGAGCTCTCCCTCGGCCGCCGCCGCTCGAACCGTCACCGGGTTGAGCTCGAGGATGACATAGGGGATGCCGGCCTCCTTGAGGACATGGGCGAGGTTCTTGCCATTGAGGCCGTAACCGGCGATGATGACGTGGTCCGTGAGGTCGCAGGCCGGCTTCGCGGCGTCCTCGGGGGCCCTTTTCTTCCACCGGAGCTTGCTGGCGCCGCGGTCGGCCAGGGGCGGCGAGACTTGGATGAGAAGCGGCGTGGCCAGGATGGTCAGAATGGAGGAGGCGAGGAAGGCCTGGTAGATGTCGCCGGCCAGGAATCCGTTGGCCCGGCCCACCCCGGCCAGGACAAAGGAGAACTCTCCAATCTGGGCCAGGGCCAGTCCGGTCAGCAGGGCGATCCGGGACCCGAACCCGAGCAGGCCGACGGTCAGGACGACGATGAAAGTCTTGAGGAGGAGAATGGCGGCGACGAGGCCCAGGACCGTCAGCTTGAACTTCCAGACCGCTCCCACATCGAGCAGCATGCCGACGGAGATGAAGAACAGGCTGTTGAAGACGTCCTTGAAGGGCAGGATGTCGGAAACGACTTGATGGCTGTAATCGGATTCGGCAATCAGGACGCCCGCCAGGAAAGCGCCCAGAGCCAGAGAGAGGCCGAGGGAGGAAGTCAACTGGGCCATGCCCAAACAGATGAACAGCGTGGCGATGAGGAAGACCTCGCGGATGCGGGTTTTAACGACGAGGTGGAGGATCCGGGGCATGAAGGTGCGGGCCAGAAAAAAAAC
>Ga0154742_1038_pt1 | contig 12896 bp, 10 predicted proteins | sample Rifle2008BG16ft_FD_105750 | JGI IMG/M metagenome (GOLD analysis project Ga0154742, IMG submission 105750) | Candidatus Aminicenantes bacterium RBG_16_63_16 | reverse complement strand
GACCAATAACCTGCCGTATCTTTATCCCGGCTACGGCTTCCCCGACGTGCTCATCGCCAGGCCGGCCCTTCTCACCGACGGTCTCACCGGCGTCGAGGCCGCCGGGTTTTTCGGCCCGGACTGGCAAATTGAGTCGGGGGAGATCATCTGGAAATAGGGCGGCGGAGGTCCAGCCAACGGGCAATTGCCGTTTCAGAGGGGCGCGGCGATCGGTTATCGATGGCCAAAACCGGCAACGTCTTGTAGGATAGGAGCGTTTTACACAGGATGAGGTTAGCCAATGTCAAAACTGTCGTCTAGAAAAAAGGGCCGCGGGGCGGCGAGGATGCTTTGGCTTGCGGCAGCGGCGATTCCTCTCTTGTCCTGGCAGGCATCGCAGGAGGACCTGGAAAGCCTGCTGGATAAGCTCTCACAGAGAACCAAGCTCTCGCTGGATTATAAGAGCTGGCGGGCGTCCGTCGTCTCCACGATCACCAAGATGGACAAGAGCTGGAACCCTGAAGAAGTGCTGCTGGTGAGCAAGAACATCGGATCGTCGGATGAGGGCGAGCCTCGCGAGGAGATTTTAAAAGCCCAGCAAACAAAAAAGGGGAAGACAACAGACGTCACCCAGAAATACGCCGAAGAGGGACGGAAGGAGAGGGAAAAAGCCAGGAAGCGGCGGGCGGAGGAGCAGACAAAGACGTCCGCCGACGAGAAACACGGCGGAGGCGCGATGTCGCTTGACGAGTTCCTTCCTTTCTCGAAATCGAAAAGAAAGGATTTTGAATTCCGGCTGCAAAACCCTCCGGCTTCAGAGGGACCGGCGGTGGCGGTCCTCGAGACCCGAGCCAAGGTCAAAGGCCCGAGGAACTGGGAAGGGACATTCTCTTTCAATCCGGAGACCTTCGACCTCATCAGCCTCGAGCTTCGCCCTTCGCAGAACCCCAAGATGGTCAAGGAGCTGGCGATGCGGATCGACTTCGAAGTTCTCCAGTTCCGCTACCTGGTTTTAAAGAGGACTCAGTTCAAAGTCAACGGCGGCATTTTCATCAAGCATGTGCGCCAGATCGTCGAGGATGTGTATTCTGATTTCGAAGTCCTCGATAAGCAAAATTAGCCGGCAGGCGGAAGAGCGCGGGGCGGCCTCCCGGGCGATGCCAACCTCCCGGCAAAATAGTCGCCGGGAACCTTGCGCCCGGGCGAAGTTTTCGTTAACCTAGATGACCGCGGGCGCAGGGCCCGCTGTTCCGATGACAAAATGAAGATAATTATCTCGCGATGCAAGGCCCCGGTTTTCGCCCTGGTTTTCCTGGGGCTGGCCCCGCTCTATGCCGGCGCGCAATCCGTCGATGACCTGGCGAGGCGGGTCAACGGAATCCTGGGCGCCTCGGGACTCAGGCGGGTTCAATTCTCCGTCAGCATCGTCCGGGCGGCCACGGTCGAATCCGTCTATGAAAAGAACCCACGCCTGCCTCTGATACCGGCCTCCAACATGAAGGTCATCACGTCCGCGGCGGCCCTGGAAACGCTGGGCCGGGATTTTGCGTTCACGACGCGCGCCGGCCTGTGCGGCGACCGTCTCGTCGTCATCGGGAGCGGCGATCCGCTCCTCGGCTACTGGGACAAGGACCCCGGCCGCGGCGGTTTCCGGTCGCCCGAGGTCATCCAGGCCATCGTCCTCCGGCTCAAGGGCATGGGGATCGAGACGATATCCGATATCGTCCTGGACGCGTCAATCTTCGACAGCGAGCGGGTCTGCCCGACGTGGCCCCAAGACCAGCTCCGGCAGAAATACGCCTGCGAGGTCGGCGGCCTCAACTACAACGGAAATTGCGTCGATATCTCCGCGATTAACCGCGGCGGAAAGGTGGTCCTCCAGCTCGACCCGGCGACATATTATATCCGGCTCATCAACTCCGTGTCGGCCGGGCCGGGGCGCAAGAGCTGGTTCAGCGTGGTTCCGGCAGGCTCGGCCTGCGAGCTCCTCATCCAAGGTAACTGCAGGTCCCAGGCGGGACCGTACTCCGTGGCCGTCGAGAACCCCGCCCTCTTTTTCGGAAGCCTCGTCGAGGCGGCGGCTCGGCAGGCGGGCATCGCGGTCACGGGGCAGGTCCTGGAAGGGATGGCCCCGGAGGACTGCGCCTTCGGGCTCGTGGCCGAGCATCGGACCTCGATGGCCGACTGCCTTCGCCAGATGAACAAGAACAGCCTGGGCCTGGCGGCCGAGGCGTTTTTCAAGAGGCTGGGCGCCCTCGCCAATGCCGACGGGAAGCTCGGAAGCTGGGCGGGCGGGCAGAGGGCCCTGTCCGAATACCTGAGGGGACTGGGGATTGACGACGCCGAATTCGCCATCGCCGACGGCAGCGGCCTCAGCCGGGAGAACCGGTTGAGCGCCCGCGCCCTGACGCGCGTGCTGACCCATCTCTCGGGCCTTCCCGATTGGGAATTTTACAGGAGCTCGCTCGCCGTGGGCGGGTCCGACGGAACGATCGAGAGCCATTTCTGGGAGCCTCTCTACCGCGGCCGGATCATGGCCAAATCCGGTTACATCACGGCCGTGCGGGCGCTTTCGGGAATCGTCCGCACTCAAAGCGGAGAATACATTTTTGCGTTCCTCGCCAATCAGGCCGGCGGCGGAGCCCGGACCGCCATCGACAACGCCGTCAAGGCCCTCATGGACTGGGGGGACGGACGACCGCCGGCGGCTCGGAAGCCCAGGCTGAAAACGCCGCGTCGTCCTGCGAAACGCTAAGAATCTAAAAAGGTTGTATGCGGCAAAACTTCAAGGCCTGGGCTCGTCCTGGATTTCCCGGACGAGCTTCTTGATGTCTTCCTGCGACCCGTTGATCTCGAGCGACTTCTTCCAGGCCGCCAGCGCTTCGATCTTGTCTCCGGACCGGTAGTGGGCCGTACCCAGGAGGTTCAGTATCTCCAGGTTCATTCCGAACCTCGAAAGGTAGTCCTGATAATAGGCGATGGCGACGTTGTATTTTCCCAAGGCATGAGAGGCCTTGCCGAGAAAATAGGGAACCTGGTCGGCGGCCTTGTCGCCGGCCAGGGGGGCGAGGACGTCCAGGACCTTCTGGTATTCGCCTCTCGCGTACAGGACATGCGTCAACCCCACGGCATACCGCAGCTCGTTCGGGTTCTTCCCGTGCGCCCTGGACAGGAGGTCAAGAGCTTCCCCGTTTCGCCCCAGGTTAAGCCATTGGATGCCCAGCTCGTAATCGTACTCCTCGGACCTACCGGCGGGCATGACTTTGGAGACGACGAGCGGCCTCCGGATGTCCGGCTGCCGTGACACCTCAAAATCCTCATCTCCGGAAGCAACCTCGCTTCCGTCGCTGGCCAGGATGGTTATCCGGACTTTGTAATAGTCGGGCGGAAAATCCTTAAGCGGGAAGACCTGGAGGAAGTCCGGGGCGCTCGCATATTCTGCAGTGCCGATCGTCTTAGTAAGGAAAAGCTCGTCTTTGCGCAACAGGTCAAATCTCAGCCGGCCCTTCTCCCTGAGCTCAGCCGGGAGTCCGAACACCTGGAAAAAGACATTGAGGTCATCCTTCCGGCCGAACGTCTTCCGCGCCTGGACCAGGAGTTGCCCGGGGACTGTTTTAAACGGCACAAAATCCGTCGAACCTGAAGCTCCCCGTTCCACGCTATAGCCTAGGATCACGGGGCCGAGCTGCGGCCGGCCGGTGTCTCCGGGAATTGTGACAGTCTCTTCTGCCGAGGTAAAGGCCCTGGACAGGGTGTTCTTGAGCAGGAGGTCAAACCGGTAGGTGCCTGGCACAAGCGGAAAGAGGTCCTGGATGGCGAGCGAGGTCGCGCCCAGGTCCTTGAGCTGCTCCGCGCTCAGAGTCAGCGGGACCGATTTGACAAATTGATAGACCGTGTTGCCTTGGTCGTCGGAAACGCGGCCGTTCAATTCGAAATTGATGGTGTACTGCTGGCCGGTACCCTCGACGGAGATGCGTTGGGGCTCCACGGAATAATGGACGAAGTCGGGCCCTCCCGGATTGCGGATGACGCTCACGCAGGAATCGCTCGCGATATAGTTGGCCGAATACTCCACTTCGATAACGTCCTTATACTTTAGCAGCGCCTCGGCATACTTGTCTTCGACCTTTTTCTGCGGGGAGTTGAACACCGTGGCCATCAGCCGTGTCGACATGAGAGAGACCGAGCCCGGCATCACCCGTTCGCCCGGGATGAGCGAAAGTACCTGGCGCGCCAGGGTGGGCTCAAGCTGGACGAGTTTCTGGTAGAGGGTCCGGTCATCGCGGCCGGCTTCGCCCAGGTCCTCGGCTAGCAGGGCGCGGGGGCCGTCATCCACGGGCGAGTAGAGTATGTAGTCTCCCGTCCCGTACCGTTTGAAGAAAATGACATTGAACGCAGTGGGCAGGCCGACGGCCGGGTCGCCCAGGTAAAACCAGATCTCCGTGGGATAGACTCCCTGGGAACTGCTAAAGCTCTCGATATTCCGGGGCGCCCCGAGAACGATATGCACTCGGCCCCGGTCCGTCATCCAGCCCGGCCGCGGTGTGCCCCGGCCGTAGAACTCGTTGGCGTAGGCGAGACGACGGTAGTGCTCTTCCTGGAACTCATTCCGCGGGGTTTCCGGCGTCGGGTCCCGCTGCTTCCAGAAGGCCGTGATGAAAATGTCCCGCTCCCGGTCTGTTGTTAACTGGCGAAAGACATCCCGCTCCCGCGACGTTATTATATAAGCGACCTCCTCCTCGAGCCATTTCCGGTAGGATTCCGGCATTTTCGGGATGCCTTTCTGCTGCGCCGGAAGGGGAAGGAGCGTCAGGATGCTGAGAATCAACAGCCAGGAGAGTGTCCTTATTTTCATGGCCGGACTCCAATCTATCGGATTTCCCCGATTTCTTCAAACGGGGGGATGATTTAGAAGGCGGCCGCGGACGACTGTGTCGACGACGTTGAACCCCCGGTCGAAGACCGCGAGGTTGGCGAGCTTTCCCGGTTCGAGGCTGCCCAGTTCGCGGTCGAGCCCAAGGACCGCGGCCGGCGTCAGGGAGGCCATTCTCACGGCGTCGCTCACGGAAACACCCGTCCACTCGATGATGTTCCTGACGGCCCTATTGAGGGACAGGACGCTCCCAGCCAGGGCGCCCCCCTCCTTCAGCCGGGCCTCGCCGCCGCGGAGGACCACGTCGAGGCTGCCGACCCGGTATTCGCCGTCCGCAAGCCCGGTGGCATTCATGCTGTCGGTGATGAGGCAGATCCGGCTGACGCCCTTCTGCCGGACGGCGATCCGCAGGGAGGCCGGATGGACGTGGATGCCGTCAGCGATGACCTCCGCCGTCACGCCGTCCGCGTCCAGGACGGCGCCGATGACGCCGGGCTCCCGCGGCGAAAACCCGCTCATCGCGTTATAAAGATGAGTGGCGTGGCTGACGCCGAGCTCAAAGCTCCGGAGGGCCAACTCGTAAGTCGCCTCAGTGTGGCCGATGGCAACCGTCAGGCCCCTCTCCCGGAGTCCCGGGATGAAGGTCAGGTTATCGCCGGCCTCGGGAGCCACGGTCAGGATCGTCTTCAAACCGCGGGAAGCCCCGACCAGGGCCTCGAGGTCCTCCGGGATGATGGGCTTGACAAAGTCCGGGTTGTGGGCTCCCCGCTTTTTGGCGCTGAGAAAAGGACCCTCGAGGTACAGGCCCAGGATTTCGGAGGGCATGGCCTGGCGGGAGGCGGATCTTACGCTCCGGACCGCACCCAGGATCGAAGACATGGCCGCCGACAGGGTTGTGGGGACGAACCCGGTCACGCCGCAGCGCGCCTGATGGGAAGCGATGGCCCGGAGTCCCTCGACGTCGCCGTCGATCACGTCCCGCCCGAGAGCGCCGTGGAGGTGAAGGTCGATCAGGCCCGGCGTGATGAAGCTATCGCCGTAATCCAGAACCGTTTCCACCCCGGGCCAAAGCGGCGCGCCCGGCTCGAGAATCCCGGCAATCCGCTCGCTATCGACGATGACCAGGCCGCCGGCAGCGAGCCGGCCGGGTAAAACCAAAGTCCCGCGCAACGCGTAGGTTTTCATGCCCTCTATCTCCGCACCTATCTCCGGCGCGGCCGGCTCTTCCCGCCGGTCCACTTAAGGTTCTTCCTGCGCGTTGGACCGGCGGGCCCTTTCGAGCCTCATGATCCCGAGTTGAAGGACGATGATCATCGCGCAGCTGATGATGGGGACGACCAGCCCGCGGCGGAGGCTCGAAGCGGCCGCGATCTTCCCCACGAGCCAGGGAGCCGTCATTCCGCCGACCAGGGCGACCATGAAGATCACGCTGAAGGCCGTGCCCGAAAACGCCGGGAAGGCGCCGCCGGCGACGGCCAGGGTTGTCGGGTAGATGGCGGCAAACCCGAGGCCGATGAGGACGATGCCCAGCGCGGCCACCGGCCCCGAGGGCGCCAGATAAATCAGAGAGGCCGCCCCGAGCGATAGGACCGCGCTCGCCAGGATCAGGCTCTCGTTCTTGATGATCTTGACAAGTTTCAGCGAAACGAGCAGCCGGCCCGCCATCATTCCCGCCCAGTAGCCGGCCAGGACGAGGGCGGCCTTCGTGGCCGGAAAATGAAAGGTCTCGTTGAGATAGGCCGCCAGCCAGCCGCCCGCCGTGAACTCGTTTCCGGATTCAAAGAAGAGAAGAAACGCGCAGAGCCAGAGCAGGGGATCGCGGATGACTTGGGCCGCCCGGCCAAGGGGGAATCCCCGGTCGTGCTTGGCCACCGGAAACCGCAGGGCCAGGAAGAGGCCGAAGGGGACGGCGCTCAGCAGAGCCGCGAAAATCAAGATCGTTCCCATCCCCAGGCTGTCCAGAAGAATTCCGACGAGGAACGGAATCGACAGGGCGCCGAACCCGAAGAAGATCCCGATCAGGTTGAGGGCGGCGCTCCGACTCTCCGGAAAGAGGTCGCTCGCCAGGGCGTTCGCGCCGCCGTTCAGGCCGCCGCCTCCCAGACCGAGGACGAGCGCCGAGCCGACGAGCCAGGAATAGGTCGTGGCCCGGCTGAAAGCGAAGAGGGACACGGCCACGAGCAGGGCGCTGAGAGCCAGTAAAGCCCGGAAGCCGAAGCGGTCGACGACTGGTCCGAAGATGACCGACATCACCAGCATGGCCAGGTTCATGACGAAAAACAGGTTGCCCGCTTCGCCCTTGGTGAACTGGATCCTCGCGAAAAGCGAAGGCAGCATAACGCCCAAGACGGCCATGACGATGCCGAAGACGAAGATCCCGGCGCAGGCCGACGCCATCAAGGCCCGGACGGACGACGCCGGTTTTTCGCCGCGGACCGTCACCGTGTCCATCCGAGCTCAGGCCTTTTTCGCCCGGCGCCCGGGCTTCCAGGACCGCGCGTAGTAAAACTCGGAGAACGCCTGGTAGACTTTGTCCAGGTGATCTTTGGGAATCCCCTGGACATTCGGCGAGACAAAAGTCGGAGGCACCTTCCCTTTTTTGGCGAGGAGCGCGGCCGTCTCGGCCACGAGCGACATGGCGATGGCCACCGCGGCGACGGTCGAACCCGCCGCCACCTTCTCCCGCTGCCCGACGTCCACCAGCGCGTCCTCGGGCGGCGTGCCGTTGTCGATGGCCACATCGGCGAGGGCGGAGAGGAACTTGCCGGACGAGTGCCGGGGCTTCGAGACGGCGTGGTTGGCATGGGAGGAGACCGTGATGATCTTGAGCCCTTTTTTCCTGGCCGCTCCGGCCACTTCGATCGCCGCGGCGTTCGTCCCCCCGTGCGAGAAGGCGATCAGGCAGTCGCGGCTCTCGAGGCTGTAGCTCTGGAGGAAGATTTCCGCATAACCTTCTTTTCTCTCGAGCCAGAGGAGCTCCCGGGCGCCTCCCGGCCCGATGACGTTCCACCACATCAGCCGCGGGTCATAGAGCGGGTAGAACCCGACAAAACTCCCGTACCGGGGGTAGAGGTCGAGGACAGGGATGACCGAGTGGCCCGTGCCATAGGTATAGATCCGGCCGCCGCGCCTGACCGACGCAGCCATGATCCGGGCGGCCGCCTGAATATTCTTCGCTTCCTGGGTTTTGACCTTCTCGAGGATTTCCTGGATCCGGTTGAAATAGACATGCGCCGACATCTGTTCCTCCTCTCGGATCAACGGGTGGACTCAAAGTAACACAGGGGCACGCCCATATCAAGATTCCGCGGATCGGGGAAATTGTCTCTTTTCTTTTTCTAGCGGCGGTTTCGCGCTTCGTGAATTCGCTATCCCACGGCGTCCCAGGCGAGCCGGGCGGCGCCGTAGAGCCCCGCGTTCTCTCCCAGCGCCGACAGCCGGATCTTGACCTGGCGGGCCGCGATCGGCTGGGCCCATCTCTTGAATTCGCGCTTCACCGGGCGGATAAGGATATCGCCCGCCTGGAACAGCCCGCCGCCCAGGACGACCATCTCCGGGTTCATCAGGCTGACGATGTTGGCGACGCCCATGGCGAGGTAGCCGACGGCCGAATCGAGGATGAACCTGGCGAGCCGGTCTCCCGACCGCGCGGCCGCGATCACCGCCTCCGCCGTGATATTCTCGAGCCGTCCCCGGATCAACCCTTTCATGGAAGAGGGGGCGCCGGTCCGCAGGAACTCGCGGGCCTGGCGGCCGATCGAGGCTCCCGAAGCCTCCGCTTCGAAACACCCCATGGCGGCGTACTCGGTTTTGAAGCGGGGGTCGAGGGCGAACCAGCCGACGGCGCCGGCGATGTCCCGGCTGCCCCGGCAGAGACGGCCGCCGCTCAGGATGCCGGCCCCGATGCCCGTGCCCACGGCCAGAAAGACGACATCCCGCAGGCCCCGGGCCGCCCCGCGCCACTGCTCGCCGAGCACATAGGCGTCGCGGTCGCTGCCGAGGATGACCGGCGTCTTCGTCAACGCCGCCAGTCGTCCCCTGAGCGGATAGTTGTCCCAGCCGGGAATGTTGGGCGCCCAAACCTTGCCTGTTTTCTCAAAGACGATCCCCGGGACGCAGACCCCGATGGCCCTAATTTCGCCGCCCTCACGAGCGGCAAGTTCCTCGAGGCCCCGGATAATCCCGGCGATCTGGCCGACCGGTTGGGCGGCCGTTCCTTTATCGACCGGCACCCGGACCCGGCCGGTCAGCCGGCCCTGGCTCGTGAATAACGCTCCTGCGATTTTGGTGCCGCCGACATCAATCCCGCCGCAGAAGGCTGTCTTGTTTTCTTTTCTCAACTTAACCGCCCTTTCCCTCGAGGACGACGACCCAGACGCCGCCCGGTTCCATGGCTTTTGACAGGACGAGCCGCCCTCCCCTGACGACCGCCGGAACCTCTTCTCCTGTTTCGAGGTTACGGGCCCTGTACGCTTCCCCCGGGATGGCGACGGCAAAATCGGCCGCCGTCTTCTTTTCACTGCGGTTGAACGCCAGGAGGACCCGGTACCCGTCGCCGGCCAGGAGCCTGGTCTCGATGAAGGCGTCTTTTTCCGCCGCGTTCACCTCGACGGGCCGGCTGAGTTTCAGCCATTCGAAGAGCCCGGCCAAAAACTTCCCGTTATTCGGGTTCTGGAAGTGATGGTAGGCCGAGGCGATGAACGAGCCGACGATCAGGGCCTGGCCCTTCCCGTGGGCGGACTGGATAACCGCCGGCCGGCCGTCCTCGAATTCGGCGAGCACCCGTCCCTTGTTTCCCAGGAGGTCGAAGGTCTCCTCGAAAAACAGCGTGTCCAGCTTGTCCCCGGGATCGAGAAGCGGCAGCGCCTCGCCGGCCGTCTTGACGACCATGATCCCCTTCTTCGTGATGGGGAGGACCGAGGACTCGCGGCAGCCCAGCACATCATGCAGCCCGCCGCCGGGGATGACGTCCGCTGAAAACCCGCGCTCGTCGATCCAGCCGCAGCGGGCCTCGACGACCAGCGCGCCGCCGTTTTCGACATAGGCGATGAGCTTCTTGATGTCCGCCCCGGCCATCATGACCGGATAAGGAACGATGAGCAAGCGGTATTGGGCCAGCCTCTCCGCCCCGAGGTCCATCACGTGCAGGAAATCGACGGGAATCTGACGCTCGGCGAAGGCGCGGTGCACCCCCTGGAGCGACTCGCTGAGGTTGTTCGTCCCGATGGCCTGTCCCTCACCGGTAAACGTCTGCTGGCCCCCGACCATGTGCTCGAGGGGATTGTAGAGAATCGCCACCTCCGCTCTGGCCGGCTGCGCCCTGAGAAAAAGCTCCATGTTTTCGGTGATGACCTGGGCCACCTTCCCGGCTTGGACGGCCCGCTCGGTGACCTGGCCGTCGAGCTCGACCAGGCCGTATCCCCCCGCTTCATAGCCCGAGCTCATGGGATAATAAGCATAGACGTTGACGGCCCGCGCGCCGTAGGCGATGACCGACCATATCCAGTCGCGGAGGTCGGCCCCGACGACCGGCATGCTGAGCTTCATCCCGAAAACGCCGTAGCCGGCCTGGAGCTCTCCGACATAGAACCCGCCGTTCCGGAGGTTCATCGACCGGACAAAGTCGTGTCCGGCCGCCCGGTAGAACGGCGCCCAGGGACGCGTCGTCCAGGCGTGTTTCGGATAAAGCGAAACCCCGTAGTAATCGACGACGCCCGCCATCTTGCGGTCGTCCGGCGTCCCGCTCCAGACGGGCTTCGTGAACAGCCCGGGGCCCGCGGAATGGCTGGTCGTCACGCCCTCCGGAATGACCGCCTTGACCGCCGCGGATTTCAGGCGCAGGTCCTCGGCCAGCTTGTCCGAGATGTAGCTTTTCCAGTCGATGTAATCGGTGTAGGTCAGGATCGTCCCGAACCGGGGCGGGTCGACCTCGTCCCAGTTTTCGAAAGTGCGATACCAGGCCGCGTTGAGGCTCCGGAGAGCTCCGTATTTTGTTTTCAGCCACTCGCGGAACCTCGCCTTGCTCGAGGGGCAGTAGCAGAACTGGATGTGCTCCAGGTCCCCCAGGTGATAGATTTCCGCCCAGTTGATGATGTGCGGCTCGCTCCACAGGTCCCAGCCCAGGAAAGACGGCCTGTCCTTGACGACCCTGGCGGCCTGGGCAAAGAACTGGAGGATTTTCTCCCGGACTCCGGGTTGGTCGAAGCAAAATCCCGGCGAAGCCTGGGATTCGACGGTCAGGCCGTTCGAGGCGACGAATTTCGAGTCCGGGTACTTGCGCCCCACCCAATCGGGCGCCGAGTCGATATAGACCTGAACCAGCACCTTGAGCCCGACCTGCTCCGCCAGGTCGACGACCGTTTTGAGCGCGCTGAAATCATAGCGGCCTTCTTCAGGCTCGCAGTTCGTCCACTCGATCCAGGTGCGCACGGTGTTGAACCCGAGGGCTTTGATCTGGTCCAGGTCCTTCCGCCAGAGCCTGGCGGAGCCGGCCGTCACCTTCTCGAGCATCGGCGCCCGGGCCTTGCCACCGGCATACCAGACGGAAACGGGGAAAAAAGCCCTGCCGGCTGGTGCAGCCGGCCCCGCCCGCAGGACGAGCGCCAAGCCCAGGCCGGCAACAGCGGCGAGGACCGTTGAGGCGATGTTCGCTGGTTTTTTCATGCCCATTTCTCCTCTTAAGCCACGGCTCCGGCGGGGCCGTCCGGCTGCCGGTCCTCTAAGATATTAAAAAAGGCGGTGGATGTCACCACCGGGCCGAAGCCAGGCGCCGCGCCCCATCAGGAAGGTTGGGTCACTGAAGATCAGGCCGGGCTGCCGAGCCGCCGGGCGGCCGCCTCCATGAGCAAAAAGAAGGCCTGCCCCTCGGTGGCCGTGCCCGGAGACTCGAAATTCGGCGACCCGCAGACGCCCTGGACAAGGCCCAGGTCATCCACTTTCCGGCGCGCGGCATCCCGCATGCGGCGGGCCGGTTCAAGGTAGGCCTTCTTCAGCCAGCCGCCCCCCACGCCAGTATAGATGGCGGTGGCCAGCATCTGCGCCAGGTTGGTCTCGACGAAGGTGCCTGGATCGTCCACGACATTATGGAACAATCCGTCGGGCCGCTGCCGGGCCAGACAGCCGTCGAGCACGCCGGTCACGTAACCGGTCAGCCGGTTTCGCTCCCCGGCCATTGCCAGCGGGAGCGAACCGAGGACCCGGGTCATGCCGGCCGCCGCCCAGCCGTTCCCCACGCCCCAGCAGGCTTTCAGGTCGAACCCTTTTTTGGCGTCATCCCAAATGTGCGAGAAGAGCTTCTTCTCCGTGTCCCAGAGAACGTTCCTCATTCCCTCAACCTGCCGGACCGCTTCTTCGGGTCGACCCGCCGCCGCGAGAAACGGCGGCGCCATGTACATCGAATCCACCCAGACCTGCGGCTTGTTCGCAACGTGGTAGAGGGTCCCGTCCTTGCGGCGGGGCGCGCGTTCGAGGAGATAGGAAAGCATCTTATCGGCGGCCGTCTTGAGCCGAGGATCACCGGTCTCCCGGGCGGCAAAAAGCAGGGCTTCGCCGTTGGCCGCCGGGTCGGTGACCCCATCCCAGCAGCTGATGACCGCCAGCCGGCCGTCCTCGATCTGGCGGACGACGGCTTCCCTGGCCATGAGCACGACGAGCTCCTTCTCTCCGAGCTCGAGGAAAGCCTGCGCCGCGACCCCCTGCTCCCAGGCGTCCCGCTGCATGGTCAGCATCGCGCGCATGACTTTGGCGAGGAGGGGGTCTTTCTCCCTGAATGGAAAACTCGGGGACGGGTTCGGCTCCTGTGCCGCCAGGGACGAGGCCGCCCCGGCGATGCCTATTGTCCGCCTCAGGAAGGTCCGGCGTTTCATCGTCTCTTTTCAGCTCCGAGCAGATGGTCGATCCGCACGAAGGCGTAGCCTCTGTTTTTAAGGCCGGTGACGAGGTCGTCGAGCCGGAAATGGAACTTGTCCTTCCTGTCGGGGTGGGTGCCGATGTGAAGGAGCAGGATGAATCCGTTGAGGCCGTGCGGGTCGGATTTCTCGTAATC
>Ga0154742_1081_pt4 | contig 13012 bp, 6 predicted proteins | sample Rifle2008BG16ft_FD_105750 | JGI IMG/M metagenome (GOLD analysis project Ga0154742, IMG submission 105750) | Candidatus Aminicenantes bacterium RBG_16_63_16 | reverse complement strand
TGGCGGCCAGGCTGCCCGCCGCAACGGCTTCCTGGCCGATGGAAAGATGCGTGGCGCCGGTGAACTGGAACCCGTCGCACGGCGTGAACTTGCCCTGCTTCATCTCGACGATCGTCTCCTCGAAGAACCGGTTCATTAGCATGACCCTGAACATGCGGAGCGCGGCCAGGGGACTCAGCGTCTGGTTGCGGAGCTCGGTCTCGAGGTCGGCTTGGTACGAGAAGATTGGAATGGGAGGAAATGTGATCTGCCCGGGTTTTGTTTCTGGCAGAATGTCGCATTCTTTCATGGAATTTTCCTTAAGGGAGCGCTTATTTTACCCCAAGACAGGCGCCGCGTCCAACGCCGTCACTACCCTTTCAGATTTCGCCTTTCAGGGCCCTGTCACGGCGCGTCCCTGTCCGTCGGACCTTGACGGAGACACTCTCATGTTCCGAAGGCCCTCCCTGATTCGAAGGGAGGGTTGGGAGGGAAAATAATACCATAAAAGAGTCTGGGGAAGTGTCTCCGATGCAATCCGTAGCTCCGGGCGGGCAGGGACTGGCGCCGCGCCACCCTCCTAGTGATCTCCCGGGCGGCAGCTATTTTACGGGAGCGCTGTGGCGCAGGCGGGAGCCGAGGGCTTCCAGCGCGCGATAATAGGGCTCTATGCTCGGAAGAAAATGACGCTCGTCGCGGGCGTGGGGGCCGATGCCGGTCTGGCCCCAGACGACGCCCTGTCCGCCGGGAGCGAAGCGGGCGCTCGTGGCGGGGAGCTTCCGTCCGAGGACAGGCTCTTTTCCGGTCCCCTCGCGCACCGACTCGAGCAAGAGCCTCAAGTAGATATTTTCCGGGCTGCAGGCGATCCCGTTCTCCGCGGCGACGATCGCGAGGTCGAATCCCTTGTCATTGCAGTATGCCCGCACGCGCTCGACGACCGGTTCGACGCTGTCCTGGGGGACAGGCCGGATCTCGATCCCCAATACCCCCAAGCTGGCCGTGATGTTGAAGACGCCCGTTTCGCCGACCCGGATGAAGGGGAACCGGACCTGGGATTTCCAGCCGGCGGAACCGCCCAGGGTCAGCATTCCGCTGAGCATTCCTTCAAGCTCTTCGCGGGCCTTGAACAGACGGGCGGTGAGGTCGCCAGGCGCCGACGCCATGCCGGTGTGGCCGCGCTCCCCGTGGGCCGAGACCTCGAGACGGATGAGCCCGCGGTTTTCGACGCACACCTCCCCCGCGAGCTCGTCGCCCCGCTCGCCGGTCCGCTCGCCGGCGATGAGGAGGCCCGGCGCATACCCGGACTGCCGCCGGATCTCCGCGAGCACGTGCGGCGTGCCCATGGGCTCGCCCTCGCCGATTTCCTCGTTGCCGACGAGGAGGAGCTGCATCCCGGGAAACGGTTCCTTCCCGCGGCGCACGTCCTTCATCCACACAAGATAGGTGGCCGCCACGGTCTTCATGTCCGCGGCGCCTCGGCCGACAAGATAATCCCCTTCAACACGCGGCACGAACTGCGAATCGTCGGGCTCGGGCTCGACGACGTCGAAATGCCCGGAGAGCATGACCGGGGCCTCGGCCCCGCCCGGAAACCCGATGAGGACGGCCGGGTACTTCCCTTTTTCAAAGATGGCGACCTCGAGGTCGGCCTGTCTGGCGTAATCGTAGATGAGTGTCGCGGCGCGGCGGACTTCATCAAGGCGCTCGAGGCCGGGCGGCGCGTTGGTCACCGAGGGGATGCTGATGAGCTGGCGGGCCAGGTCGACGACCTCCGCCGTCTTGTTCGGATAGCTGACCCTGAGCCAGGCGCCCGACGGCGGGCTGAAGCGGACGGGGGACCCTGGTTCGCGGCGCGCTTCGTCGCGGGCCCGGCCGAGGAGCGATTGCCACTTCACGGAATCCTCATGCGGACTCACGAGCTCGGCGGCGATCTTTTCGATGTCCCGGGCGACCTGGGCCTCCCTTTCCTCGGCGAGACCGACGAGAAGCTCTGCCGGCACCACGGTCTGACCGCCGAGCTCTCGCCGGAGCCGCTCCCTCATCCGCTCGGCCGTGTTCGGGGCTCCCGCCGCCATTTCCGCCAGGGGCTCGAGAAGGTCTTTCCGCCCGAGAGCTTCCGCCAGCGGGCGGAGCTCCTCCAGGGTCCGCTTCAAAAAATTCCTCAAGGTCACGGGCTTCCCGGTGAAGGGATCTTCGATGTCGGCCCTCAAGCCGGCGAGTGCCGCGCTCTTTTCGTTCCGCCGGGCGCGGGCCAGGTCCTCGGCGTCATAGCGGAAGGCGCGGGCGTAGGTCGGGTCGCCGTAGAAGCGTATGAGGAGGAGCTCTTTGAGGGCCAGGTTGGCGATGTCGAGCTCCAAAGAATGTCCGCCCTCGTCGGTCCGCACCTCGACCCGGGCCATCGGCAGGTCGATCCGCGCGAGGAGGTTTTGCTTGATGATCTCCTCGGCCATCTTCTCGGCGGCCGTTGATTCCCCCGAGCCGTACAGACCTCGGCGGTAGAGCGCGTGGAGCTGGTCGCTGCTGATGGCGATCAACCGCTCGACCGGCTCGGCGAAAGAGCGCGCCCGCACCGCCGTCCAGTTGTTGTTTCCGAACCGGATGCCCCGCCTCACAAGGTCATAAGAGAGGCGGAGGTAATCCGCGTGCGAGCGGTAGAGGTTGGGGAGGTCGAGCGTCTCGGGGCTGGGAAACGTGAGGTTCCGGACCGAGTCGAAGTCCGTGAGCGCCGCCACCGCTTCCCCGTCGCGGACTTCCGGGCGCAGGGGAGTGCTGGCCGTCGTCGCGATGAACAGCGAGGCGAACGCCCTCATCAGGCGGGTGCCCTCGATGTAGACCTGGTTTTTAAAACTGTCCAGGTGCTCGTCGCCCCGCTCGGACGGGGGCAGGTGCATGAAATCCCAGACCAGCAGAGGCTCGGGCAGCGAGAGGTTGGCGTGAATTCCGGAAGTGGCCAGTTGAGCGCCGTAAAGGTCGATACAGTGCTCAAGATAATGGCGTTTGGCGAGGTTCCAGCCGCCCGGTATCGACTGGTGGTCGACGGGGACCGTCTGCAGGAGGTTCCCGTGAAAATAGTGCAGCCGCTCTCCGAACGCACGGCCGGTCCGGTTGAGCGCGTTGGCCAGGCAGCCTTCGAGAAGCCGCGCCTCGTATACGGCGCCGACAGGGGAGTAGTACGGCCGCGTGACCCACTCCACCATCCAGTGGAAGACCTCGAGCTGGCTGCGCTCGACGAGCCAGGCCGGCAGGAAATCGGCGCGGAGGACATCGACGAAGGAGCGCTTGTCCGGCCCGGAGCCGACCACCTGGAGCGGCCGCATCCCGGCGTCCAGCATGTTCCACTCGAGCTCGAGCCCGCAGGTGCCGGCCTCCGGGAAACTCTTCAGGGCCTCCTGGCGGGCGAGCTCGTATTTCTCGATGAACCGCGCGAGCTCACCCGGCGACGAGAGCATCGAGGCCTTCCATCAGGCGCCGGACCGCGCCGATCGTCTTTTCAGCGGGCGTCGCGTAGGAAAAGCGGATCCAGTCGCCTCCATAGATTGAGAAGAAGGCGCCGGGAACGATCGCCACTCCATGCTCTTCGGCAAGATACTGTCCCAGGGGCTCGCTGTCCTTCATGCCCTTGGCCCGAAGCCACTTGGCGACGTTGAGGAACGCATAGTAGCCCTGGCCGAGGATCGCGGTCAGGCCGTTCTCCTCGATGAACTGCCGGAGGGCTACGCGGCTCGCGTTCGTCGGTTCGACGATCGACCGCGAAGCCTTATCGTAGCCCATCGTGTAGGCGGCCATGGCGACCGCCGTGGAATAATACGAGGGAATCACGGTGTGAGAGGCGCGGGCGGCGATCCATTTCACGACTTTTTCGGAGGCGATGAGATGGCAGTTGCGGACGTTTGAGGCGCCGAGCGATTTGGTAATGCCGTCGAGGAACATCAGGCGCGCCCGCTCCTCGGGACTGAACTGCTTGATGAAGGAGTTGAGGTCCATCGGCCGCTCGTCGGTGACGTAGTGATACATCCAGTCGTAGAGGACGAAGGCGACTCCCAGCCGGAGGGCGGTTTTACCCAGGCTGATCTGTTGATCGACCGTCAGGGTGTTTCCGGTGGGGTTGTCGGGGTTGGTGATGACCAGGCCGGCGACCTTGCGGCCCAGGCTTGCGGCGTAATCGGCGCATGCTTTCAGGCCGTCTTCGGTGTAAGCCCAACCTTCTTCCGGCCGGCCGGGCGCGAGGAGGACGTTCGCGCCGACCCCGTAAGGTCCCCAGTTGTAGGAAATCCAGGGAACGCGCCCGACGATAAGAAGATCGCCCGCGCGTCCGTGGCCCAGGGCGAGCATCGCGGTGTAGGCCTTCATGAGGGCATCGCGGCCGCCCACCGTGGCCAGGACGTTGGCCGGTCCGAGGCCCGTGGCGGCGTCGAGCTTCCAGTATGCTTCGACGACAACGCGGCGGAACTCGTCCGTGCCGTAGGGCATATCGTAGGCACTGCCGTGGCGGCGCTGAAGCTCGAGCGCCGCGACCAGAAGCTCCTCGGGGACGCCGGGGAGGCTCGCGCCGCCGTCGCCCTGGGAGGCATCGAACATCGGGGAATCCGGCCGGCGGTTCTTGTAAACGGCCAGGCTTTTGTTGATCAGGAACATGCGCGACGGGGGAATATCGAACATGTTCGACAGGTGATCGCTCACCGGGACCAGGTTTTCGTGAGGGACGACCGTGACGGGATTCTCCCAGGATTCGGACATCTTCATCACTCCTCCGATAGATGATGGGCCATGGGAACGGGTGCGCCGTCTGCAGACCCGCGCGAGTCTAGCACACTCGCCGGGCCGAATCAATTCCCTTATGAATTATTTTTCAGGATTTATTCTAGAGCCGGGCCGGGCCCGCCGCAGGGCGGTTTCCCCCCTGCCTTTACTGCGCGGAGTAGGTGAGGCTTAAGACGTCAGCCCCGTAAACGCTTGCCACCGCCGTCTTGGAGTACATGTATCAGTGATGTGCGAATTTCGGCTGCATTTCCCGGACGCTTTTAAATAAACACCTCCAGGGCATCGCAGGCGAGGCGGCCGGCGGTTTGGGTGAGGGTGACGGCGTGAAAGCCGAGGGGCAGGTCGGCGACCTCGAAGACAGGCCGGGATGGCCCATCCCGCGGGCAAGTGAGGATGATCTCGCCCTGTTCGCGCCCGTCGACAAGGATGCGCGCGCGGCCGAAAGCCGGGCCTCGTGGGCTCCACAGCCGGAATCCGCGGCCGCGGTAGTTCCACTTGGCGGCGATACCGGCGGTCGCGCAGGCATACCCCTGCCCGAATTTGAAGTGCGCGCTCTTTTCCTCTTCCCAGCCGTCCTGGCCCGAGCCCGCCCCGAGAATGGCATCAGTGGCCAGCAGGAACTTCGAGCAACTTTCGCCCAGGTTTGAAAGCAAAAACCTGTCCACATAAAGGATACCGGGAGATTCGGCGACAAACCCGATGCTTCCGGCGCCGGCGGGCGCTTTACTTGAAAAAACCTCGCCTCCGCCTATCGAGATAGACAGCCGTCCGCCGCGCTGCCGGATTCGCACGATCTCGCGCGCCAGCTGATCATGGTCCGGGGGGTGGCCTTGACGAACGCTCTGCGAGTGCTTTTCGCGAGGCGGGAGAGTCCCTCGCCCCAAGACAGATGCCTCGCCTGCGACGTTGCTCTGCCTCAGCTCCCAGCCTACGTCCGCGATGGCCAGCTCCGTGCAATCCGAAAAGACGAGGGAGTGCGGTCCGCCGTCCGCATGCCAGATGCGGTTAGTCCCGAGCGGCGCCCGGTGGTTCCAGACGAGCCGCCATGCGCCGGTCGCCCTGATTTCAGCCTTAAGCTCGAAATCACGATGCTCCCTGAGCAGCAAGCTGAGGGCTGGCCCGTTGGGAGCGGAGAGAGTGAACCCGTCGCGGTCGGGTCTATTCCAATTCCGTTCGGCCAGGTTGATCGTTCCCCGGTCAGCGCCGTCCTTTGACGGGAAAAGTGCTTTTAACGAACCCGTCGAATCCACAAAACCGGAAAATGTCTGCCCCCACAGGCCGCGCGCCTCCCTCTCGACGGGCTCGTCGTGCCAGCAGGAGCCGCAGCGCTCGACCGTCCAGGCCGTCGGGATGTGGGCACGCTCGAGCGGGGCGCGAAATATCGCCTGAAAGCTCCGGTTGGCCCCGACCGACGTGGCCGGAGCGTAGACATCGCCTTGATAAGTGAAGCTCGGATACCACTCGATAGGTGCGGGATGGAAGGCGCCGCTCTGGGGATAGAGGAGAAGCTCAGGCGGAGAATATGGGCCCGAGGGTTTCGCCGCCGTCATGGCGACCAGCGCCCAGGTCCCGCCGGCGTTCCGCGGCGTGGACATATCCGCCAGGATCAGCCAGTCGTTTTTCCGCCTGAATAGGGTCGGAGCATAAACGCGCTTGTATTTTCCGAGAATGAGCGGCTGACGCGATTCGGCGTGGATAGGTTCGGGCGCTCTGGCGAACGGACCCTCGGGCCGGTTGGACCGAGCATAAGCCAGGCCGCCGTCCGAGTTGTCAGGATTGGCCCAATCATAGATCATGTGGTAGGCGCCGTCGTCGAAACATACGGAGATATCGGGCATGCCGCCGGGCTTCTTGCCGTCGCCGTCGAAGGTCGTCGGCGATCCGCTCAGCACGATCCCAAGGTCATCCCAGGAGCCGCCGCGGTCCCTGGAACGCAGAAGCCGGCAGCCTCCGGCGGGCCAATAGCCGCGAGGGTACATGCCGATGTAGGCGTACCAGAACTTGGCGGGTGGATCCTCGAACAGGAAACCGTTGACCGGCCATTCGAAAGGAGGGGCGCCGCGGTAGATCGGATTGCCGGCGAGGCGGGTAAAAGAATCAAACGAGGCGTCGCCAATGCACGGGTGGTGAAGCCATAAATCGCGGTAGGCGGCACGCGCGACGTCAATTGTGCCGCCCGTATCCTCTGCCTTGGCGAAGGCCGGCCGACGGGCTCCCAGCGCATCGTTTGCTAAGGCCATGACCGCGCTGAGCGAGGATTTCAGGAACGCCCGCCGCAAGACTCCCCGGGAGTGGATCTTCATCAGGGGGAAAATAATCCCCGCTCGAAGCGAAGTCAAGGCGGCGAAAGATGTTCAACGGTCAAATGCCGGAACCGCCCGCCGGCCGAATCCCTAATGTCTTAGGCGCAGGCTTTCGGCTTGGAGGCAGAAAACCGCGGGGAGAGCGCCAGAATAAGAAGAGCGACTGCCCCGAGTAAAAGAACAAGGTCAATCCGCACGCCCAGCCGGAAAGCGCCGAACAGCGCGTAGAAAAGCCCCAAGGCCCCAAGCGTGATCGAAAGGCTCCGGGACGAGAACCCGTTGGCGAGAAGCGAAAACCCGATCACGAAGGACAACGTCGGGCAGGGGATGAGGCCGCTCGGCGCCGCATAAAGATACCTGAGCCACGACCCGCCTTCGAGAAAGTGAGGGTAAATCCAGCCGAATATGATCATCAGAGCGCCGGCGGCCGACGCCCAGACGGGCGCCGGCTCCACCTTCTCCGGAGGCCGGCGCAAGGCGATGGCGATCACGGCCATTGCAGACAGCAGAAATACGAGGCCGTTGAACGGATTCCTGTATGCCCACGCCAACGTGCTCACCGAAAGAAGCGGAATGGCGAGCGCCACGGCGCCGGCCCTTCTGGCCGGCCGCCAGCCGAGGACGATCCCAATCACCGTGATGGCAAGCCAGGCGTGCCAGCTTATGGCCAGAATGCGCTGTTCATTGACGATCGCGGCGAGAGCCTGGAGAATTTCAGTCGGCGTCGGCATGCTTGAGTCCCATTGGATTCGACGATATCTCATGGCCGGAGGTGCTGTCAATCCGGCGACGTTTGAGCGGATCGCGTTCTCAGCGCAAATTTATCAGCCATCGGAAAATCTGGGGAAAACGATCCCTTTTCCGGAGAAAATGGTCATGTCCCGATTTTCCGGAGCCCCGCGTGTATAATAGATCCTCAGACGCGAAGGCGAAGCCCATGGATGATTCCCCTACTTTATTCCACCCGCTCGTCGCCAAGTGGTTCCGCGAGCGGGTGGGTACCCCGACGGCCGCCCAGGCGAGGGCCTGGCCGGCGATCGCCCGGGGCGAGCATGTGCTCGTGACCGCGCCGACCGGAAGCGGTAAAACACTGGCCGCCTTTCTCTGGGCCATCGACCGGCTGATCAGCGGGAAATGGGGAAGCGGCTGCACCCGCGTTCTCTATGTCTCGCCGCTCAAGGCGCTCAACAACGATATCCAGCGCAATCTTCTCGGGCCGCTCGCCGGGCTCGAAAAGGCGTTCGGCGATGCCGGCGTCCCTTTCCCCGAAATCCGAGTCGAGACGAGGAGCGGTGATACGCCCCAGTCGGTGCGGCAGCGGATGCTCCGGCGGCCGCCCGAGATCCTCATTACCACCCCGGAAAGCCTTAACCTCCTCCTGAGCGCCAAGTCCGGCCGGTCGGTCCTCGATTCGCTGGCCACGGTCATCCTGGACGAGGTCCACACGGTCGTTTCCGGCAAGCGCGGCGTCCACCTGATCACGGCGGTCGAGCGATTGGTGCCTCTCTCGGGCGAGTTCCAGCGGATCGCCATGTCGGCGACGGTCAAGCCGATGGAGGCCGTCGCCGAGTTTGTTGGCGGATTCAGGCTCGAGCCGGCCGGCGGGCCTCATGCCGGAGTTCGAGAGGCGGGAGGCCCCGGGGCGACAGGCGGGCCGCGCTTCGTCCCCCGGCCGGTGACGATCATCGAGTCCAAGGAAGAGAAATCCTATGAACTCAAGGTCGTCCGGCCCGAAGCCGACGCCGCGGACCGTGCCGAGACTGAAGTCTGGCCCGGGCTGGTGCGGGAATTCCATAGGACCATCGACCGGAACCGCTCATCACTCTTTTTTGTCAGGAGCCGCCGCGCGTCCGAGAGCCTGGCCTTCAGGATCAACGCCGGGGAGCCGGCCCCGCTCGCGTATTCCCATCACGGCTCTCTTTCGAAGGAGCTCCGCCTGGACGTCGAGACGCGGCTCAAGTCCGGTGACCTTAAGGCGATTGTCGCCACAAACTCTCTCGAACTCGGGATCGACATCGGCGCGCTCGATGAGGTCATCCTCGTCCAGTCCCCGCCCTCGATCGCCTCGGCCGTCCAGAGGGTGGGGCGCGCAGGGCACCAAGTCGGGGCCGTGAGCCGCGGGACCTTCTTTCCCACCCACGACCAGGACGTCGTGGAGTCGGCCGTCATCGTCCGCGCCATCCGCGAGGGGGATATAGAAGAGACGTGCCCGGTCGAAAACGCCCTTGACGTCCTGGCCCAGGTCCTCCTCTCGATGCTCGGGACGGAAGTCTGGGACATCGACGCCCTCTACGACCGGATCCGGACGAGCTGGCCCTACCGGCGCCTGCCCCGCGGGCAGTTCGACCTCGTCCTCGAGATGCTGGCCGGGCGCTACGCCCACACCCGGATCCGGGAGCTCAAGCCGAAGATATCGATCGACAGGATCGACAACACCGCGGCGGCCCGACCCGGAGCGCTTCTGAGCCTTTTTCTTTCGGGCGGGACGATCCCCGACCGGGGTTATTTCCATCTCCGCCACGAGGAGACGGGGGCTCTCATCGGGGAGCTCGACGAGGAATTCGTCTGGGAGGCGACCCCGGGCCAGAACTTCGCTTTCGGGACCCAATACTGGACGATCCGCAGGATCACCCACAATGAAGTCCTCGCCCTCCCGGTCCGCCTCAAGTCGGCCGAGGCGCCGTTCTGGAAAGGAGAGGTCTTCAACCGGAACGCTCACCTCTCGGACCGGATCGCGGCCTTCATGGAGGAAGCGGATAGAAGGCTCGAGGACCCGGACTGGGCCGCTGAGCTCGAACGGGAAGCCGGCCTCAACACCGGGGCGGCAGGACGGCTCGTCGACTATCTCAAGCGCCAGAAGATCGAGACGGGCGCGCCGCTTCCAGGCTTGGGCCGAATTCTCGTGGAGCATGTCCAGACGGGCCCTGACGGCTACCCCGGAAACCAGATCATCCTCCATACCCTCTGGGGCGGCCAGATCAACCGGCCGTTCGCCTTGGCGCTCGACGCTGCCTGGGAAGACCGCCATGGCTACAGGCTTGAGATGTACACCGGGGACGATTCGATCGTCATGCAGCTCCCTCACGACATGACAGGCGACGAGCTCATCGGACTCGTTAACGAAGGCAACCTCGAGACGCTCCTCCGGAGCAGGCTCGAGAGCTCCGGCTATTTCGGCGCCCGGTTCAGGGAGAACGCGGGCCGGGCGCTCCTTCTCGCGCGGCGCCGGGCCAACGAGCGGCTGCCGCTCTGGATGAGCCGGCTGCGGTCGCAGAAGCTCCTCCAGGCGGTCATGGGCCTTCCGGATTTCCCAATCCTTCTCGAAACCTGGCGGACATGCCTCCGGGACGAGTTCGACCTTGACGCTTTGAAACGGAAGCTGGCCGGCGTCGCCTCCGGCGCGATTGGAGTATCGGAGTGCGTTACCGAGCGGCCGAGTCCGCTCGCCCGGAACATGACCTTCGGGCAGCTCAACAGGTATATGTACGCCGGGGACGAACTGCCGGCCGACCGGCGGTCGCGGCTGCGGGGCGAACTGCTGCGCGAAGTCGTGTTTTCGCCCGGACTCAGGCCGGCCGTGTCGGCCGCGACGGTGCGGCGGTTCGAAGAGAAGAGGCAGAGGTTGAGCCCGGGTTACGCGCCCGCGCCGGACCGGGAAATTGTCGATTGGATCAAGGAGAGGGTGATGCTGCCGTGGCCGGAGTGGGAACGATTAATGGGGGCGGTGGCGCGCGATCATGCCCCCGACGAAGAAACGACGGCGGACAGCGAAGCCAAGGAAGCGAGGTCGGCGGCCGGACGAGAAACCGGCCCGGAGGCGGCCGAAGAGATCGAAGAGGGGCAATCGGTCGCCCACGGCCCGGCCGAAGTATCGCCCGAGGCGGCATCGAGGCTTGTCCGAATCAGCACCGGCGCCTTGCCGAGCCCCGTGGTGTGCGCTCTCGAGCGGCTGCCGGAAATCCTGAAAGCCGTCTGGCCGGGCCAGGAGCCGAGGGTGACGACTCCCTCGGGTGAGCCGGTCTCACCGGGGCTCATCGAAGCCGCCGTCCGTGCCTGGAAACAGCCGGACGAGGACCCCGATGCCCTTCTCACGCCCCTCCTCTCCGAATGGCTCCAATCCTACGGCCCCATCCGCCCGGAGGAGATCTGCCGGGCGCTGTCTCTCGACCTTTCGCGTCTCGACCTGGCGCTTGAAGACCTGAGGGATTCCGAAGCGGTGATCGAAGGGACGCTCATCAAGGACGAGGCTGAAAACTTCATCTGCGACGCTGATAACTATGAGGTCCTCCTGCGCCTAGAGCGCGCCGCTTATGCCCCGTCGTTTGAGCCCCAGGCGGTGGACAAGCTCCAGCTCTTCCTTGCGCAAGTCCATGGTCTGGCCCCGGGATTTCAGAGCGGCCGGGAAACGCCGGAAGAAAAAACCTTTCGGACCGTCGAGCAACTGGCGGGCTGCGCGCTCCCCGCCCATCTCTGGGAGGCCGAAATCCTGCCCGCCCGCGTCCCCGGTTACACCACGACTCAGCTCGATTTTGTCCTCGGACAGTCCGACCTCCGCTGGCAGGGAAGGCCCGGCAGGGAGGTCCGCTTTTTCTTCGAGCGGGACCTCGACCTTCTCCAAGCCGAACGCGAAGCCGTGGGCGCCGGCGAACACGGACCGGAAGCCGCCTGGGTCGAGGCGGCCGGCCCCGAGTCTTCACCGACCGAGGCTGTTGCTGCGGCCTTGTTTTCCGACCCGCATGCCCGGTACGATTTTGGCACTCTGCTCAAGAGGGCGGGCGGCGATATCGCGACCCTGGAACAAAAGCTCTGGGACGGAGTCTGGTCGGGGGGACTGACAAACAACACCTGGAGCGCCCTGCGGCGCGGGCTCCAGACAAAGTTCCATGTCGGCGAGGTCATCGAACGACAGAAGCGAAGCCTGGAATACGCCCCCAGGCGCGAGAGCCTAAGGCTTTCCGCATGGCGGGAATCGCAGGCTTACCCCGGAAGCTGGTTTCTCCTGCCCGCGCCTTCCCCCGCCGGCACCGGTGACCTGATCGAGAGGGAAGAAGTCCGGAAGGACAGGGTGCGCCTGCTCCTTGACCGTTACGGCGTTCTTTTCCGGGAGCTTCTGGCGAGGGAGGCCTCTCCTTTCCGCTGGCCGGATGTCTTCCGGACGCTCCGGCTCATGGAGCTTTCGGGCGAGGTTTTGTCGGGCTATTTTTTCAAGGGGATCCCCGGGCCGCAGTTCATGGCCCCGGCGGCCTTCCGGATTTTCCTGAAGGATGCGCCGGGAGAGCCGGTTTTCTGGCTGAGCGCCGTGGACCCGGCGTCGGCCTGCGGGCTGCCTCTTGAAGGTTTGCGGGGAGAGCTCCCGAAGCGGGTCGAAGGGACGCATCTTGTCTACCGCGGGACGCGCCTCGTGCTGGTCTCTCAACGAAACGGCCGGCTGCTTCAGTTCGCGGTGCCGCCCGACGATGAGCGGCTTCCCGAATATCTCGGCGTATTCCGGCACCTTTTGGGCCGGGAATATGCGCCTTTCCGTCGCGTCGTTATGGAGACGATTAACGGCGACCCGGCACCCGCGAGCCCCTACCTTCCGGCCTTCAAACAGGTCTTCGATGCGATCGTGGACGTCAAGAGGGTTCGCTTTTCCGGCGTGTCGAACGATAGTCTGGACGAGGGTTATCAGGGAATTAGCCTTCGCAAGTTATTGCGCTTCACGTCTTGTTCCGAAGATCCGCCCATCGTCCGTACTTTTTACGATTCCAGCTTAACCTTTTTTTCGAGCGTCCCGCCGTGCCGGGATTCGTAGCGCACGGTGATCTCTCCTTTTCCCTGAACCAGGAACTGGTATTCCGTTTTGCCGAATCCCGGAACGAACAGGAACTGCACCTCCGGCCGGAATTTCTTGTAGCTCACGAGATCGGTGAAGGCATTGTTGAGCACGCCGCCGGCGACCACCTTCGCCGACGCACCCGAGACCCTCA
>Ga0154742_1078_pt2 | contig 13228 bp, 7 predicted proteins | sample Rifle2008BG16ft_FD_105750 | JGI IMG/M metagenome (GOLD analysis project Ga0154742, IMG submission 105750) | Candidatus Aminicenantes bacterium RBG_16_63_16 | reverse complement strand
TAGCGTTTCGAGATAGCGGGACTTCATCTGCCGGGAGCCCATGGCCTGCTTGAGCGGCGGGAGCCTGAGGATGACGCCCAGGACGGCGGACATGGCCCGGTGGCTCAGGAGGGCCTGGTTGTCGAAGATGAGGTTCTGGAGCTTTCCCCGCTCGATGGCCATCAGGACGGCCTTGTGGGTCGAATTGAGCGGTGTAATCACGCGCTCGGCCCTGGAGACGAGGCGGAGGCTCTTCGTTTTGCAGACCCGGACGCAGACGGCGCAGCCCAGGCAGAGGTTCTCGTCGAGCTTGGCCCTTTTTTTTCTAGCGTGGAGCGGGTCATTGGCCGACACCGTGGTCATGGCTTCGACGGGGCAGACGGCCGCGCATTCGCCGCAGCCTGTGCACGTCTCGCTGTCGACCGTAGGGAGGAAATTCGTCGTGTGGACCGGATGAAGCATGCCGAACCGGCGGGCGGCGATCATCGCCTCGCAGCAGCAGCCGCAGCAGTTGCAGATGAAGCTGACCCGGTTCCTGATGTTCTCTCCGAATTGGACGAGGTTCCGGCCGCGGGCCTCATCGAGGAGGGCCAGGCCTTCGGCGACATCGACGGGCCGGGCATAGCCGTGCCGGATGAGCGAGGCGGCCGTGTTATTAAAAGTCATGCAGATATCCAGGGGGGCCTCGCAGACGCGGTCGGCGTGCTCCATCTTGTGGCCGCAGTAGCAGAGGCCGACGCCCCTGTGGGAGGCGGACTTGATGACCTCGCTCGCCCGCTCATAATCGAGGACATGGAGGGCTTGGTCATTGGAGAGGACGGGCTCGTTGACGAACACGCGGCCGAGCTGGGTTTCGCCCTGCGTGAACAGGGCTTTGATGAAATCCTCCTCGACCGTGATGTACTGGTAGTAGAGCTTGGCCAGGACTTTCTGGTCGAGGTCGCCCCGGAGCCTCATCATCGAGAACTCGAAGAACCCGGCCATGGGTGGCGGCAGGACGAAGTACCTTTCCTTCCGGCCTGCGACGTCGAGGAGCAGGCACCTCCCGGCCAGGGCGTCCAGGGTTTTCTCCGCTTCCGGGAGGCTCATCTTCCAGGCCCGGGCGGCCGTCTTCGCCGTGAAAGGCTTTATGGGGACCATGGCCACGAGCGAGGCTTCTTTCTCGCTCATGAGGATCTTCAGGATCTCGTAGAGGAGCTTCGAGGGCGGCGCGCCCTGCGGGTACTTGTTGAGGCGCTTGACCAGCCGGTCGTAGCCCGTCCTCGTCGCCAAGTGGGCCATGCGCTCTTTATTACTAAATTTTGGCCGAGATGGCAAACCCGGGTGCCTGATCAGTTCCCGGGTTGACTTGAAGCCGGCGCTCTGCTAATAGATTAGACAGTGCTAGGGAGGAGCGAAAATGTGCGAATTTTGCCATAAGCACGGCGAAGGACGGAAATGGTATCTCGAAGCGAATAACTACGCCGATGACCTGCTGAGCGACCTGAGGCGGCGCGGCATGATCCAGCACTTTTTCCGAGATCCGGAGAGACAGCTCAAGGGAATCCAATCGCTCGACAGGCTGGACCGGGCACCCGGTTTTGTGCGCCGGGCGCTCACGGGAAACCTCGTCAAGCGCCAAAAAAGAGTCCACTACGGCCAGGTCGTGCCGATCGAGGACGTGGAGCGGATACTGGACTTCGTGACGTCGGTGACCCGGGTGGCCTGCATCTGCCGCCAGGCGACGGTGGGCACGGAGCAGAGATACTGCTATGGGGTGAGCCTGGCCCCGAACGGCGGCGAGCAGATGCGGATCCTTCGTGAGATCGGCATGGATTATCTCACCGGGCCCCATACCAAGGGCCTCGAAGCGCTGAGCAAAGAGGAGACGCTGGCCGCCTTCCGCGACCACGAGCGCGAGGGGCTCTGCCACACGGTCTGGACCTTCATCGCCCCGTTCATCGGCGGCCTGTGCAACTGCGACCGCACGGATTGCCTGGCCATGCAGGCGACCGTGGCCCACCAGTTCCCGGTCATGTTCCGGGCGGAATACATCGCGGCCGTGTCGCCCGACCTGTGCAACGGCTGCCGCCAGTGCATGCGCGTCTGCCAGTTCGGCGCCATCGGCTACAGCGCCGCCAACCGCAAAGCGGACATTGATCCCCGGCGCTGCTACGGCTGCGGCATCTGCCGCGCCGTCTGCAAGCCGGACGCGATCGCCCTCGCGGACCGGGCGGCCGTCCCCGCCGCCGCTCACCTGTGGTGAACCGCGAAGGATACCGCCCCGAATCCCAGAAAAGCGGGTGCTCCCCAAGCCGATTGTAAGCGCTTTTTTCTCAACGTCATTACAAACGAAGTGATGTTCGTAAGGAAATAGGGTTTGTATCTGCCGCACAAAAATGCTACATTCCGCCCATATGACCTGAAACAAAGGAGCGACGATGGTAAAACGGAGAGATTTTCTCAAGTCCGCGGCGGCCGTCGCCGGGGCCGGCCTGCTTCGCCCCGTGAGCGCACTGGCCTCCCGGATACCCCCGGATGATCAGGCGATCCTCGACTTCGAGACTTTCCTGCCCCAGGAGTTCGACGGAAAACCGTTCGGACCCGAGGGCCTGGAGGCGCTCGCGGACGAGGCCGGCGTCGGCCGGTTCTTCGTCTTCCCGGAGACAACCCCCCGCCCGGACAACCCGGGCCTCGCGAAACGGATCAAGTCGCACCCGCGCCTCGTCGGCTGCGCCTCGGTGAACCCGGCGCTTGGCGGCGAGGCGGCCCGCGAGCTCGAGACGTCCGTGAAAGACCTGGGGTTCCGCGGCGTCCGGCTCTCGCCGACTCTTCACCATTATCCCCTGGACGCGGAGATCGTGCTTCCCGTTTTGGCCAAGGCCAGGGACCTCCGCGTCCCGGTGACGCTCGACGGCGATTCGGAGAACGCGAAGCCCGCCCAGATCGCCGCCGTCGCGCTGAAGTTCCCCGAGGTCGCCTTCATCATGGACATGGGATTCCGGGCGCCCGTCCGGCCACCCGAGATCGAGTTCGGAAACGAGATGAGGGAGGTGGTCAAGAAATGCCCCAACCTCCACCTCGGCCTCACGGCGCTCACGGCCTGCCAGCCGGCCTACCTCATGTCGACCATCTGGACCGGCGGACCGGAACGGGTGGTCTTCGGCTCCTACGCCCCGTCAGGAATACCCCTGTTCGCGGTCAAGGGCCTGAAATGGGCCGGCCTCGACAGCCGCGCGGAAGCCCTGATCTTCAGGGAAAACCTCAAGAAAATCTACCGGCTGGGTTGAGACGCCGAGGAGAACACGCATGATCTACTGCTGCGAATCGTACTTGAGCTTGACCGGCAATCCTTACCTCGTCGGGAGGCCGGGCGGCGCCGACGAGCTGGTCAAGATCTTCGATGAAGCGGGCATCCAGGCGGCCATGACCCTGATCTCGAGCGCCGACGCCGCGACCAACCGGACCGTCTGGGAGGCGATGAAGAAACACCCCACCCGGATTTTCGGCATGTGTCTCGTGAACTCCCGCCAGGGGATGAAGGCCGCGGTGGACGAGTTCCGGATGACGGTCAAGGACTGGGGATTCACGGGGTTGAAGCACGGCGCGGAGTCGGACGACCTCGTGGCGGCGGCCGACGAAATGGGCATTCCGGTCACCATCCACACGGGCGGCGAGTCTTGGGCCCCGCAGACGAAAACGTTCTACGCGAAAATCGAGGAAATGGCCATTAAGTATCCGAAGCTCCCGATCATCATGGAGCACATGGGCTACCGGTACGCCGTGGACCTGGCGATCGAGCTGGCGAAGAAATACCCGAACCTCTACCTCGGCACCACCATCCCGCCGGCCTGCGAGCCGATCTATGTCAAGAAGGCCGTCCGGGAAGTCGGCGCCGAGAAGGTGGTTTTCGGGTCCAATTCCCCCTTCGCCCTGGCGACCCTGGGCGTCGAGGGCATCCGGAGGCTCAAATTGGGCAAGGAAGACGAGAGGCTCGTCTTTAGCGGGAACTTCGAGAGGATCTACCGGCTTAAATAATTTTTGTTCAGGCGGTCCCCGCCCGCAGTCTCTTGCGCTCGCGCCGCTCTTCGAACAGATAATACATGATGGGGACGATGACCAGGGAGATCAGGGTCGAGCTGAACAGCCCGCCGATGACCGCCCGGGCCATCGGCGACTGGGCTTCGCCGCCCTCTCCGATCCCGAGCGCGAGCGGCAGCGTGGCGAAGATGGCCGTGACCGCCGTCATCAGGATCGGCCGCAGCCGCCGCCGGCCGGCTTCCTCGATGGCCTCCCGAAGCTCCATCTTGTCCCGCCGCCTCAGGAGATTCATGTAATCGACGAGCAGGATGGCGTTGTTGGTGACGATCCCCCCGAGCATGATGCAGCCGATGTAGGATTGGACATTGAAGGTCGTCCGGGTGAGGAAGAGCATCAGGATGACCCCGATGCCGGCCAGGGGCACCGAGAACATGACGATGAGCGGGTCGCGAAGCGATTCGTAGAGCATGGCCATGATCGTGTAGACCAGCAACAGGGACAGGATAATGCTCAGCAGCAGCTCGCGGAAGGCCTTCTGCTGCTCCTCGTAGTCTCCGGTAAATCCGACGCTGAAATTCCTGGGGATCGGGACCGAGCGCAACCCTTGCCGGATATCCGCGAGGACCGACCCGAGGTCCCGGCCCGCGATATCGCCTGAGATATTGAAGACCCGGTCCCTGTCCCGCCGCTCGATCCGCTGGGGACCCCGCCGCGGCCGGACGTCCACCACGTTGCGCAGGCTGACCGGCTCCCCGTCCGAGTTGGTCAGGGTCAGGTCGAGCAGCTTCTCGACATCCAGCCGCTCCGAATCCTTGACCTTGACCAGGATCCTGAATTCCCGGCCGGCTTCGCGGAAGTAGCTGGCCTGGGTCCCCATGAGCACCGTCTGGATGGTCTGGCCGATCTGGGACACCGAGAGCTTCATGTCGGCGGCGGCCTGCCGGTCGATCACGAACAGCTCCTCGGGATTCCCCATTTCCCGGCTGAGCCGGATGTCCGTCACGCCCTCGACGCCTTCCACGACCTTCCTGACCTGCTGGGCGAGCGCTTCGCCGGTCGGGAGATCATACCCCCGGATTTCCACCTGGACTCTTTCCTGCCCGCCGCCCCCGCGCATCCCGAACATCATCTGGCCGCCGGACGCCCGCGTCCTGACGATAAGGCCCGGCAGGTTGGCGAGCTTCCTCCGCAGGTCGGTGGCGATCTCTTCGCTCGACCTGGCGCGCTCGCCCCGCCGCGACAGCCTGAGGGTGAAGTTTCCGGTGTGCGCGCCGCTCCGCCAGCCTCCGCCGCCGATGCTCTCCTCGAGGCTCTGCATCTCGGGGACTTCCTGCCGGATGATGCCGGCGATCATCTTGAACTTTTCATCCATCAGGCTGAGCTTGGTCCCGACCTCCATTTCCACCGAAACCCTGACCTCGCCCTCGTCGGTCGCCGGCATGAATTCGCTCCCCACGAGCCGGATCAACCCGATGCTTCCGGCGAGGAGCGCCACGACCACGCTGAGAACCAGCAGGCGGTGGTTCAGCGAAAAATGGAGCAGCCTCTTGTAGTTGTTTTCCAGCCGGTGGAAACCCCCCAGGATGGCCGACACCAGCTTGTGCGTGAAACTTCCGGGGCGGCCGCCGGCGAACTTTTCCGCGCTGAGATATCGCCCGCAGAGCATCGGCACGAGCGTCAGGGCGACGAACAGCCCGCACAGGTTGGCGAACCCGACCACGAAGGCCAGCTGCTTGAACATGACCCCCGACATGCCCCGCATGAACACCATCGGGAAAAAGACGACGACCGTCGTCAGCGCCCCGACAGTGATCGCCCCCGCCACTTCCTTGGTCCCCGACAGGGCCGCTTCGAGCGGCCGGGCGCCGCCTTCCTGCAGGCGGTAGATATTCTCCAGGACGACGATCGAGCTGTCGACCAGCATCCCGACGCCTAGGGCCAGGCCGCCCAGGGTCATGACGTTGAGCGTGAAACCGCCGAAGTAGATCAGGGCGAAGGTGGCGATGATCGAGATCGGGATCGAAGCCGCGATGACCAGCGTGCTCCGGATGTTGGCAAGGAAAAGGAAGATGACTACGATCGCCAGGACCCCCCCGACGAGGGCCGAGGAGCCGACGTTGCCGATGGCGTTCTTGATATATTCCGAGCTGTTCGACACGGGCAGGAGCTGGATCTGGGGGATGTCCCGCTGGATCTCTTCGATCTCCTTGAGCACGCCCTCGGCCACTTCGACGGTGTTCCGGCCCGATTGCTTGAAGATGGCGATCCGCGTCCCGGGCGAACCGTTGATCCTGACGATGCGGGTGATGCGCCGGTAGGTGTCCTCGATGCTGGCGATTTCCTTGAGCTGGATCGGGACGCCCTCCCGTTTGGCGACGACCGTTTCCCGGATTTCGTCCAGGCCGGTGTAAACGCCGGGTATGCGGATGAGGATTTCGTAGTTGCCCCGTTCGATGATCCCGGCCGGTAGGTCGAGGTTTTCCTGCCGGATCTTGGCGATGATCAGGTCCAGGGGAATCCCCAGGGCTTTGACCGTGTCGGGAAAAAGGTTGATCTGGATTTCGCGCTCCAGTCCCCCCCAGACATCGACCGAGGCCACCCCCGCCACCCGCTCGATCCGGTAGGAGATCTGCTCATCGATGATACGGCGGGTTTGGACCGGGTCGAGATTGCTCACCGCCCCGAGCATCAGGATCGGCTGCTGCGCCGGGTCGAACTTGCGGAGCGTCGGCCTCTGCACGTCCTCGGGCAGGCGGCCGATCACCCGGTCGAGGCGTTCCCGGACATCATCGGCGGCCGCGTCCAGGTCGGTCCCCCAGGAAAACATGATCCGGACCGAGCTCGAGCCTTCGGACGACACCGAAAAGACCTCTTCGACCCCAGGGACCGCGCTCATCGCCTCCTCGATCGGCCGGGTGATCAGCTCCTCGATCTCCTCCGGGCCCGTGTTCTCGTAGGAGGTGAAGATGTTGAGGGTGGGGTAGATGATCTCGGGCATCAGGTCGACCGGCAGACGGGCCACCGCGACCAGGCCGACGATGATGATGACCAGCGTGATCATCAGGGTGAAGATCGGACGTTGGATCGAAAAATCAGACAGGCTCATCGGGACACTTCACTTTGCGGAGTTGGTTTTTTGCGGATTCGGCGCGGCGGCCGGGGCGGCGCCCGCAGGCTGGGGGGCGCCCTGCGGCAAGATCAGGGCCGTACCGTCCTCGAGCAAGTGATGTCCGAGGGTGACTACAAATCCGGAGAAGGGCTGGGGTTCGAGGATTTCGGCCCGCTCGGCTTCGATGATCCCCACCTTGACCGGCAGGAAGACGGCCTTCTTTTTTTCGAGGTCCGCCAGGAAGACCCCCTGCCGCCCGCCGCGATTCACCAACGCCCTGACCGGCACGATCGTGGCCGCTTCGCGCCGGGCGAACTCGATCTGGGTGTTGATGAACATGCCGGGCTTGAGGAGCTCCTGCTCGTTCTGGATCTCGATCTCCACCCTCGCCTCCCGGGACGATTCCTGGAGCAGCGGCGCGATCCGGGCGACCCGGCCGTCAAACGCCTCCCCGCTGAAGGCGCTGCTCGTGACCGTTGTTTTTTGATCGGGCTTCAGGCGGAAATAGTCCTTATCCGTGACATAAATGACAGCCGTGATCGGCCTGAGCTTGATGATCGAGAGGATGGGCGTGTTGGGAGACAGCATCGCCCCCTCGTCGACGAATCGTTCTCCTACGAAACGGATTTCGCTTCCCATTTCCCAGGAGGCCTTGATCCTGGTGTAAGAGAGTCGGACTTTGGCCGTCGCCAGGGCGGCCTCCCGGTTGGCGACCTGGGCGGCCGCTACCTTGTGCCGGGCTTGCTGGGCCTCGAACTGCGAGACGACGGCATCGAGCTGGGATTGCGACTGGATGCCCTTCTCTTGCAGGACCTTCGCCCGGTCCAGGTCTTTCCTGGCCATCTCCAGGGAGCTTGCGGCCTCCTCCAGGTTGGCCCGGGCGACCCGGAGGTCGGCCTCGGCCTGAAGGAGCTCCTGCTGATATTCCTCGTCCTCGAGCACGGCCACGAGCTGGTCGCGCCGGACCGTGTCTCCGATGTCGATCGACAGCCGTTTCAGCCTGCCCGAGATCTTCGGGACGACGGCGAAGCTTGACTTTGGGATCAGGGTTCCGGAGAACTGGCCGACATCCCTGATCGACCCCTTTTCCACAGGGCCGATCTCGACGGCCACCGAAACAGCGCGCTGACCCTGGGACTGGTTATCATTGCCGGCCGTCGCTCTCCGGTAAGCCTCCCACCCGAGATATCCCAGAAAAACGACCAGCGCGGCCGCGATGATTTGGACTTTCCGCTGCCTGAAGTTAATTTTCATGCGAACTTCGCCTCTCGCCCGGCCCGCTCCAGGTCAACCCCGGGAGGCCTCCCTCTTTTCCTTGAGCGCCGCGGCGACCCGGATATTCTGCTCCTGCCGCCCTGTCCCCTGCACGCGGCTGAGGTCGGCGAGCGATACATTATAATCGACAACCGCCCGGAGTTCCATAATCTGGGCGTTGGCCAGGTCCCTCTGATACTGGAGGACGAAATAGTTGGTGCTCAGCCCGACGTTGAGCTTCTCCTGCTCCGCTTCGAGCTTTTTCTGGGCGAGCTCCCGGGCCGCCTTGTAGGCCTGGATCCTCTGATAGTTGGTCTCGACCGCCCTGACCGCCGTCTTAATCTCCAGGAATACTTGCTGCTCCTGGTCTTTGAGCCGGACCGCGGCCTGCTCGAGGCTGAGTCTCGCCTGGGCCAGCAAAGCCCTGGACAGGAAGGTGTTGAGGGGCAGCGAAAGTGTCAGTCCCAGGGACCAGTTCTGATACTTGAAATGGGTGGCGTCCCTGAGGGCGTTCTTGCCCCCTCCCGGAATCCGGCCGATCGCCCTCCCCGTCAGGGCATTCCCCCCTTCATACAGGATCTGGTCTCCCGAGATTCCGGGGCTCCAATATGAGGCCTGAAGGCGGAGGTCGGGAAAGAGCTGGTTCCTGGCGTAGCTGACGTCAAGCTCGCTGTTCTTCATGGAGATGCGGCCGGCCTGGAGGTCCGGCCGTTTCTCCATGGCGGTCGCGAGCGCCCGCTCCAGGCTCGACTCCTCGCGGGCGGTCGACGGGCTGTCCGTCGGAATGATCCCGGCGGTCTCAGCGTCCGGCATCTCGGCCTGGAGATTCATGATATTCTTGAGCAGGTCCTCGTTGTTCTTGACCATGGCCTCGGCCTCGATGATGTCCGCCTCCCGCGTGGCCACGTCGGCCTCCGCGGTCAAAATCTCGATCGGAGGGAGCGTTCCGGCGTCGATCTCGGCCTTGTTTTTCGCCAGCAGCTCGCGGGCGAGCCGGAGCGATTGCCGCCGCACCTCCAGGTTTTGGAGGCTGTAGAAAAGGTTCCAATAAACATCCTTGGCCCGATAAATCGTGTCCTCCATGACCCCGGCCAGGTCCTTCTCGGAGATATCCCGGTTGTACTGCGCGACGATAATCTCCCGCCGGCTCATCCTGAACCCGAAATCCCTGAGCAGCGGTTGGCTGAAGTTGAACCGGAGGGTGCTTCCATAGCGCGGGTTGATGCTCTGAAAGCTCCGGGTGGTATCGGTCTTGTACCCCGACAGGCCCAACGTCAGATTGCCGCCGGTGGGAATGACCTGGGCCAGCTGCACGGAATAATCATTCTGAAGCGTGGAGACGGTTTGGGAGGCGTCGAGAAACGAATACGACGCCGAGCTCTGGTCCTGCTTGCTGTAGTTCAGGTTCAACGCGGGCATGAACTTCTCCCCGGCCAAGGACACGGAGGCGTCGGCGATCTCGGGGGAGAGGACTTCGACGGCCAGGCCGAGGTTGTTTTTGATCGTCTTAAGGATGCAATCCTCAAGCGACAGGGAAAGCGTATTGGCGTCCTTCTGCGTTTGTCCGGTGAGGGGCAGCGACACCGACAGGAGGATCAGGATCAATCCCCAGTTCATAAACTTAGACATCTTAGCCTCCTTGGAGGATCCGGAATTCCACTATACCACGAGGCGGAAGCGAGAATCTGGCGGGATGCCGGCGGTGAGGCCGCGGGGGAGCCCTTAAGCCTCGAGCTTATACTTCTTTCTGAGGTCTCGGTCATAGGCCGCTCGCCGCCCCGGGCAGTCTCTCCTCGGGCACAACTGGCAGCTCTGAAAGTTCACCTCAGTGGGAAAAAGGATGCCGGAGATCGATTTCCTGGGGACCATCAGCAGGTGCTCGGTCAGGCGGACGCCGAGCGGCCTGGCAGCCTCCTCAAACAAGGAGAAGAGCGGTTTTTGCTGAGTAATGGGCCAGTCCTCGAGCGAGCCCGGGCTCATGCTCGAGAGCCCGGACAGCCCGTGCCGGGTTTTCAGGTGCTGCTCAAGGCCGCGGGCCGCTTGGCCGAGGGCCAGATCGGCCAGGCTTTCGAGGTAATATTGTTTCAAAGGATCGCCGCACTCGCCGGCGTGTTTTTCGAGGTCGAGGCCGATGGTGATGATATAGGGGAAGACCCTCTCCACGGAATCCAGGTTCCGGCGTAGGACGCGGCTGGCGAAGCTCACCCCCTCGATCTTTACGGCATCCTCCCCCGGCTTTTCGATATAGACAACCTTATAGGCGGCCTCGGGTTTGAGGAGCGATTCCGCCTTCCGAAGAAGCTCCGTAAGCTCTAAGGAAGCGCCCGGCCGGTCTTTCCAATGCAGGTGGCTCTTTGCTTCATCGATGTCCAGCCGGACGGGTATCTTCAGGGAACGGAACTTTTTTTTTCGGGGCGCATGGTCAGCGTCGGCTTTTGGATCCGCAGGGGGGGCTTGGACCATGCGGTGAGCTTATCCGCCGTCCGTCTGGATGTCAAGAAGTCGAATCAGGCCAAGGAAATCCGCGCGAGAGAAAGCTTGACTCCGCCCCTGCCGCTTAATACAATTCTCGAGAATTTCCGTAAGTGAATCCGGGTAAAGCCGTTCCTGCGGAAAAGAGTGGACGTCAAATAGGCGAGGAGGATCTATGAAGAAGCTCTATCTCTGCGGCATTGTTGTCCTGTCAGTCGTCGTGCTTGGCTCGGGCCTGATGCGGCCGAGCCTGGAAGCATCATCCGTCCCCGCATCAACCTCGCGGCAATCTCTTCAAGCGCCGGCGCAAAACGCGTTTCCGGTATCCGGGCAAGATTTCGGCCGTCTGCCATTGTCCTTCGTTGCCAACCGGGGCCAGGCGGACCCGCGCGTGGCCTTCACGGTTCAAGGCCGGGACAAGACTTTGTTCTTTACTCCAGAGGGGATCACGATCCGGCTTTTTTCCCCGGACAACGATATGACTTCAGCCTCCGGCCCCGATCGTTTGGCTGCGGGCGTTCGCGAAAAGAGAGAAAAGGCCGAAAACTGGACCGTCAAGCTGGACTTCCTCGGCTCCGACCCGGAGGTGCGGCCGCTGGGGCTGGACGAGGCCAAAGGTGTGTTCTCCTATTTCCAAGGCGAGCCGGAGACCTGGAAAACCGGTGTGCCCTCCTATTCCAGGATCATTTACCCGAACCTGTGGCCGGGGATCGACCTCATTTACACGGGGACCGCCGACCGTCTGAAGTACGAATTCGTCGTTCAACCGGGCGCCGACCCTTCCCTGATTCGAATGGCCTACCGCGGCGCGACAAAGCTCGATGTGGATGCCCAGGGCCGGTTGACGGTCTCCACACCCATGGGCGAATTGCATGACGACACTCCGGTGGCCTACCAAGAAAAAGAGGGCCGCCGGGTCGATGTGGCCATGAACTACCGGCTGGAACAGTCGGACAAAGGCCCGGCCCAGGCTTACGGCTTTCAAATCGGGGACTATGACCGTACGCGCCCTCTGGTTCTTGACCCCGCTATCATCACCTATTGCGGGTTCGTCGGTGGCTCGGGCGGGGACTATCCCACCGGAATCGCCGTGGATGCAGCGGGGAATGTTTACGTCGCGGGCTGGACCGGCTCCACAGAGGCGGACTTTCCCGTCACGGTCGGGCCCGACCTGACGTTCAGCAGCTATTTTGATACTTTCGTTCTGAAATTGAGCCCGGACGGAACGCAGTTGAGCTACTGCGGTTTCATCGGAGGTATATATGATGACTGGGGCAACGGCGTGGCGGTGGACAGCTCCGGCTGCGCCTACGTTGTCGGCCGGACGGAGTCGCCCCAGACCAGTTTTCCGGTGAGAGTGGGGCCGGACCTCGTTCTCAACCCGTTCGGGGACGGGTTCATCGCCAAGGTGAATGCCGCCGGTACGGGCCTTATCTACTGCGGCTACATCGGGGGTAACAGTAACGATGGCGCCTACGGTGTGGCGGTGGACGGCAACGGGAACGCCTATGTCGTCGGCAACACATCCTCCACCCCGGTGACTTTTCCCGTCGCGGTGGGACCCGATCTCACTCATAACGGTGATGATGACGCCTTTATCGCCAAGGTGAATTCCGCTGGGACGGGTTTTGTCTATTGCGGCTACATCGGTGGCAGCTCGGTCGATGCGGCGTCCGCCGTGGGCTTGGACAGCAGCGGGAATGCCTACATAACGGGAAAAACGTCTTCCGCCACCCCTTCCTTCCCCGCTTTGGTCGGCCCGGACCTGACGTACAACACCTTCGGCGACGCTTTTGTTGCGAAAGTGAACCCTTCCGGCAACGCCCTCCTCTATTGCGGCTACATCGGCGGGGGCAACAGCGAATTTGGGACGGGCATCAAAGCCGACGGCTCAGGCAACGCCTATGTCTGCGGCTACTTGGGTCAACCCTCGACGGGCTTCCCCGTCGTCGTAGGACCCGATCTCACAGCCAACGGTTCGAACGACGGGTTCATCGCCAAAGTGAGTCCAGCCGGTGATAGCCTGGTTTACTGCGGTTATATCGGCGGCTCCGGCTCCGATCAGGCCAACGGGGTCGACGTGGACGGTTCCGGCCGGGCGCACGTCGTCGGGTACACGAATTCCAGCGAGACGACTTTCCCGGTGGCCGTCGGGCCCGACCTGACCCACAACGGAAGTTATGACGCCTTCTTGGCCACGGTGAGCTCAAGCGGTGACAGCCTGGTGGAGAGCGGCTATATCGGCGGTTCAGGTTCTGATCAGGGGCTCCGCATCGCCGTCGACACCGCGGGCAATGCCTATGTCTGCGGGTCGGGGGACTCCACCGAAACGACTTTTCCGGTGATTGTGGGACCTGACCTGACTCAAAACGGATCTTACGACGTATTCGTGGC
>Ga0154742_1032_pt3 | contig 13286 bp, 9 predicted proteins | sample Rifle2008BG16ft_FD_105750 | JGI IMG/M metagenome (GOLD analysis project Ga0154742, IMG submission 105750) | Candidatus Aminicenantes bacterium RBG_16_63_16 | reverse complement strand
TCCTTCATCAATTCGGAGATGACGAGGCTTTCGAACAGGCTGCCCTTTTGAGGATGGATGGCCAGATGATCGGGGCCTTGAATGTTCAGGAGCCAGGCGGCCAGCCCGCAATCATAAAAATAAATCTTGGGCGATTTGACCAACCTTTTCCCGAAGTTTTTGTAATGAGGCCTCAGCAGGAAGACGATGTAGCTTGCTTCGAGGACGGATAGCCAGCTCAGGGCGGTGATATGGGTGATGCCGCAATCGGACGCCAGGGACGACAGGTTGAGAAGCTGTCCGATCCGGCCGGCGCACATCCGCAAGAACTTCTGAAACGAGCTCAAGTTTCGGACATTGAGCATATTTCGCACGTCTCTTTCGAGATAACTGAGGACGTAATTAGCATACCATTGGTCGGGGGTCAGCTTTCTGTCGTATATGGGGGGATAGAACCCCTTATAGAGCTGTGCGGGGAGCGCGGAAAGCCGGACGTGCGCGGCGTTGAGCTCTCTCATGGAAAAAGGCAGGAGTTGCACCAGCCCGGTTCGTCCGGCGAGAGATTGACTGATCTTTGAAATGAGACCGAATTGCTGTGAACCCGTCAGGATGAATTGTCCGCTCTTTTTTCTGCGGTCGACGAGCGTTTGAAGATAGGAAAACAGCCCGGGGAAACGCTGGGCTTCATCGATGACAGCCCCTTCGGGAAAGTTCTCAAGAAAACCTCTTGGATCCGAAATGGCCAGGTTGAGCTTATCGGGCTCTTCAAACGATATGTAGGGTTTATCCGAAAAGACGGCCTGGACGAGGGTGTCTTGCCGGATTGCCGGGGTCCCGTAACGGCCACGATCGGGAACCCCCGGGCAAGAGTCAGCAGGGTGTCCGAAGATTGGCGCGGAATCACGCTGAAAGCGTAGCTCATTTTATACAATTTGTAAATAGAATTCTCAATTTGTATAATCTTGACCTGACCGTCCCCCTGTTCCAGGGGAACCTCTGGGAGAGAACTTTAATGTTCTTTCAAAATATCGGACGGAAATGATCCGGGCTTTTTCTCAGCCCGGTCACCTTCCATATCGACCGCGAGGGGACCGCCAAGTGGGGGGAAAGGAAGCGGGCGCGCGCCGCCTTCGTTATCTTTTGGCTTTTGGAGGTAGGCCGGCGCGACGGCGGAAGCGCTTATAGCTCAGGCGATTGAGCGGCCAGCGTTGGTATCCGTAGAGCCTGAGCACGTAACGCACCAGGCCGTGGGCCGTTTCCGCGAACCGGCTTGTCTTTCCCGCCGCGCCGCCCTGTTTCGAGACCTGGGATGCAAATCCCTCGAGCAGCTCACGGCGAAGGGCCGTCGCATCACTCTTCATGGCGCTCACGTACTTCGCTTGGGGAAATTTCCCTCGCAGAGAGTACATTTTCCAGAGGACGGATGGAAATTTCAGGACGCTGAACTCCCGGTGAAACCCGGTTTTCGCTTTCTTCTTCCAGACCCGCTCCAGGAATTCCAGGTCATCGAACACCCGGGTCTTCAATGACCATGGGCCAATTGCGTCAACCAAGGCGCGCCGATGGAGCCAGTTGCTCGGAGAGCACCCTCCATGCCGGATGCCCAGGCTCTCCGGAAGGCTGAAGAAGCCGACGGCCCCCTCGGGGGCCATGGCGGCGCCGAGCGAATAGACAAAATCACAGCCGCTGTCTTCGATATATCCCGCGAGCCCCTCGAGATGCCAGGGAAACCAGAGGTCGTCATGCCCCAGGTAGGCGATATATCGCCCTTTCGCCCTGCTCAGGCCCTCATTCCGGGGCCGGCTCGGCGTGCCGGAGTTCTCGGGGAGGTTCAGCCACTGGAACCGGCTATCGCCCAGGGAAGCCACGGCGCGCTCGCTGTCGTCCGTGCAGCCGTCGCCGACAACCCAGGCTTCATAATCTTGAAAGCTCTGCCGCCGGACGGTTTCGAGTGTCAGCTTAAGCGTGCCGCAGCTGTTATAGGTCGGGATAATGACGGTCACCGACGGCGGAGGGTTCATCAGGCTTCACTCATCCGCAGGGCCCCGTCAGAGGATGAACGGAAAGAGGAAATGGGTCCTGGCCGCGGCGCCAAGATCTTCCTGCGCGCTCCGGTCCCCATTGAGAAGGCCCGCGATGAAATGGCTGTAGAGGATGCTCCGGTGCCGGCTCAGGAGGGCGGGATAGCTCCGGCTCTCGACCGCCCCGATCCGGCTGTGCCGCCGCGCATCCCACAGCCACTCCGGGCCGCGCTGCTCTCCGAAATCCGCGATCACAAACTCCGGCTGGTACTTGACCTCGGGGGCAAGGTAATTCTTTCCATCGGCGCCCACGACGAGAAGAAAATGAGCGGCGTGATAGGCGCTGAATCGAAGCCCTGTATCCCGGTACCTATCGCGGAAGAAAAAGACGTTGTCCCCGCCGTTCCCTTTGGCCTGGATCTCCTCGATCCTGGCGGCGACGCCGGCCTGGTCCGCGAGCTCGGGCGCGCCCAGGCCCCACTTCGAACACATCGGATGAAAGTATATCCAATGCGCGCCGGCGCTCCTGAGCTTTCCGACGAGACCATCCAGGCGCTCCGCCCGGTCCGTCGAGGTGAGGGCGCTCGTCCCGATTCGGAGGCCGCTTCCTTCGCGGTCGATCCGCCGCCGCAGGGATTCGATCCGCCGCAACGTGCTTTCGAGCCAGTCCCGGGACCCGTCCTCCCAATCATACATGGACAGGCGGATCGTGGTCGCAAACTCGAGCAGGGCGTCGGCGACCGTCGGGGTATCGATCAGGCTCCCGTTGGTGACCACCGCGATCTCCCGAAAACCGTGCCTGCGGGCGCGCTCGAGAGCGGCCGGAAAGAGGGGCGCTATCGTCGGCTCGCCGCCGGTCAAAAGAAGGCCCGGAGTCTGACCTTCGAGGCTCGTGAAGAGCCTCTCCAGGAAATTCAAGCTCAGGGAATGATGGTGGGCGGCATTGACGCTCGGGCATTCCGGGCAGACGCGGGTGCACCGGCTCGTCAGGTCGAGCTCGAGCGTCACCGGAAAGACGTGGCGGCCCGCCAGATAGGCATCGACCCGGTCCTTGTGCAGGCCGACCTTGAGCATCGACCCGACTTCGGATTTTGGAGCGGACATTCCTACTCGACGAACTTCGCAAACAAATCCAGGCGAGTATACCAGAATTCGAGTCTTGAGTTAAATGCGCAGCGGCGGCCGGGCAGGCCTTGTCGGGCTGGAACTTCCCGCTTTATGATTACCGGCTAGTCGATGTCTTCGGCAACCAGGCCTTCGGGATTTGCCGAGGTCATCTGGAACCAGACATCGCTGCTCCAGCACCACATTCCCAGGGCGCCGAAATCGATGACCAGCTCTTTCTTCAGGGTCCCGTCGATATCCACGGCGACCATCTGGTCGGGATTGTCGCTCGTGATCTGGTTCCAAACGCCGCTGTTCCAGTACCAGACGCCGCCCGATCCCAGGTCGACGATGAGCTCGTCATCGGTATTGTTATCGCCGTCGATATCGCCCGCGATCAGATCGTCGGGATTGGCGGGGCTGAGCTGACTCCAGACGGCGCCGTTCCAGGTCCAGATTCCCAGCGATCCCAGGTCGGCGATGAGCTCCATGATGTGGTTGCCGTCCGTGTCGGCGGCGATCATCCGGTCGGGGTTGCTGCCGCTGAGTTGGCTCCAGATCCCGGCGTAATAGGACCATATCCCATACGACCCGAAATCGATCATCACCTCGGTGCCCACGACCACCATGCCTTGGGCGTTGACTCCCGACCATTGCTCCCAGACGCCGCCGTCCCACATCCAGACGCCCAAAGTCCCGAAATCAACGATGAGCTCTTTATCGGCGAGACCGTCGATCTCGGCGGCGATCAGGCCCTCGGCATTGACCCCGGACAGCATCGTCCAAGCGCCGCTGTCCCAGAGCCACAACCCGGTCGACCCGAAGTCGCCGGCGATCTCCTGGTCGCCGCTGTTATCGATGTCGGCGGCGATCATATCATCGAGGTCGACTCCCGACATCTGGAGCCAATCTCCCCCCCGCCGCAACTGCCAAAGCCCCAGCGCGCCGAAATCGACCGGGTATTCGATATCCGGGACGAAATCCGCGTTCGCCGCGATGATGACCTCGGCATTCGCTCCGCTCAACTGCTCCCAGAAACCGCTGTTGTATTTCCAGAGGCCGACATTCCCGAAATCGCAGACCACCGAATCCGAAAGGTGAAACTTGGTGATGAAGACGTCCGGGCTGCCGTTATTACTGAGATCGTAGGTCCCCGGGGTGACGGGGAAATTCGTGGAATAGGTTTCACCCGTGAGAAAGACATTTCCGCTTCGGTCCATGGTCAGCGCATAACCGTGGTCGTTACCGTTGCCCCCCAGGCATGAGGAAAAGACCAGGTTGCCGCCCATGGCATCGAGCTTGGCCAGAAAGACATCCTCGTAGGCCGCGATGGAAAAGCCTCCGGGCGTGACCGGAAAAGAGCCTCCGGAATTGTGATATCCCACGGCATAGGCGTTGGTCTCGGCATCGAGCGCTATTCCGAAAGCCAGATCATTGGCGCTTCCGCCGAGGTAGGTGGAGTAAACAAGGGCCGTTCCCGTCGAGTTGAGCTTGGCCAGGAAGGCGTCCATGCCGCCATTGAAGACCGTGTCATACGCCCCGAGGGTGGTCGGGAAATCCGTGGACGACGTCCCCCCGGTGATATAAGCGCAGCCGCTTCCGTCGAGCGCGATCCCTCTCCCGGATTCCTCCCCGGAAGCGAGGCTTCCCCCCAGGAATGTCGAATAAAAGAGGGCCGCACCCGAGGCGTTGATTTTGGTCACAAAAGCATCCGGGCCCCCGTTATGGGTTGTATCATGAGCTCCGGCGGTCGTCGGGAAACCAGCGGAGTACGTGCTTCCCGTGATATAGGCGGAGCCGCCGGCATCGACGGCCATGGCCAGGCCGTAATCGTCGCTGGTGCCGCCCAGGTAGGTGGAATAAAAAAGGCCGGTGCCCGAAGAATTGAGCTTGGTGATGAAGGCATCCCGGCCACCGTAAGCGGTGGTCCGGTAAGCTCCGGCGGTCGTCGGGAAATTGCTCGATTGGGTTGTGCCTGTCATCATCAGGATCCCGCTGCCCACGATGGCCAACCCATAGGGAATATCATCGAAGTTTCCCCCCAGGTAGGTGGAATAGACCAGGCTCGCGCCCGCGGGATCAAGTTTGGTGATGAAAATATCATTGTTGCCGTTGTGAGACGTATCCAGGGCACCCAGGGTCGTGGGGAAATCGGTGGAGTTCGTGTATCCGGCGACGTAGGCATTGCCGCCTGCGTCGATCGCGATCCGTGTCTCCTTCTCGTTGACGACGCCGCCAAGATAAGTGGAATAAACGAGGGCGGTGCCCGCCGCGTTGAACTTGGTGACGAAGGCGTCCCAGCCGTACACGGGATTGGCGTGAGAGAGGTCGTAGGCCCCGGCCGTGGCTGGGAAATTCTCCGATACCGTGTGTCCCGAAACGTAGATATTGCCGTTTCCGTCAAGAACGATACCAAAGCCGGTATCCGTACGGACGCCTCCGAGGTAGGTGGAAAAATAGAGCTCCGGGTCGATGACGAGGTCGGTTGTCCGGTCGTAATCGCCGGTCCTGAACCGGACGATCCCCCCGGCCTCGATCAGGTATTCCACATTGACCTCAACCCGCCGGCCGCAAGCCTCCTGAAAGCTCAGCGGGACCCCCTCGGTCAGCTCGCCGTCCCGGGCTTTGATGACCAAACCTCCGCGATCATCCACCGCGAGGCTCTCCATGCCCTCGTATCTCAACCGGATATCCTCGACCCTCCCCCCCGGCCTGACCCGGTATTCATTCTTCAGCCGTCCGTGGTCGATGGAGACGAAAAGGTCAATCCCGGGATAAAGGTCTCGATAAGTCAGCTGCCCGTAAGTCCTGGCTCCTGTCACCCACTTCAACGGGTCGCTGCCCCGGAAATAATTGATCTGGCCCGGTTGTTCCGCCGACCCCTGGATAAGGACCTGGGGATTGGCTCCCACGAACCGCGCGAAGACATTCCAGGCCCGGTCAGCCGCTCGATCTCCTGTCAGAGACCCGGATTGGATGTTTCGGCCGATGATCTGATAGACCATCGCGTCCGGGGCAAAATAGGCCGTCCCGTTAGCCAGCTTCACATAATACTGGGCCCGAGCGTCGAGCTGTCCCTTGTTTTCGGTGAAAAAGGACGGGACAGCGCCCAGCCGGTCGACCGCTGGGCTAGCCGGTGAAGCTTGTATCTGCGTGGGCATCTGGTCTGACGCCGGGCTGCCTCCGGAGGCCGCCAGCCAGAGAACGGTAAACAAAGCCGCCGCCGAGAAAAGAGTTTTTTTGATCACCTTACCCTCCCCAAAGACAATCGATTGTCTCTCGTTTTCGCCTTTTAGGCTAAACGATATCCGAACCGTTAAGGTTCTGATTTCCCAAACTGACCTTTATGGACAACATATAAAACTCTGCGGTGGCTTTGTCAACGAAAATCTCTCGCGTATTACGATTAAAAGACGTCGAAGAAGCGGCTTCGACCGCCCGTGTGGTCGCCGTGGGTGTGGGAGATGACGACGAGGTCCGCATCCTGCGGGTCAATCTTGAGGGCGGCGAAATTATGGAACAGGATTTCGGATCTCGCGCCCGTGTCAAAAAGGACGGTTTTTTCCGTCCCCCGGATCAAGCATGAAAAACCACGGTCGGTCTTCAACCCCTCCCGAGACGGATAATTATCATAGAGAACCGTGATCGTGATGGGCGGCGCGGTGGTCTGGACGGCCGCGCCCGTGACGTCCGCCGCTGGGGCGAAAGGGCCCGCCCCGGTGCCCAATAAGGCCATGGCTGCCAGGAATAATCCGATCGGAAACGAAAGCGTTCGTTTCATAGCCGGCCTCCTCGCGGACGGGGAAAACTCCGCCCGGCCGCCGTCTGCGCTAAGATTTGTTCTCCGAGAGAGATTATTGTCCTCCGGCGCGGCAGAGTCAAGAATCGTCCCGGTCCCAAAATTGCTCCTATAGAAAAAAGCGAACCCTGTCATCGCGAGCACCCTTTGAGTGCGTCGCGAACTCAACATATGGACAGCGAAGCCCCCTATTTTTGAAAAGTCGACCCTTGTCAAAATTGCGCTAGAAAAGCGTGAATAAAACGGATTTTCCTCCTAGCCTGAATTATTCACAAATTGGAGAGCGCCGAAGAATATATCCCCTCTCCCTCAGGATGGGAGAGGGTTGGGGTGAGGGTGATTCAATCCTTAACCCCCTCCCCTCCATCCCCTCCCACCAGGGGCGGGGAGCACGAAAAGCCGAAATTCATGAATAAATCAGGCTAGAACGACAGTGTCAGAATTTTCTTGATAATGGACAGAGCGGCTCGCCAGCGAACCCGAATGTGCCTATAATTGTTTCGGGGAGAAATTCCAGTTGCGGAATTGATGACGGTCAAAAGGAGAATCCACCATGCGAAGAGCATCAGCCTCGTTCGGGAGGCTTATTGCATCGGCTGTCCTGATCTGCTTGGTGTGCTGTACCTCCGTCCCCGGCCAACCATCAACTCCCGCAGAACAGCGCCAGAGCCTCTCCGACGGAGCCTACAAGGACGGCCTGCTTCAGAAGGTCGCCGCCCTTCTCGAAAGCCATTACGTCCTGGCCGATAGGGCCAAAGGGTACGCCGATGAATTCCGGGCGAAATGCGCGGCCGGGTCCTACGATACGTTCACGGAGGCCAAGGATTTCGCCGACAAGGTGACCGCCGACCTTGTCGCCATCACCCGCGACAAGCATCTGAACTTCCGGGTGATCGTGCCCAGCGATGTCGGGGAAAAAGCCGCCGGGTCTCAGGATTCGCTGTTCAGCATCGCCGTCCCGGCCGGGCTCATCAGCGAATTCTTCATCGATGTTTTTGCCTACAACTTCCAGTCCGCGCCGGATGAGGAGATGCTCTTCGCCGTCCTCGCCAAGAACATCGAATTCTTCCCCGATTCCCCGACGGCGTACGAGCGCCTGGCTTATGTCCATGATTCTAAAGGCAACAAAGACCTCGCCCTGCGCTATTTTCGGAAGGCCCTGGACCTGGATCCCGGCAACCGGAACGCGGCGAAAATGATCAAGGAGATTCAGAACCGCAATTAGCCGCCGGGACGGCGCCTTATTTGGAAGCCGCTCTCAGTGTTTGCGTTCTTGAGTCAACTTGACATCATAAGACAAGGCGATTTATTCTCAACACCGGACATGGCGAAAGACACCCATCTCTCCCCCATCCTGGGCTATCTCGTGGGCGGCGCCAGCTTGGTGCTCATTGTCGCCGGGCTCAAACTGGCGGCCTCGATCGTCAACCTGGTGCTGATCTCCTTCCTGCTGGCCTTTTCGATCAGCCCCATCCAGAATTGGCTCATCCGGAGGAAATTCCCCAAGGGCCTGGCGGTCGTCATCACGGTTCTCCTCATCCTCGTCGGCGGGTCGGGCTTGATCTCCATCCTGGCCGTGTCCGTGGCCGGCCTGATCGGAAAGCTGCCCGATTACGAAGCCCGGTTGACAAGCCTCTGGAATGCCGCCACGGCTTTTTTTATCGAACGGGGAATCAACATCACCGGCCTGCTCTCCTTGAAGGAGTTCGACCCCCGTCAGGTGGTCGCCCTGGCCGGCAAGATGCTGGGGGCCGTCCTGCAGGGATTGAGCAGCAGCCTGTTCGTCGTGATCATCATGGTCTTCGTGCTGATGGAGCTGGCATCCCTGCAGTACAGCAATTTCAGGAGCAAGTCGGGAAGGACCGGGTTCCAGAACCGCGTGAATCAGGTCGTGGAGGACGTGGGCAAGTACATTTCCATCACCGGCTGGAACGGCTTGATCAACGCCACGGCGAACTATCTCTGGCTGCTCGTCCTGGGCATCGATTTCGCCCTGACCTGGGCCGTCATCAGCTTTTTCTTCAACTTCATTCCGAATATCGGGATCGTCATGGCCATCATCCCCCCGGCCCTCATCGCCCTGCTCGAATTCGGCTGGGTGCGGGCCCTGCTCGTCATCGTCGGCTACGTCGTTCTCAATTTCATCTCCGAGAATGTCATCAAGCCGCGCACCATGAAGGCCCGCCTTGATATATCTCCCCTCCTGACGATCCTGTCGGTGATATTCTGGAGCTGGGTTCTGGGCCCGCCCGGCACTGTTCTCGCCGTGCCCCTGACCATTACTCTCCAGAAACTGGCGAAAGAAAAGCTCGGCCAGAACAGCCCGGCGTGACAGGGAAAAGGCCGGCGAGAGTTCCGCCGGTTACCTGGTATTGATCAGGATCTCGTGGCGGGTGAAGCCCGGTTCCTTGCCTTCCGGAATCCGAAGGACGAGGTTTTCTCCCTGAAGGTCGGCGCCGACGACCGCCTGAATGCGGTCCGGGCGCAGCAAGCCCAGGGAATACTCTCCCCCGGCCAGGCCTTCGACCACCACCTTGAGGACCTGGCCGCTGAACTCCTGGCGGATGACTTTGAGGTCGCTGTCGAAATCGCCCACCTGCGATTCACGGACGGGGGGCAGGATCTCGACCATGGCCTCGAACGCAACCTCGATCCTATCCTTGCCCGAGAGCGGGATGTCCATCGCGGGTTGAACGCAACTTGCGGCAGGCCTCGTTTCCAGGGCCAGCGCCTTCCCGTTCAGGGTCGCACCCAGGATTTTCGTTCCGGGCGCGAGAACGGGAGCGAAGCGCAGCTTCAACCCGGCTCCCGGCCGGGAGGCGACCTCGAGCGAAATCCGCGCCCCTTCCCGTTCGTACCGGAAGGACATCGTTTCTTCGCCCACCCGGAAGTTCTCGATGACCGCCGACGGCCAGTCGCCCGGAAAGCGGGGCTCGAAAGCGGCCCATCGCTGGGCCGGCCGTCCCAAAAGCCCAAGCGTTCGTCGGACAAAGGGCAGGACGAACCCGCCCACCGAGAATCCCTGGTGCGCGACGGCCTCCTGCGGCCAGACGCGGAGCGCCCCCGAGAAGAGCTCGGTTGACGCGCCGAGCGCGTTATCGAACATGTGCCCGGCGTTGGCCAGGACGAGCTGGTAAGCCGGTATCAGGAAGCCATAATTATAGAGCGCGATCGCCGCGTAGCCGCCGAGGAACGGCCAGACGGCGCCGTAGTTGTAGTTGAGCGGCTCGTAGAGCGGGCTCCGGGCCGAGAGGATGCGGACGCCCCAACCGGTCGAGAGGTCCGCGGCGCACATCTTCTCCAGGGCCTGGAGCGCACGCTCATGCGGACACATGTTCCAGAGCAATGGCATCACGCACCACGGCGTCAGCTCCTTGACAAGCTTCCCGTCCTTGGCGAAACCATAGGAATACTGGGCGGCCTCGGCGTCCCAGAATTTCGCGTCGAGCGACGCCAGCGCTCTTTCATGATCGGCGCGGGCATTGGCCGCGAGCTCTTTCTCGCCCATCGCCAGCGCCAGGTCCGCCAGGCCGAAGGCCGCCCGTGTCCAGACGGCAGCTAGATAAATGTCCGTCTGGATGCCGGTAAGGGAGCCGAACTCGAGCGCCCCGAGCCCCGCCTTGGAGTTGTCCATCAGCCCATCGCCGTCGGCGTCCGTCGTCAGACACCATTCATAGGCGCGCTTGAGCGAGGGCCAGCTCTCGCGGACGAACGCCAGGTCGCCCGAGCGCTCGAAATAATCGTGGACGCCGAGGATGTAGTAGGGCGTGGTGTCGGCGTGGATATAACCGTATGGATAGTCCTTGAACCAGTCGATGTAACCCGCCGACTGGGAGAGCTCGTGGGCCATCTTGCCGTCCGCGCGCTGCCACTTTCGGGTGAAGGCGATGGCCTCCTTGGCGGCGTCGAACGCGCCGAGGCTGGAGAGGCTCATGGCGTTAAGATAAGCGTCGACTCCGAAAAACCAGCCGAACCCGGGCCGGCCGCCGGTGCCGGAGGCGCCCAGTCCGGCGACCAGCCCGCTGCCCAGGTCGGGGTTCGAAACGCGGAGGTTGTCGTAGGCGACCTTCGACCATTCGAAGGCCAGGTCGAATGCCGGGACCGGCGTCTCGACGCGGAGCGTGTTCCGGCTGAGGTTCTTATAATATTCGAGCGCGGCCAAGTAGACGCGCTCCGGGTTGGCGGCGATCTTTTCGTAGGCGGCGCGGACATCCTCCCGCTTGCCCTTCCCCCCCGCGAGCGCGATCGGGATGAACAGGTCCCGGACCGCCGTGGGCTCGTCGATGACGATAGTGAACTCGTTTGGCGTGTCGGAGAGCATGTGAGCCGGCGTGTAGGAGATTCCCTGGGCGGCTGGAGAGCCCACGAACCCGTGGTTCTGGCGCCTGGGCTCGGAGATAAGATAGGCCTTGAGCTTGTCGTCCCAGTAGGCGTATTGGCCCCCGATTCCCGCGGGCCACATCGGCTGGAGGACCGGGAGGAAACCCGCGACCACCGTGAGCGGCTCCGTGGTATCGACGGCGAGCAGGATGACCGCCCCGGGCTCATCAACCGCCGTCACATAGGTCGCCCTGACCGTGAAGGACTGATAGGTGTAGGTGATGGTCGTCGCCGCCGGCGTCACCTCGATGTAGCGGACGATATCCCCGGCCGCGACCGGCCGCGTGCCGCCCTTGAGGAGGAAGGAGAGCTCAAAATTCCGGAGGATCTTGAGCGGGTAGGCCCAGGCCTCGAAAACGCCGCTTTCGTAACCCAGGATGGCGAACCGGCGGCCCGCCTTGTCGAAATAGGTGCCCGGCTGGGCCAGGCGGGTGAGCGTCATCCCGTCGCGCTCGATCGGGAAGGCGGGGACAAGACCCTCCTGGGCGGCCAGCGGCAGACACAACCCGGCAGATAGGGCGAGTCCGAAGAAGAATATTTGAAAAGCAGAACGTGAACGTATTTTCATGGCCTCCCCCGATGAGCCGTCCGCAGACGTGTTGCCAACGAAACTCGAATCCTTGTTCGGGCAATACTCTCCTTTGCCCTCACGCCGGCCTTTTCTAGTCTGAGGAAACGGAACGGGTTTTTTATCGGCAACTCCCTTGCTCACGGTCGTTCCGCGTCAGTAGGTTCTTATCCGTCTGGGGTCCGAAAGTCAAGCGGCCATTGACAATCGATGAGCCGTCTAACTAATGTAGTCGCGAAGAGAGGTCGTCATGCAAAAGCTCAGGCTGATCATGGTCGCGCTGGGGCTGACAGCCATAGGGATCCTCTGGCCTTCCCTTGGGCGCGCTCAGAGCTCGCCGCCTTTGCCGGAGCTCAAAATCTGGCGCGAATTTGTTGCGCTCCTCAAGGAGGGACGGGTCACGGCCGACCGGATCCGGACGATGCCCGAGCTTGGGAGCGGCATGACGGCAACCCTCATGGGGTATCTTGACGTGATGAAGCGCGAGGCCCGCTGGCCGGAATGGGAGGCCGAGCCCAAGGTTCAGAGGAGCGACGGCCGCGTCAATTTCATCATCCCCTTGAGCTTCGCGGAGAGCGACCGGACATCCTATTGCTTCACTTTCGTCGAGGCCGGCGGCCGGTGGTATTTCCAGCATCTCGAGGCCATCTTCATCCGCCTGGACGAAACCCCGCCGCCGCCCACTTCGGCGTTTCCGGACACTTCCGAAAAGCAGAAGGCCTGGGACCGCGAGGAGAGCTACTGGTCGAAGATCATCGCCTGGCGGGGGATTCTCATCAAAAACAAGGGGGAGGAGTTTTTCCTCGACCTGCTCAAGGACGGCAACGGCTATTTCGTTTGGGCCAAGAGCCGGGCCCCGTTCCTGCCGCCGCAACGGGCGTTTATCCTCTTCCTCTGCTGGGAGCAGGCGCACCTGCGCGGCCCGAATTTCATGGCGGACGCCGTCAGGCTCGAATCGCTGACCGACCGGGAGGCGGTCGTCCGGCTCCACCCGATCTATTTTCAGCTCTACCAGGCCGCCGCGCACCTCAAGCCGCAGATCTCGCTCGAGGATTACAGGAAGATATTCGAAACGATCTGGCAGGACCGCGCCCGGGCCGCCGGCTGGAACCTCAAGATCGAGTACGCCGACGACCGGGGATATACGATGTGTATTTTCCGCTTCAGCCGGAACCCAGATCCGTGAGTTAAGGCGCTCATCTCCCGAACCGGTTGCAGATGCCGATCGCGGCCTCCGCAGCCCCCTGTTAAGGGGCGGCTTCGGGAAGTGGCCGACTTCCTGAATTCTTTGACAAGCTGCCAAATTCCGCTGGCCTAGCTCCCCGCCGTGTCATAGAATAGGGTTTTTCAGGAGGCTGAGATGAAGAGAAGGCAATTTGTGGAAGCGGTCGCGGGCGCTGCGGTGCTGGCGGGCCCGGTGGCCACGAAGACGCTC
>Ga0154742_1083_pt2 | contig 13410 bp, 9 predicted proteins | sample Rifle2008BG16ft_FD_105750 | JGI IMG/M metagenome (GOLD analysis project Ga0154742, IMG submission 105750) | Candidatus Aminicenantes bacterium RBG_16_63_16 | reverse complement strand
TGTGCTGGATACCAGGACCGTTTCGAGCTGGGGCCGTCTGAATTTCGATGGGCAGACGCCGGCGGGAACGAGCCTCCAGATTCAGACGCGCACCGGGAATTCCTTCGAGCCCAACGGCCTCTGGAGCGATTGGTCGCCGCCGATCCAGAAGCCTGAGGAGCAGGTCCTGAGTCCCAAGGCCCGTTACATTCAATTCAAGGCGCTCTTCAAAGCCCCGGCGGGCAACGCCTCGCCCACCCTGAGCCGGGCGGCGGTTTTCTACCTCCAGACGAACCTCGCCCCGGCCGTGGCCAAGCTCGAGATCCTGCCGGCAAACCAGGTCTTTCTCAAGCCGCCCGAACAGGACGAGGTCATCTGGGGAGCCGAGGACATCATCGCCGGCGATGAAGAGAAAAAGCGCGCCGCGATATCGGTGATGATGGGCAAGCGGGTGGAGCGGAAGGGCTACCAGACGGTCCTTTGGGAGGCGAGCGACGATAACGGCGATTCCCTCGTCTACCGGATTTCGATCAGGAAGGACGGGGAAACCGCCTGGCGCGTGGTCAGGGAGGACTGGAAGGAGCCGCTATTTGTCTTCGATACAGTCTCCTATCCCGATGGGGTCTATGTCGTCAAGCTCGAGGCCTCGGACCAGCCCTCGAACCCGGCCGGCACGGAACTCCGGGCGGAGAAGACGAGCCTGCCGGTGCTGATCGACAACTCGCTCCCGGAGATCAAGAATTTCACTGCCGTGCGGGAGAGGAACGCGGTCGAGATCGCCTTCCAGGCGGAGGATGCCTTCTCGGCGATCGCCCGGGCGGAGTATCTGATCCGTCCGGGAGAGTGGCGGGTCGTTTTTCCTGCCGACAGCATCTGCGATTCGAAGCTCGAGAGCTTCAAGTTCGGCGCGCTCCTGCCGCCGGGGGCCGAGAGCATGGTCACCGTCCGGGTGACCGACCAGCACGGCAACATCGGCGTTTTCCGGCAGAACTTCTAGTGGTGCGTCACGCAAATAACTTGGCTTTTTAAATGAGCAAGGAAGACGCACCACCGCGGGGGAGTTTGAGGGGGACGGCGTCATTCCCCTCAGGGGGTCAGCGGAGTGAAACGAAGCGCCGAGGGGGGAGCTTGACTCCCCCATGGAAGTGTCGTCTCTGCGGGGGACTTTGGAAGGAGATTTACGAGACGGGACACTAGCGGCGCGTCCGATAATTGGCTTGACGTCAGCACGGTCCGCGAAGACGCGCGGCTATCCCTTGGCACGCTCGATGTACTTGTCATCGCGGGTGTCGATCCGGATGACGTCCCCCTCGTTGATGAACGGGGGCACGGTGACCGTCAGGCCCGTTTCCAGGGTGGCCGGCTTGTAGCTCGCCGACTGGGTGGCCCCTTTGAGAAAGGGCTCGGTCTTGACGACCTTGAGGTCGACCGTGAGCGGCGGTTCAACGCCCACGGGACGGCCCTCGTAGAGCTCGATCTTGAAGACGATGTTGGAGACGAGATAGTTAACCCCGTCCCCGATGATCTCCGGAGAAAGCCGGATCTGCTCATAGTTTTCCAGGTTCATGAAGACCGCATCATCGCCGCTCTTGTAGAGGAATTCCATCTCGACCTCTTCGAGGTAGGCCTGCTCGACGCGGTCCTCGGACCGGAACCGGTGATTCAGGAGAGTGCCTTCCTTGAGGCTGCGGAGTTTGGTCTGGACCATCGCTTTCCAGCGCCCGGGCGTGATATGGACCGCCTCCAGGACCCGATAGAGGTTGCCGTCGAGCAGGATGATCATGCCTCTCCGGATCTGCGTTGCGTTAATCATGCGGCCTCCTCGGTGCCAGTGCGGCGGCGTGATATTTTTTAGCGGAAAGGAAATGTTCTGTCAAATCACCGGACCGCCGGCATCTCCCTTCCTGTGATCGTATTTGATTTCGATCTCATTAATTTGTAGATTGTAGCCTCGCAAGAACGATGGTCGACAATTTGACAAGTAAGGCAGCGGGCTATGAAAAAATTAACCATGATCCTCGGCGCTGCCTGGCTGCTCGGCTGGGTGCTTCAATCCGGGTGCCGTAAGATGGCGGCCGGGGCCGATCTCGTTTTGCTGAACGCCGTCGTTTGGACGGGCGAGACCGGCGCGCCGTTGGCTGAAGCCGTCGTCCTGCGGGACGGGAAGATCGCGGCCGTGGGGTCGGGCCGCGACGTCCGGCGGCTGGCCGGCGGCGCCGCCCGGCTCATCGACCTTGGCGGCGGGCTCGTCCTGCCCGGGTTCATCGACAGCCATACTCATTTTCTCGACGGCGGGTTTTCGCTCCTCAGCCTGCGGCTCCGCGACGTCTCGAGCCGGGAGGATTTTGTGGCGCGGATCGCCCGGAGGGCCGGGGAGCTGCCCAAGGGCGAGTGGATACTCAACGGCGACTGGGACCACCAGCAGTTTTCGCCCCCCGAGCTGCCGCGGCGGGAATGGATCGACGCCGTCACGCCGGATAATCCCGTCTGCGTCAACCGGCACGACGGCCATATGGTGCTCGTCAACACGCTCGCCTTGCGGACCGCCCGCCTGGCAGCCGGAACGCCGTCGCCCGAGGGCGGCGAGATCCTGAAGGACGGGGCGACCGGTGAGCCGACCGGCATCCTGAAAGATGCGGCCATCGATCTCGTGAGCCGCCACATTCCGGCCGCTTCTTTGGCAGCGAAACTCAAGGCCGCGGAGGCGGCCCTCCGGGAAGCGGCCGCCTGCGGCGTGACATCGGTCCACGACATGGCCGGGAGCGCGAACTTCGAGGTTTACCAGGAGCTCCTGCGCGCCGGAAAACTGACGGCCAGGATTTTTCTCTATATCCCGATCGACGAGCTCGACATCTATGAGCGCCTGCGTCTCAAAACGCCCTTCGGCAATGACCGGCTCAAGATCGGCGGGCTCAAAGCGTTCGTGGACGGCTCGCTGGGAAGCGGCACGGCGCTGTTCTTCGATCCCTACGCCGACAATCCCCGCTCCGCCGGCCTGCTTCACGAGCAGATGTTTCCGGCCGGCGTCATGGGGAAGCGTCTCCTGGCCGCCGACCGCGCCGGGCTCCAGGTGGCCGTTCATGCCATCGGCGACAAGGCGAACGCCATCGTCCTGGATCTCTTTGAGACGGCGGTCCGGCAGAACGGACCGCGGGACCGGCGCTGGCGGATCGAGCACGCCCAGCATCTCCGCCCCTCCGATATCCCGCGGTTCGGCGAGCTGGGTGTCATCGCCTCGGTTCAACCCTTCCACGCCGCCGATGACGGCCGCTGGGCGGAGTCCAAGATCGGCCGCGAGCGTTGCCGCACGACTTACGCGTTCCGCTCTCTCATCGAAGGCGGTGCCGTCCTGGCCCTGGGTTCGGACTGGACGGTCGCGCCGCTCGGCCCGCTGACCGGCATCGCCGCCGCAGTCACCCGCCGGACGACTGACGGGAAGAACCCGGACGGCTGGTTCCCCGAGCAGAGGCTGACGCTCGAGGAGGCCCTGACCGGCTACACGCAGAACGGCGCCTACGCCGAGTTCGCGGAGACCGTCAAGGGCACCATCGCACCCGGGAAGCTGGCCGACCTGGTCGTCCTCGACCGAAACATCTTCGAGATCCAGCCCGAGAACATCGCCGATGCGCGCGTCAGGATGACCATCCTCGATGGAGCCGTCATCTACGAGCGATAAGGCGGAAATGCATCTCCAATTATGTAAGGGAAGTGATCAAACTGAGGGGTGGCACGGCGTGGGGGCCCCCGCAAGCCCGGACCGACTGAAAGAACGGAGGACTTACGGGGGATCGCCGTGACAGGACCCCAATTCCAAATCAAGTGATCACAAGATTGGGGATGCTACCATAGGGCGGGGCGGTTGTTCAAGGTTGCCGATTTTGGTAACATAAGACTTCATTTTTGGAGGTGGACCACATGAATATCGGGGTCATCAACGAGAGCGCCAAGATAGAAAACAGGGCCGGGTTGAACCCGAGCGGCGTGTCCTTCCTGATGGACAAGGGCCATAAAGTCTATGTCCAGGCCGGCGCGGGGCTCAAGGCGGGCTACGCGAACGAGGAGTACTCGGCCCAGGGGGCGAACATCGTATTCACGAAGGAGGAGGTCTTCGGCCGGTCGGACATTGTCCTGAACATCTCCCCCCTCACGCAGGACGAATGCCAGATGGTCAAGAACGACCAGCTCCTGTTCGGCTTCCACCACCTGGCGACCGCCAAGAAGCCGCTGGTCGAACAGCTCCTCCACAAAAATGTCACCATGGTCGGCTACGAGATCATGCGCGACGACCGCGACGCCCTGGTTTTTTATGAGAGCTTGAGCGAGGTCGCCGGGCAGATGTGCCTGGTCATCGCCGGCCATTATCTACAGACGAACCAGGGCGGACGGGGCGCCATCATCGGGGGCGTGGTCAGCGTTCCCCCGGCCACCGCCGTGGTCATCGGCAGCGGCGTTCTCGCCCGCAGCGCCACCCGGGCCATGCTGGGCGCCGGCGCCCACACGATCGTCGTCGGGCACAACATGGAGCGCCTGCACCGCATCGAGGAGATGACCGGCGGCCGCGCCATCACGCTGATGGGCAGCAAGTACAACCTGGCCCGGATGACCAAGGTTGCCGACATCCTGATCGGGGCCGTGCTGCGCCCGGGCGAGCTGGCGCCGGTCATGATCACCCGCGAAATGATCAAGGCGATGAAGCCCGGCTCCGTGGTCATCGACCTGGCCATCGACCACGGCGGCTGCATCGAGACAAGCCGGTTGACGACCCTCGAACGGCCGACCTTCGTGGACGAGGGCGTGATCCACTACTGCGTGCCCAACATCACCTCGGCCGTCAGCCGGACCTCGACCAAGGTCCTGACCAACCTGGTTGTCCACTACCTCCATGAGATCGGGGCCTGCGGGCTCGAGCAGGCGCTGGCGCGCAACATCTCCCTGCGCAGCGGCCTCTACATGCACAAGGGGCAGATGGCCAAGAAAAACATCGCCGAGCGGTTCGGTCTCAGCTACCGGGAGGTGCTGCCGGCCTGAGGGCAGCGGCAGACGCTCATGGACGACCTCTCCGCGGCGCTCGGCACGCGGCAAAGAGACCTGGTCCACCTGCTCCACCGGGTCCAGGCCGAGTTCGGGTACATTCCGGAAGAGGAAGTCTCCCGGATCGCCGAGCGCCTCAAGATCACCGAGAGCGAGGTCGTCGGGGTGCTGACATTTTACCGGGCCTTCCGGCTGAAGCCACTCGGCCGCCACCTGGTGACGGTCTGCGCCGGCACCTCCTGCCACGTCCGCGAAGGCCACGAAGTGCTGAGGGAGGTTGAGCGGCGGCTCGGGGTCAAACCAGGGGAGACGACGGCGGACCGGATGTTCACGCTCGAGACGGTCAACTGCCTGGGCTGCTGCGCGATCGGCCCGACGGTCGTCATCGACGGCCGGTACCACGCGCGCGTCTCCATCCGGGAAGTGGCTGCACTCCTCGACGAGTCCAGGAACTCGGGCTAGGCGATCATGAAGAAGCTCACCCATCCCGCCCAGCTCGCGGACTGGAAGGCCCGGCTCCTGGAGGAGGGGGCTTTGGGCCGGAAGACCGTCGTCATCTCTTCGGGAACTTGCGGGCAGGCCAGCGGGTCGCTCGGGATTCTCGGGGCCCTCCGCCGCGAGGTTGAACGGCGCGGCCTGGGCGATGGGGTATTGCTTAAGACAACCGGCTGCCACGGTTTTTGCGAGCTCGAGCCGAACGTCGTGATCTACCCGGCGGGCGTTTTCTACAAGAACCTCAAGCCGGAGGATGTCCCGGCGATCATCGAAGAGACCCTTGTCCATGACCGGATCATCCCCTCGCTCGTCTTCGAGGACCCGGCGACCGGAGCAAAAACCGAACTTCAGAAAGACATCCCGTTCTACGGGAAGCAGCTTCGCCTTCTGACGGAAAACAACCTTCATATCGACCCTGCGCGCATCGAGGATTACATCCTCCTCGATGGCTACCAGGCGCTGGCCAAGGTGCTGTTCGACATGACCTCCGAGGAGGTGATCCGCGAGATTGCGGACTCCGGCCTCCGGGGCCGCGGGGGCGCCGGTTTTCCCACCGGGCGGAAGTGGCAGCTCTGCCGGGAATCCCCCGCCGACCGCCGGTACGTCATCTGCAACGCGGACGAGGGCAACCCGGGCACTTTCATGGACAGGAGCATCCTCGGCGCCAACCCCCACAGCGTCATCGAGGGCCTGATCATCGGCGCCTACGCCATCGGCGCCGCCGATGGATTTATATATGTCCGCATGGAAGCTCCGCTGGCCCTCCAGAGGGTAACCCTCGCCCGGGACACCGCCAGAAAATGCGGCCTGCTCGGCAAGTCCATCCTGGGCTCGGAATTCCATTTCGATATCCACGTCGTCGAGGGCGCCGGCGCCTTTGTCTGCGGCGAGGAGACCTCGCTCATGGCCTCGATCGAGGGCCGACGGGCTTCGCCCCGGCAGCGGCCCCCATTCCCGGCCCAGTCCGGGCTCTGGGGCAAGCCGACAAACATCAATAACGTGGAGACCTGGGCGAACGTGCCCCTGATCATCAACCGGGGCGCGGCGTGGTACAACCGGGTCGGCACCGAGAAAAGCAAGGGAACGAAGATCTTTTCGCTGGTCGGCAAGATCCGCCAGGGCGGCAATATCGAAGTGCCGATGGGCATCTCGCTCCGCGAGATCGTCTACGATATCGGCGGCGGGATTCAGGACGGCAAACGGTTCAAAGCCATCCAGACGGGCGGACCGTCCGGGGGCTGCCTGCCGGCCGGGAAGCTCGATTTGACCATCGATTACGACAACCTGGTTCAGGCGGGATCGACCATGGGATCGGGCGGCATGATCGTCATGGACGAGACCACTTGCATGGTCGATGTGGCCCGCCATTACCTCCATTTCACCCAGGAAGAGTCCTGCGGCAAGTGCGTGCCCTGCCGGGTCGGGACCCGCCAGATGCATGAGATACTCGTCCGGATCGCGGAGGGACGCGGAGAGGAGAGGGACCTCGAGCAGCTCGAGTCCCTGGGCTCCACGATCATGGCCGCCTCGCTCTGCGGGCTTGGCCAGTCAGCCCCCAAACCCGTGCTCTCAACGCTCCGCCATTTCCGGGACGAATACCTGGAGCACATCAGAAACAAGCGGTGCGCCAGCCTGGTCTGCAGGGAGATCGTTTCTGCCCCCTGCCAATATGCCTGTCCGATCGGCCAGGAAGCCCCTGTCTATATCGCCCTGGCCGCGCAGAACAAGCTCCAGGAAGCCCTGGATATTATCTACAAGGATAATCCCCTGCCTTTTGTCTGCGGCCGGGTGTGCGACCATCCCTGCGAGACGGTTTGCGAAGCCGGGAAAACCGCCCGGCCGATCGCCGTCCGGGCGCTCAAACGCTTCGTCCTCGACTGGGCCAGGCGCGAGGGGCGGCGGCCCAGCCTGCCGGAACCCGTACGGCGCGACGACGCCGTGGCCGTTGTGGGCTCGGGGCCCGCCGGTCTGACTGCCGCCTATTTCCTGGCCAGAAAAGGGTGCTCGGTGACCGTCTTCGAGGCGGCGGAATCGCCCGGCGGGAGTCTTAGGGCGATGGTGCCGGATTTCCGCCTGCCGAAAGAGATCCTGGAGCTTGATATCGAAAATATCCGGAAGGCGGGTGTCACCATCGAGACGCAAGCAGCGCTCGGCCGGGATTTCTCCCTGGACGATCTTTTCCGGAGAGGCTTCAAGGCCGTTTTAATCGCGGCCGGGGCGCAGAGGCCGCGGAAGCATAAAATCCCCGGGGAAAACGCCCTCGGAGTCCACCGCGCAGGGGACTTGCTCAAGACCTCGAAGGCGGGGAAAAGCGCCGGCTTGGGCAAGAGAGTGGGCGTCCTGGGGGGCGGCTGGTTGGCTCTCGATGCGGCCCGGACGGCCGTCCGAAATCCCGGGACCGAGAAAGTCATCATCTTTTTCAGCGGTCAGGAAAAGCACCTGGGAGTCGATGAGTCCGACGTTCAAAACGCCGGGGGGGAGGGAGTTGAGTTCCGCTTCCTGTGTGCCCCGGGCGCGGTGCTTACGGAGAAGGACAGGGTTACGGGGCTCGAGTGCCGCGGGCTGGAGCTTGGCCCGGTCGATGAGAACGGCCGCCGCGCCTTGAAGCCCGTGGCGCGATCCGGATATCGCGTCGAACTCGACACGGTGGTCGTGGTCGCCGGCGGCGCGGCCGGTTTGCCGTCCATAGCCAGGAAGGAAGGCCTGGAGACGACGGAATCGGGCGCGCTGGCTGTCGACCCCCGGACGATGGCCACCAACCGGCCCGGAGTCTTTGCCGGCGGCGAAGCGGCCGCCGGGCCTATCCCGGTCGTCCAGGCCATGGCTTGGGGCAGGAAGGCCGCCGAGTCCATCGGGCGCTATATCGATGGAGACCTCTCCGAACCGGTGGCGAAAGCGGTCCGGCCGTCTTTTTACGTCCCGGAGTATGACCGGGCGGGCGGCCCTCCGGCGCTGGCCGACCGTCCCGATATGCCGATGCTTCCGGAAGCCAGGAGAAAAAAGAATCATCGTGAGGTTGAGACGGGGCTCCTTGCCGACTCGGCCCTGGGGGAGGCCCGGCGATGCCTGCGGTGTGAGCTCCGCACCAAGGAAGGAATCGAGGCGCTCGGGGGTGGCGATGATTAAGCTAAAGATCAACGGCCTGGACTTCGAGGCGACCCCGGGGGCGACCGTGCTCGAAACCGCCAAGGCGCACGGGATCGCCATCCCGAATCTCTGCTCCTCGAGATATCTCGCTCCTTACGGAGGCTGCCGCCTTTGCTTGGTTGAGATCAAGGGTAGAAAAGGCTATCTGCCCGCCTGCTGCACGTATGTCGAGGACGGGCTGGATATCCGGACGGAGACCCCGGAGCTTCAGGCCGTGCGCCGGCAGACGCTCGAGCTCATCCTGTCCGAGCATCCCCATGCCTGTCTGATCTGTTCGGAGAAAAAAAGCTGCGAAGATTATAAATCGACCATCCGGAAGGTCGGCGAGGTGACCGGTTGCGTTCTCTGTCCGGAGAACGGCGACTGCCGGCTCCAGGAGGCGGTCGACCACATCAAGCCCGAGCGGGTGAATTTTCCCGCCCTTTACCGGGAGTTTGAAGTCCACCGCGAGGACCCCTTCTTCGACCGGAACTATAACTTGTGCATATTGTGCGGCCGTTGCGTGCGCGTCTGCACCGAGGTGCGCGGCGCGTCCGTCATTTCGTTCGTCTACCGGGGGCCGCAGACCGTCATCCAGACGGCCTTCGACCGCCCGCTCCTCGAGTCCAGCTGCCAGTTCTGCGGGGCCTGCGTGGATGCCTGTCCGACGGGCGCCCTGACGGAACGCGCGGTCAAAGGACAGGGCCCCGCCGAAGAAAAACGCCCGGTCCTCTGCCCCCTGTGCGGCTTGGGGTGCACGCTCGAGCTCGGACTCCGGCAGGGCGGAATCCTGAATTCGGCCCCCAGGGAGGGAGAAGGCTTCAACGACGGGCAAGCCTGTGTCAAGGGACGCTTCACCATCCGGGATGCGGTCCAGAGCGCCAAAAGGCTGCTCAAGCCGATGGTCCGGCGGGACGGCCGGCTGGTCGAGGCCGGCTGGGAGGAAGCCCTGGATTTTGCGGCCGATGGACTTAAAGGCCTGCGCGCCGGCGAAGCCGCCCTCGTCTCCTCGGCTCAGGTTTCGCTCGAAGACCAGTATCTCTTCTTCAAGTTCGCCCGCGACTTCTGGCAGACAACTCCCTGTGGAGATGTTCCGTCCGCTTCGGCCGTCGCCGCCTACTGGAACGAGCTCCACGGCCAGGGACTCGACCCGGAGCTCAATTTTGAGCTGGCGGCGATCGCCCGGGCGAAGGCGGTCCTGGTCGTGGGAGCGAGCCTATCCGTCTCGCAGCCGATCCTCTGGCTCGAGGTGTTGAAGGCGGTCCGAGACGGCGCCGCCCTTTTCGGGATAAACACCGGGCTGCCTTCGATCGGGCGCCACGCCGTGCATGTCTTCCCGTCGCAGCCGGACGGCGGTCTTCATCTGCTGACCGCCCTGGCGCGCTTCGTCGGGGAGAGGACGGCCGCAGACGATTCGCCCGCTTCCGAGCGTGGTGAATTCTTGGCCTCGCTCGAGCGTGTCGATATCTCGGGGGCTCTGGCGGACGATCCCGCGGGAGCGGCGCACCTGAGGTCGGCGGCGCGCTATCTGGCCGAAGCCCGGCCCGGCGTCATCCTCCTCGGCAGCGGCCTGGGCGGCGTTCCTCAGGCCGGCAGGATCATCCAGGTTCTCTGGAACGTTTCGGTCATGAGCGGGGCGCGCGTTATACCCCTTGCCGATGAGAATAACGAAAGAGGGAGCTTCGAGCTCGGCCGCCGTCTGGGCGGAGAGAAAGCCCCCGGCGGGTCCGGCTGGGCCGGAAAAAAGGGCCTCTATCTTGCCGGCGACGCGCCTCCGACCACGGGAAAGCCGGCCGGCTTCTTGGTATACCAGGGGAGCTATACGAACGACAGCCTTCAGTGGGCCGATGTGGTGTTTCCGGCGGCGGTGTTCGCCGAAACTCAGGGCACATATGTCAACCTCGAAGGAAGGATCCAGCGGTCCCCTCAAGCCATGCCTCCGGCCGGCGAATCCCGGCCGGACTGGTGGATCACCGCGGAACTGGCCCAACGCCTGGGAAGCCGGGAGTTCGATTACGCCGGGCCGGACGACATCACCCGGGAGCTGGCGGCGGCCGTCCCCGCGCTCGCCGGAGCGGCCCGCCCGCAGAAAACGGGCCGGCCGGCGTTTGTGGCGGAGAGCCCGGGCGGGGTCCGGCGGCTGCTGACCGTAACTTCAGAGTCCGCAGAATCCGTAGAGAACGGGCCCATGGCCCCTCCCGTCAATGACGGCTATCGCGGGCTCAACCTCGCCCGGGAGGTCAAGGGGTTGAAAAAGCTGAGGGAGCGAACGGAGGGCCGGCATGCCTGAAATCCTGAGGCGTGAGCGGCTGGTCCCCAATATCCACCTCCTCGAGGTCCGGGCGCCCGAAATCGCCGCGAAGTGCAGGGCGGGGCAGTTCATGATCGTCATGCCCGATGTGCGGGGGGAGAGGATTCCCCTGACGATCGCCGACTGGAACGCGAAACGGGGCTCGGTAACCGCGGTGTTCATGCTCGTCGGCACGTCCACGCATAAGCTGTCCCTCCTCAAGGCCGGCGACGAGCTGCCCGTGGTCGTTGGCCCGCTGGGCAAACCCTCGGACATCCGGAACTACGGCACGGTCGTCTGTGCCGGGGGCTGCTTCGGGATCGCCGCCATCTATCCCATCGCCAGGGCCCTGAAGGAGGCGGGAAACCGGGTGATCACGTTGATCGATGTCAAGGCCAACTATCTTTTTTACTGGGAAAACAAGTTCAAACGGGTGAGCGACAGGATCAGCGTTTCTTCGAGAGACAGTTTCTATGATTCGAAAGAATACATCCCGCACCAGCTGCAGACCCTGATCGGCGAGGAAAAGAAAATCGACCGGGTTGTCGCCATCGGCTGCACCTATCTAATGTACTCCTGCTCCGAGGCGACGCGGGCCGCAGGAATCAGGACGATGGTCAGCCTCAACCCGATCATGGTGGACGGCACCGGGATGTGCGGGGCCTGCCGGGTGACCGCCGACGGCAAGACCAAGTTTGCCTGCGTCGACGGCCCCGATTTCGACGGGCACACGATCGACTGGCAGGAACTGTTTGCCCGGCGGAAATCCTACTTCGACGACGAGGTTCGCTCCTACTGCGATTGGGAGAGGAACGAATTTCCATGAGCGATAAACAGGAACTCCCGTCCGAGCTCAAGGCCCGGCTCAAAGCGGAGTATGACATGGAATGGCGCAAGGAGATGCGGAAGTCCGTGCCGATCAAGGAGCGGATGAAGATCCCGCGCCAGAAGATGCCCGAGCGCGAGCCGGGCGAAAGAAACCGTGATTTTAAAGAGGTGAACAAGGGGCTGGACCTCGAGACCGCCCGGCGGGAGGCCCAGCGCTGCTGGGACTGCGCCAACCCGGGCTGCGTCTCCGGCTGCCCCGTGGCCATCGATATCCCGAGCTTCATCAAGCTCATCGATAAAGGCGATATCATCGCCAGCCTTTGCAAGATCAAAGAGACGAACAGCCTGCCGGCCATCTGCGGCCGCGTCTGCCCCCAGGAAACCCAGTGCGAAGTCGTCTGCAACCTGAAGAAAGCCACCGGGCAGCCCGTGGCTATCGGCAACCTGGAGCGGTTCGTCTCGGACTACGAAAGACAGAAGGGGGAGGTGTTCATCCCCCCCATCCCTCCGCCGACGGGTAAGAAGGTCGCGATCATCGGCGCCGGGCCGGCCGGCCTCACGGCGGCGGGCGAGCTGGCCAAGAAAGGCCATGATGTGACCATCTTCGAAGCGCTCCACATCGCGGGCGGCGTGCTCGTCTACGGGATCCCCGAGTTCCGGCTCCCCAAGAGCATTCTAAAAACCGAGGTGGAGTATCTCCAGAAGCTGGGCGTCCGGCTGAGAACGAGCTTTGTCGTGGGTAAGACGGCGACCCTCGAGGACCTGAAGAACGAGGGCTACGAAGCCTTTTTCATCGGGACGGGCGCCGGGCTGCCCAATTTCATGAGGATTCCCGGCGAGAACCTGGTCGGCGTCTACTCCGCCAACGAATACCTGACCCGCTGCAACCTGATGCGGGCCTATGAGTTTCCCCTCTACGATACGCCGGTCATCCGCGGCCGGCGGGTCGCCGTGATCGGCGGCGGCAACGTGGCCATGGACTCGGTCCGCACAGCCAAGCGGCTGGGGGCGGAGCTGGCCGCCATCATCTACCGCCGGTCGCGGCACGAGCTCCCGGCGCGCGAGGAGGAAGTCAAGCACGCCGAGGAGGAGGGGATCGAGTTCCATTTCCTGACGACGCCCGTCCGGTACATCGGCGATGAGAAGGGCCGGGTCAAGGCCATGGAATGCCTGAGGATGGAATTGGGCGAACCGGACGCGTCGGGCCGACGGCGGCCCGTGCCGGTCGAGGGGTCGGAGTCCATCACCGAGATCGACATGGCGGTCGTGGCCATCGGCCAGAGTCCGAACCCGTTGATGGCCCAGACGACGCCCGAGCTTCGGGTGGGGAAGTGGGGGAACCTGGAGGTGGACTGGCTCACCATGGGGACCGCCCTTCCGGGGGTCTATGCCGGAGGCGACATTGTCCGGGGAGGCGCCACTGTGATCCTGGCCATGGGCGACGGCCGGTTGGCAGCCGCGCACCTCGATCAATACCTGAAAAACGGCCGGAGCTAGGCGCTCTGGTTTGAATACGAACGGAGGATACTGAGATGAGTTGGGTCGACGATTACAAAAAAAAGCTGACGAGCGCCGAGGACGCCGTTTCGGTCGTCAAGAGCGGCGACCGCGTTTACCTCAGCGGCAACGCGGCCACGCCGTATGTCCTGATGAGGGCGCTG
>Ga0154742_1001_pt1 | contig 13520 bp, 14 predicted proteins | sample Rifle2008BG16ft_FD_105750 | JGI IMG/M metagenome (GOLD analysis project Ga0154742, IMG submission 105750) | Candidatus Aminicenantes bacterium RBG_16_63_16 | reverse complement strand
CGTCCTCCAGGCAGGCAAGTGGATCAAGAGTTAGATTTCGATTTCGTTTCGGGCCAGGGCGGCAGGAGCTTCGAGAGCCCGTAGAGGACGAGGAGAGGCAGGGCCAGAAGGACCAGGGAGGACAGAAGGCCCTCGATCCCGCCGAGCGACATCTTGTAGACGGTGAGCCCCCGGAAGCTCTTGGAGAACAACTGTCCCCCGATGACGACGTTCCACCGCGTCGTGAAAATCCCCAGTTGGACGAGCAGAGCGGATAAGAAATAAACGAGTTTTCTGAGCTCCGCCGGAACCTTGAGAATTTTTACCAGGACGATCGCCCCCAGGGGCAGGACCATCCCCAGCAGAACCTGTATAACAATCAGGCTGATGAACAATCTCCCTGAGATAAGCTGGGAGAGGATGCCGATCGATTCCTCGGATTCGTAGATCCGGTGGATGAAATCCAGGGCCTCGAGCGAGAAGTCCACGATCATCGCGTAGAAGAGATAGCTCGCCAGCTTGTCCAGACAGGGCATGTCGATCTCTTTTCGCCGGCCGAGGGTAGTGATCATGTAGAGGAGCAAGACCAGGGCGATGCCCGAGACGATCGCCGAAAAAAGAAAGACAATGGGCATGAGGACGCTCGACCACCAGGGATTGGCCTTGACCGAGCCAAAAATGAAACCGACGTAGCCGTGGAGGAGAAAGGCGGACGGAATTCCGACCAGGGTGATGATCCTCACGGCCCGCTTGTCGAAGCTCACGGCTTTCTCCGAAGTGGTCGTCGAGAACAGGGCGATGAGCCGGTGCAGCCATTTTTTCGGCCCTCTCTCATTTTCCGCCCAGACGATCACGTCCTTCCGGTAGTCGAACCAGACCTCGAGGAGCAGAACGGCCATGAGATACCAGGCGTAGACAAACCCGAACATGGCCATGGCCGAGCTCCGGTTCGGCGTCAGGAAGATCTCGAAAGCCCTTTCCGGATGGCCGATGTGGGCCAGAAGAGGAAGAGGGGCGACGATCAGATAGGACAAGGCCGTGAGGAGGGAGAGCCTATATGTCGGCTGAACCTCCTTGACGTTGAAGACCTTGACCAGCGAGGCCAGAATGAAAGCGCCGGCAACGAGCCCCGTGAGGTAAGGATAGATGACGACGAGGATCCCCCAGTGCAGCTCAATCTCGTTCGGGAAGATGAACCCGGTGACCTGCCGGAGGATCGGCCAGAGGTGTTCGGCGAGCTTGTCCACGCTACCTGACCTCCATGTCGAGCCCGGCATAATAGACTTTCGGACTCGTGTTCAGGGATGGCTTGAGAACGCCGATCTTGTACATCCGCATGAACCTCGCCAGCGGGCTGGCGCCTCCTTTCGTCTCGCCGAAGATCCTCGCTTGGGAGGGACACACTTCCACGCAGGCCGGAACCAGTCCCTTGACGATCCGATGATAGCAGAAGGTGCATTTCTCGGCAGTCCGGCTCCTGGGATCGATGAACCGCGCTCCGTACGGACAGGCCTGCAGGCAATAGCGGCAGCCGATGCAGCGTTTGGAATCAACGAGAATGACTCCGTCCCTCGTTTTGAAAGTGGCCCCCACGGGGCAGACCTGGACGCAGGGCGGGCTGTCGCATTGATTGCAGAGCTTCGGCACAAAGAAGCTCCGGATCACCGTTTTTTCCTGAGGCTGGAGCTTGAACCCGTCGAGGCCGCCGTTGGGACTGTCGACGACGACTTCGCCGCCTTCGAGGATGACGTATCGTTCGATCCAAGTCCGGAAAAAAAACGGCCCGGTGGGGACGTCGTTTTCTTTCTTGCAAGCGTCCGCGCACCGGCCGCAGCCGATGCACTTGTCGATGGCGATCCCCATGCCCCAGGAATGGCTTCGGGGATCGTATTCCTCGGCAGAGCGCGAAACAGCTGGCCCAGCGGTCCCTTTCCCGGCGAGAATCCCTCCCAGTGAGAAACACGAGAGGAGAAGCTGGCGCAGGAATTCACGTCTTTGGCAAGCGGTTTCATCCATTCAGCGCTCCGGCAGATGAGGGTAGTGGCACTGCCAGCAAACGTATTTTTCGCCGTGGGTCGCCATGTCGACACGCGGGACCTCTTGGGAGGCTACGGCGTCCTCGGCATGGCAGGCCCCGCAGAAGTCCCGGCTGGTCGGCTTATCGGGAAGATTATTCCTCGGGTCCGTCTTATGTTTCTCGGCTGTTTTGTGACACAGCGTGCAAGCGAGATCGCCATGGCGAGAGCGGGCCTTGGACCGGGCGATCTCGGCGTGGCAGGCCTCGCACTCTTTCGGGGCGGACGGGGGGGTCGGCTCGTGCGGGTTATGGCAGGAGACGCAGGGCTTCAGGGGATTGTGGGATTCGGAAACGATCTGGGGAAAACCCGTCGGGCGCGAAGGAAGGTACTCGTGGCAGAGCGGGCAATACCCCCGGTCTTTAGGCGCGGAAAGCCGGCTGCCTCCAGAGTCCTTGATGTGGAGCGCTCCCGGCCCGTGGCAGACCTCGCACTCCAGGCCCCGGTGGTAGGACTTGTCCTTGACCGCCACGATATCGTCGTGACACTCGGCGCAGGCCTTGTGACCGGCGTACTTTGTCACTCGAGAAACCGTCTCGTCGACTGCCCCCGCGCGGTAGCGTCCGTAGAGGCCGAAATCGGCGGGGACCAGGAAATGCCTCATCACGATAAAGCCGACGATGACCAGGGCGACCGGGATGGCGAGGCGTTTGATCTGGTCGGGGATCGCGTTCAGAATATTTCTCATTTTGGCGCCGCGGAGCCGCCGCGAGTAAACCTATATAATCTATATTTTTTATAAAATCAATAGGAATACTCGGGATTTAAAGGTAAGCATCTCTTTTTATGTGATGAGAGCTTAGCCTTATGCACCATGAGGGTTAGCGGTGTATCTTATCAGACAGGCGCGGATAGAGCGCCAGGAGTAGCGGCAGAAGTTCGCCCCCGAGACCGGGAGGGACTTCTATTTCTTTTTCGAACTCAATGAGAACATGCCGTGCGGCCTACATCGCGGACTGACGGCCTCGTCTCCCTCCGGCGCACCGGCGTGAAGGGCACGTGGCTCCCGGCCCGGCTTGAGCCGCGCCCCTGAGAATCATACAATAGCGCTGCCGGAGGCCTGATAGCTACATTATTTAAAGCACCGGCATCAGCCTCTTTATTCTCCGGAGGTCACACGGATGGACAGCAACCTTTCACGTCGGTTAACGGTCGTTTGTTTGCTTTCGGCCTGCGCGCTACTGGCCATCATCGCAGCCGCGTGCGGCCGCGGGGCGGCTCCGGCGGATGCTGTGGGGGGCGGCGCGATCGATATCGGGTCGCGCCTGGAGCTCTTCGTCGACGATTTCCTGGTCGAAAGGATGACCGGGACGACGCTCTGCCTCCAGCACCCGGTGTCGCGGGACGTCGCCATCGTCTTCGACGCCCCGTGGGAGGGGAACACGAGCACCTATGTCACGGTGTTCAAAGATGGAGATATCGTCCGCATGTACTACCGCGGGTCGGACTATGACCCCGCCACGGAAAAACACAGCGGCCAGAATGTCTGTTACGCCGAATGCCGCGACGGCCTGCGCTTTGAAAAGCCCGCGCTCGGACTGTTCGATTTTGCGGGCTCGAAAAAGAACAACATCGTCTGGCAGGGGATCGGCGCCCACAACTTCGCGCCGTTCAAGGACGGGAATCCCGGCTGTCCTCCCGGTGAGCGCTATAAGGCCGTCGCGAGCGAAGGCGATAAGCTCTACGCCTTTAAGTCGGCGGACGGCCTCCGCTGGGCGCTCCTCCGCCCTGAGCCGGTGATCACGGGCTACCCCTTCGACAGCCAGAACCTGGCGTTCTGGGACGCGGACCGGGGAAAGTACCTCGAGTTCCACCGCGACTTCAAAAATAAGCAGGTCCGGGACATCATGTTCGGGTCGTCAGAGGACTTTTTGAACTGGACGAAGCCCGAGTGGCTGGATTACGGAGACGCGCCGCCGGAGCATCTCTACACGAACGCCGTCACGCCTTATTTCCGGGCGCCTCATATCCTCGTCGGCTTCCCCAAGAGGTTCATGCCCGACCGGACCGCCGGCGGGCACAAGCTGCCGGGCGTTTCGGACGGCGTGTTCATGTCCAGCCGGGACGGTCTCCACTGGAAAAGATGGCAGGAAGCGTTCCTCCGGCCCGGGCTCCAGAAGGAGCGCTGGGTGAACCGCAACAACATGATCGCCTGGGGGCTGATCCAGACGGCGTCGTTTTTCCCCGGCGCTCCGGACGAGATCTCGCTCTATTCGAGCGAAGGCTACTACGTCAAGGACGCCAGGCTGCGGCGCCACACCCTCAGGATGGATGGCTTCGTTGCCCTCCATGCCGGCGCCGGGGGCGGCGAACTGGTGACGAAGCCCCTGGTTTTTTCGGGCCGCGACCTGGTGCTCAACTATTCCACATCGGCGGCCGGGTCGGTGCGGGTCGAGGTCCAGGATGAGCAGGGCCAGCCGATTCCGGGGTTCGGGCTGACTGATGCCCGCGAAATCTACGGCGACGACATCGAGTTCGTCGTGCCGTGGAAGGCGGGCGCCTCCCTCGTCAGTTTGGCGGGGAAGCCCGTCCGCCTCCGGTTCGTCATGAAGGACGCCGACCTGTATTCCATACGGTTTAAATAGAACAACTCACCGGATATTCCCTGGGTCTGGAAGCGGCCGCTTGGCTCTCAGGCCGGGGACAGTTCTGGGGGGAGGGCCTGTCCCCAAAAAAGAGCTTTATCTGTCGCTCGGGGAGTCGTATTCTTACTATCGCCGTCTGGACCCCTCAGGCTCGGCGGCAGGTCCTGCACGAAGGAGTTTGAACATGGCAACCGGGATCGGCGGACGCTTTCAAGAGGAAACAAAGTATATCCGGGGGAAGCTGGGGAGCGGGTATCATCTCCGGCGGCTCCGGCCCGAACCTGTCAAGAGCTATTTGGAGGCGTTGAAGGTCAGCCTCGATCCGCCTGCCGTTCAGGACGGAATGCCCATCTGGGAGACGGTGGGTGGCCGGCGGAGTGTTCGGGATTTCGCGCGCGACCCCGTGAGTCTCGCCGAGCTGTCCCAGATGCTCTGGGCGTCCCAGGGAATCACACTACAGGAGATGGACTGGGGATTCCGGGCGGCGCCCTCGGCCGGAGCGCTGTACCCTGTCGAAACCTACCTGTCAGTGCAGAATGTCAGTGGCCTCGAACCGGGGATCTATCACTATTCCCCCGGCGACCACGCGGTCGAGCTTGTGAAGGGAGGCGCGTTTGGAACCCGCTTGGCCGAGGCCGCCCTGGACCAGGATTTCCTGGCCGACGCGGGCGTCGTTTTCAGCTGGACCGCCGTCTTCGCCCGGTCCGCCTGGAAGTACGCCGAGCGCGCTTACCGCTACGTTTATCTCGACGCCGGACATATCGCCCAGAACGTCGCGCTGGCCGCAGTGGCCCTGGGCCTCGGGTCGTGCCAGGTTGCGGCTCTCTATGACGATGAAGTCAACGCCTTGCTCGGAGTGGACGGCGAGGAAGAGAGTGTTCTTTATCTGACCGCCGTCGGCCGTCCCCTCTAAGAGCCGGGGGTTGGTATTTGAAAAATCATCAATAAATCCTGCTCCATTTATCCGTATTCAGATCGACAGACCAGAGTTCATGCTTTTCCGAGTTGACCACAAAGGCGTATCGGCCGCCGCCAAGAACCTGAGCAGAGTACCGGGTTGAGAACGGGAGCTGGAGTGTTTTTTGCTCCCTCAGGCTCCCGTCCAGTAGAGAAAGCGAGCTCACGCCTTTATCCAGCTTTCTCAAGATAACCCCGTCTTCGAGCGCCCAGTCGAGCGAGGCGGACGGCCAGCGGAGGTCGTATCCCGCGACTTCCTTGAGCTCAAGGAGCCGGTTCTCGGCCACGGAGTAGATGCCGATCTTTGTCTTCCCCGTGACAAACGCCAGCTTGTCCCCCGCCGGATTCCAGCGGAACCCTCCGATCGAGGCCGCCTCATAGACGTCTCTTTTTTCCAGGGTCGCAGCATCCAAGAGCGTCAGCGTGCTCAGCGAACGGACCCTGTCATCTTTGATGTACGCAATGAGCGCCGGCTCCCGGCCCCCCTCCTCACCTGGCCGAAGCTGTGGGCCGTGGATATGCTCCGCGAGCACCTCGACCACGCCGCTTTCGACGTTCACCTTCAGCAGCTTCGCCCCCTCTTCCCAGAATATTTTCCCCAGCGGAGCCGGTGATATCAAGATTGACCGGCTCGAGTCCGCAAACCCAAGTATCCGGCAAGACATGCCCTTACGCAGGTTAAGGGAGCGCCTCCATCTTGGCGAATAGCCCTTCAGTCCGGTGCCATCGGCGTTGACGCTCCAAAGGGTTATGGCGTCCGCGTTGGTGAGATCTCTCGTGATAAAGGCGACTTTGTCCCCCCCGGACGACATCGCGACCGCATAGATATAGGCGCCGAGCAGGGGCGAATCGGCTCTCGATGTCCGGGTCAGAGCCCTGGGCTTCTTCCCCGCCGCGTCGATGATCCATAAATCCTGATACGCCCGCAACCCGCCGCTGACAGAAAAAGTTGTATAAGCCACCTTGCCGCCGCCGCCGACGGCAATTCCACTCCAGATGGCTAAGGACCGGGCCAGTCTGTTTTTTTCTCCCGTGGCGGGGTCGAACCGATAGATTCCGCTATCGGTCGCGAAGTACGCTGCGCCGCTCCAGATCTCGATATCCGAAATGCGCGGATTGCTGCGCAAGCCGATGCTCGAGTAGGTCCAGATAAATCCGAAGCCGAGCGAAACAGCCAGGAAAACCGCGGCGAACTTCGCGAAGACCCGGGCCCGCCTCCCCGGCTGGGAGAAATCCCCTTTGGTCAAAGTCAGGATTGAAGCCGCCGCAAAACTCAGCGGGATGAGGGGGCTGACGAATGTCAGCAAGACGCGGGGGTGGACGAATGTCAGCAAGTTGAGACTGGATAGCAGCCAAAGCCGAGATGGGAGAAGAGCCAGGAACGCGTACCCGTAAGTCAATCCGATGTGAAGCGAGTAGGAGATCAAGGCCGCGAGGAAAACGACGACGTGAGACTTCTCGGACAGGATGGACAGGGAAAACGCCATGGTGAAAAGCGACAACGGAAGGAGATAAGCAAGGACCACGAGGGAGATGTCCTCGCCGAATCTCAACGGAATGCTGAACGTCTGCCCGGCCGCCTTGACAGCCGGATGGAATTCCGCGACAAGCTGGAAGACCAGGAGAATAACGACCAACATGCTTAATAGAGAGATATACTTGGCCAGCCAGATTTGCCATTTCTTGACCGGCCGCGAAAAAAGATAGGCCCAGGCATCGTCCCGGAACTCGCTCGAGAATCCACTGGAGCCGAGAAGTAGCGCGAGGATCGGGACAAAAACCAGCGTCATCGTGCCCATCAGGAGGTCGAGGGCTTCCTTGTCCTGAGAGTATGCGGAAAAGGCAAGTCCGAAAAACAGGAAACCCGCCAGGGCAAAGAGGAACAGCCCGAACTTTTCTTTCCATTCCTTGAGGATCATTTGGCGTAGCATGGCGTCCTCCTCATCCGGCGACGAACGAACGAAAGATGTCCTCGAGCGAAACCGGCTCGATTTCCATGTGCAACGGGGAGAGCCGCTGGGCGCCGGCTTGCGCCTCCTCGGACCAGGGATAGACGACGAGCTCCACGCGGCGGCCGTCGCGCCTCTCCGACAGGACGCCGCCCAGGCCGAGCTTCTCGGGCGGCGGGCTCTCGAAGCTCAGGCGCAGCCGCCTCGTCGAGTCTTTGAGGAGGTGATAGTCCTTGTCCACAACCAGGCGCCCGCCGTCGAGAATAAAGACATGCTCGACGATCCGTTCGAGCTCGTGGACGAGGTGCGTCGCAAAGAAAACGGTCGTGCCGGCGTCGGCCAGCTCGCGCACGATGTTTTCGAGAAAATCATAGCGCGTGGGGACATCCAGTCCGGAGGTCGGGTCGTCCAGGATGAGGAACTCGGGTTTGGCCGCGAGTGCCACGGCCATCTCGAGCTGCAGCTTCATTCCTCTGGAGAGGGTACGGATCCTCGCGCGCGGATCCAGGGAAAACCTTTTCAGGAGCTCCGCGGCGCGGCGTCCGTCCCAGCTCCGGTAAAACGCGGCGTTGAAGTTGAGAAGCTCGCCCACCCTCATTCCGCCGAAGAAAAACGAATCCTCGGGAATGTAGCCGATTTCTTGCTTATGGGAAGCGCTGTCGAACCCAACCTTCCGGCCCTTGTAGAAGACTTCCCCCTGGTCCGCCGGGATCACGCCCAGCAGAATCCGGATGAGGGTGGTCTTCCCCTCGCCGTTCCTGCCGAGGAGGCCGTAAACTCTGCCGGCTTCCAGGCTCAGGCTGAGATCGGAGAAAACGCGCCGCCGGCCGAAGGATTTCCCCAGTGCCTTGATTTTGAGAATCTCGGTCATTTTCCTTCTCCCCGGTTTTTTCCGCGATTTGCCTTAAGGCTCTCCTCGAAAGCCTGTTGCATCTCCTCGTCCGAAAACCCGTACTTCCCCGCCTCCCCGATGGCGCGCTTGAAAACCTCTCCCAGCAGCCTCTGCTTTTCCCGCCCAATGAGCGCCGTCGAATCGCCGGCCACGAAACAGGCCTTGCCCTTGCGGGTGGTGATGAACCCCTCTTGCTCGAGGTCGCGGTAGGCGCGCGCCACGGTATTCGGGTTCACCACCAGCTCGCCCGCCAGGTCCCTGATCGAAGGCAGCTGCTCGTTCGGCCGCAGCGCGCCAAGGGAAATCCGGCTCTTGATTTCCGTCTTGATCTGCTCGTAGATCGGAATGAAGCTTGCGGGTTCGATCGTCATCATCATGTTAGCCTCTGTATTACTGTATTATCTCTATAATACAGTTATGACCACTTGTCAAGTCTTTTTTTGGGGGACAGGTACAGGCTGGGGACAGGTACGGGCCGGGGCCTGTCCCCTTCCGCGTACGAAGGGCAATAATCCGGGACACAATGCCAACGAATTATGCAGGGGGTACGGAAGTCAGTGCAAAATCGGGGAAACGATACTCCTCCATCTTACCCTTCCCTCACTGGGGGGAGGAAAGAGGAGAGGGGGACTTTCCAGCAAATTCTTGTCAGGGGCCGACGAGGCCCGAGAGAGACTTCAGTCGGCTTTGCGCTTCCTGTCGATCCGGCCGACGGCATACCCCAGGAAAAACCCGATGACCACCGCCAGGGGCACGAAGATGATCTGGGACATGGCGATCCGCCAGAAGAAGATGCGGAAGACGACTTCCTGGGTGTTCTGGATAATCAAGATCACCAGCAGGACAATCAAGACGATCAGGGCGACGATTTTAGGCTTCATGTTTGTTCCCCTTTGATCTGTATTGTCATTGAGCCGATCCAGATGGCCCGGATAACGCCGGTCGCACCCGCGGCCCGGCTACATCCATTTCCTCTTCCTAAACAGGACCACCATCGTGATACCGATGGTGAGCATCACCGCCCAGATGGCATAGTAGCCGTACCGCCACTCCAGCTCCGGCATGTGCTTGAAGTTCATCCCGTAGACGCCCGCGATAAACGTCAACGGAATGAAGATCGTGGCGATGATCGTCAGCACCTTCATCACCTGGTTCATCCGGTTGCTGACGCTCGACAGATACATGTCGAGCATTCCGGAGAGCATGTCGCGGTAGGTCTCGATGGTATCGATGACCTGGATGGTGTGGTCGTAGACATCGCGGAGGAATATCCCCGTCGCCTCCTTGATCAGCGGCGATTCGGCCCGCTCGAGCCCGCTGATGACCTCGCGGAGCGGCCAGACCGACTTGCGCACATAGATCATCTCGCGTTTCAAGGTGTGGATATCATGGAGAGTCTTCTGGCCGGGGTCGGTCACGAGCTCCTCCTCGAGGACCTCCACCCTCTCCCCCAGCTTCTCGAGGATGATGAAATAGTTGTCGACGATGGCGTCGATGAGCGAATACGCCAGGTAATCCGCTCCCATCTTCCGCATCCGGCCTTTCCCGGTCCGGATCCGCTCCCGCACTGGGTCGAAAACATCGCCCAGGCTCGCGCTCTCCTGGAACGAGATGACAAAATTCGCCCCGACGATCAAGCTGACCTGCTCCGACTGAACCTCGTCGCCGCCTTTCTCGCTGCTCAGCATCCGCAGGACAACGTAGATGTAGTTTCCGAGGTCTTCCATCTTGGGACGCTGGGCCGTGGTCATGATGTCTTCCAGGATGAGGGAATGGATGCCGTAGCACTCGCCGATGCGTCCGATAATCCCGGCATCATGGACGCCGTCGATATTGATCCAGGTGCACGTGGCCGTCTCCTTGAAGACAAAGCACTCCTCGACGTTGGCGGCTTCCTTCCGCTGGAAGCTCTGCTCGTCATAATCGATGATCGTGATCTTCGTCTTCTCGGCCTTCTTTTCGCCCACGTGGATCAGGCTGCCGGGAGGGAGCCCGGCCTTCCGGGAGCGTTTGTTAGCGAATCTCGCCATGGTTGACCTCGTGTTTCCGGACATAGGCCTCGATATCGAATTTCCGCCGCAGGCCGGAGGCGGTCATGCTTCTCACTTTACCGAAAACGGGACGCGACGGCCAGAATTTCGGTGACAAAGGCACAGGTCGCCCCGCGCTTATCGGGAATGACGCCCCGTAGCGACGCCCTACTTCAGCCTGGCTTCCGCCGCCTGCCAGTCGATGTTCTTGAAGAAGGCCTCGATGTAATCGGCCCGCTTCAGGCCGTAGTCGATCATGAAGGCGTGCTCGAAGACATCCATGATCAGGATGGGGCGGCAGCCGGCCGGGTGGCCCGTATCGTGCTCGTTGATCCAGAAATTGATGAGCTGGCCGTTGGCGGCATCCTCGTAAAGGACCGCCCAGCCGATGCCGCGCATCGTCCCGACTGCCTTGAAGTCCTTCTCCCAGGCCTCGTAGCTGCCGAAGCTGGCGGCCATCTTCTTGGCCAGCTGGCCGTTCGCGTCGAGAGCCGCCTTGCCCCCCAGGTTTTCGAAGTAATACTCGTGGAGGCGCATGCCGTTGAATTCCCAGCCGAGCCGCCTCTTCAGCTCGGCGAATTCCGGCGCCCCGGTTTTGCCGTCCTTGAGCATCGCGGCAAGAGCGTCCAGGACTTTGTTCGTGTTGGTCACGTAGCCCTGATAGAGCGTAAAGTGATTCTTCAGCAGCGTGTCGCTGAACCCCGCCATGCCAAGAAGCTTGGCATAATCCTTTGCTGTGTACGCCATATTCTTTTCCTCCTGTGGTGAGTTTTTATTCGCGGTCAGACCGATCTTGGAGAGCAGGGCCGCTCCCCCCACTCCCGCCATGGCCAGGAATTCCCGCCGGCGGAGCATGCTATTTCTTCCCCTCTTTATCGTCCTTCTCATCGTGGATCAGTCCGGCTTTTTTGCGGATTTCCGCCTCCAGGCCCGCGGCCAGCTCGGGGTTTTCCTTGAGGAGCTTTTTGACGTTGTCCCTCCCCTGGCCGATCCGCTCGCCCTTAAAAGAGTACCAGGTGCCCGACTTTTCGACCAGGCCGAAGTTCACACCGCAGTCCACGAGGTCGCCCTCTTTCGAGATGCCCTGGCCGAAGATGATGTCGAACTCGGCGTCGCGGAAGGGCGGGGCCATCTTGTTCTTGACGATCTTGACCTTGACCCGGTTGCCGACGACGGCGTCCCCGTCCTTGAGCGAGGTGATGCGCCGGATGTCGATCCGCAGCGAGGAATAGAACTTCAGGGCCCGGCCGCCCGTCGTCGTCTCGGGGTTGCCGATGAAAATCCCGATTTTCTCGCGCAGCTGGTTGACGAAGATGAAGCAGGTCTTGGACCGGGCGACGATGGCCGTGAGCTTGCGCAGGGCCTGGGACATCAGGCGCGCCTGCAACCCCATGTGGGCGTCGCCCATCTCGCCCTCGAGCTCGGCCTTGGGCACGAGCGCCGCGACCGAATCCACGACGATGACGTCCACCGCGCCGCTCCGGACCAGGACCTCGGCGATTTCCAGCCCCTGCTCGCCGTAGTCGGGCTGCGAAATCAGGAGGTTGTCCACGTCCACGCCGATCGAAGCCGCGTAGGTGGGGTCGAGCGCGTGCTCGGCGTCGATGAAGGCCGCCTGGCCGCCGAGCTTCTGGGCCTCGGCGATGACGTGGAGGGCGAGGGTCGTCTTGCCCGTGGCCTCGGGTCCGTAGACTTCCACCACCCGGCCGCGCGGGAACCCGCCGATACCGAGCGCCAGGTCGAAGGCGATCGACCCGGTGGGAATGGCCGCTATCCTGACGGCCGCCCCCTTCTGGCCGAGCTTCATGACCGAGCCTTTGCCGAATTGCTTTTCGATCTGGGAGACGGCGGCCTCGATCGCCCGGCTCCGGGACGCCTGTTTCACTTCTGTTTCTTCGATTTTCACCTTATCCATCCTTTCCTCCTCATGATAGAGGACGTCTGCGGGGAGGGATCATTATCATTCTACATGAACTCCCGCCGATTATGAATAGCCGAACTTGCGGGGGGCGCATCGCCATCCCTCCCTGCCGCGGGGCCGGGCGGATCCTCAAACTCAGGCCTGCGCGTAGTTATAAAACCCCCGCCCCGACTTCCGGCCCAGGTAGCCGGCCGCCACGTATTTTTTTAGGAGCGGGCAGGGCCTGTACTTCGAGTCCTGATAGCCGTCGTGGATGACCTCCATGATGTAGAGACAAACGTCGAGCCCGATCAAGTCCGCGAGCGCCAGCGGCCCCATGGGGTGGTTCATCCCCAGCTTCATGACCGTGTCGATGGCTTCCGGCGTCCCCACGCCCTCCATCAGGCAGAAGACGGCCTCGTTGATCATGGGCATGAGGACGCGGTTGGCGATGAACCCTGGAAAATCGTTGGCCTCGGCGGTGACCTTCCCCATTTTTTCTGACAGCGCCTTGACCATGGCGTAGGTCTCGGGCGTGGTCGCGATGCCCTTGATCAGCTCCACCAGGGTCATGAGCGGCACCGGGTTCATGAAGTGCATGCCCATGAACCGCCCGGGCCGCGATGTGAGCGCCGCCAGCCTGGTGATCGAGATCGACGAGGTGTTGGACGCGAGGATGAGCTCGGGGGCCAGGATCTTGTCGAGCTCCTGGAGCACCCGCTTTTTAACCTCGAAATCCTCGTAAACGGCTTCGACCACGAAATCGACAGCCTTGAAGTCGCCGAGCGAGGTCGTCGTCTTGATCCGGCCCAGGATGGCGCCCTTGTCCTCTTTGAGCTTTCCCTTCTCGGCCAGCTTGGACAGGCTCTTGTCCATGATCTTGAGGGACCTGTCCAGGAGCTCCGGGGTGACGTCATGGAGAAGGACATCGAAGCCCGTCGCCGCCGCCACCTGGGCGATGCCGCCGCCCATCGTGCCGGCCCCGACGACTCCGATTATCTTGATATCCATATTGATCTCCTATCTTGAACCTGATCAGACGATCTCGACGGCCATGGCCACCGCGTCTCCCCCACCCAAGCAGAGAGAGGCGATTCCTTTCTTGAGGCCGCGGTGCCTCAGGGCATAGACGAGCGTCGTGAGGATCCGGGCG
>Ga0154742_1085_pt1 | contig 13676 bp, 11 predicted proteins | sample Rifle2008BG16ft_FD_105750 | JGI IMG/M metagenome (GOLD analysis project Ga0154742, IMG submission 105750) | Candidatus Aminicenantes bacterium RBG_16_63_16 | reverse complement strand
CCCCGGATGACGAAGTCGACGGGCAGGCCCTTCGCGGAATAAGCGAGCTGGGTGACGGCGTTGACGCAAACGCCCACGGAACGGTCGTTCAACCCGTTGGCCGCGATGACGCCCGGAATGGTGAAGACGAGCGCCTCCGGATGGCCGCGGCCCCGGAGGCGGAGGACTGTCGGAAAGTCATTATATAAAACCGGAAGGTCCAGGTTCTGGGCGACAAAGGCCGGCCGGCCGCCTCGCTTTCGGGCTCCGATGGATGTGCACTTGGAAAGGCCCAGGTCGGGGCCCATGACCCACGTTTCGTCGATGAGCTGATAGGCGAACATTGTCCGGAAGTCGACGCCGGCGCCGTCGGCAATGCCGCGGACCTCATCCAGCAGACCCGGCGTCCAGCGCTCGATGGCGGGTTTGAAGTCCGACGCTCGGAGCAACTTATCGATATAGGCTGATGCCGGCACGGAATACGTCTTTTCAAGGTCCGCCTTCCAGCGTTTGACGAGCTCTTGGATCTCCGGCTTGAGCGTCCGGCCGTGGGTTCGGCCCATTTCGTAGGGCGTCCCCGAGAGCTCAAGAACCCTGAGCTTTTCGTTCCGTCCGGAAGGCGAGGACTGGGCAGGGAAAAGCGGCATCGAGAAAAAGAGCCCGAGCAGAAGGATTGTCCCACAAGAGGAGCGCTTTACCATCGCGCAAAATATATGGCCGGTCCAGGGAAGATGTCAAATACGCGATAGAAAAGGCTAGTCCTTCAATCCTTCTAGATCGGGCGTCAGCCGCTCTTCGTCTTTCATGATCTCGTCCCAATCGACCCGGCGCTTCTCATAGGCGGCCTTCCGCCCCAGGATGGTGACGAGATTGCTCTGGACGCTTGGCTCGACGGTCGTATTCGAAAAGTCGCCGGACGTGATGCTCTTATGGAACGCCGCGATGTTGTTGACGGCGCCCTCCTGGTAAATCTGGGGAGTGCCTCCGCCCCGGAAGTAGTTTTCGCCGCGGATCATGACATTTCCGCCGTATTGGGTTTCGAGCACTCCCTTGGACCCGAACATCCGGTTCTTGAGGCCCTCCGGAGTCCCGTGGCCCTTGAACTGGCGGCCGCTGAACTGGACGGCCACCTCGCCGGGATACTGGTAGTAGACGACGAAGTGGTCCCAGCAGGTGCCGATCTTGGGCCGGGCGGTCAGGCCGCCGCTCCCGACCGCATAGAGCGGTGGCGCGCCCATGATCCAATTGGCGACGTCGAGAACGTGGATCTCCTGCTCGGTGATGATGTCCCCGGACAGCGCCCGGTCGAGTCCCCACGCCCGCAGCCGGACTTCGGGGTTGTTCGGGTCGCTCTGGAGTGGCTCGTACCATTTCTCGAACGGGCATTCGGCGTGGTAGGTGCCTTCGCCGAAGACGAAATCGCCGATCGCGCCGTTGTGCACACGCTCGACCGCCTCCACAAAAAACGGATTCGACCGCGTCTGAAAATCTACGAGGAAGCACAAGCTCTTTTGCGCCGCCTTCCGGCCCAGGTCCGCGATCAGGCGGCAGCCGGGCGCGTCCACGGCGATGGGCTTGGCGAGATAGACATGGACGCCTTTTTCGACGGCCGCCGCGGCATGCTCCGGATGAAAGTAGGGCGGCGATATGATGGCTACGGCTTCGACGCCGCTTTCGAGGAGCTGTTCGTAGGCGGACAGGCCCGAGAAGAGCCGCGATCCGGGGACCGCGAGCTGGGCTCCCAGGTCGGCGGCGCGTTCAGCGAAATAATCCGCCCCTGCAGTGATCTCATAGCCGCCGTGCTCGGCGAAGAGCTTGGCGATCCAGGTCCCCCGGCCGCCGCAGCCGATGATCCCCAGCTTGATCCGGGAGTTGGCCTGCGAGCCGCGGACGAGCCCGGGAGGAAGAACGGTCAGAGATACCGCGGCCGCTCCCGCTCCTTTAATAAAATCGCGCCGGCTGAGAGTGCGCTCGGACTCTTTTGGATTTTCGTCTGGCTTTCCCATGGGCTGCTCCTTTGAGAATTCCGGGACTCGTGCCGATTCGTCCCTGAGTTCATTTCTTCAAAGTCCGACCACGCTCCGATTCGTAATTGGCCCCGAACTTTCTCGCTCCTCTTTTGGGTGTTGCCCGGTCGTGTGTTTGCATCCGTTCGTGGCCGCCGCTTCACCTTTTATATCCCGACTAAATCTATAGTTTAAATAAGAATGCTATACTATGCGCCCTTGGTTCTTTGGATGACGTGCCCGGTCTTCCAGTCCTGGACGATCTGCTTGAGCGACCCGTCCGGCATCCGCTCCTCCTTGATAACCGAGTAGCGCTCACGCCGCGGCTTCTTCACGGCGAGCGCCGCCTGCTTCGCCTTCCCCGGATACCAACTTTCGAGCCTCACCGGCTCCCAGCGACGCGTCTTCGCCGACCGGTAGCAGGCGTCCATGACGGCGTTGACGATGTACCCGTCGAGGAATGTCTCCACCGGCTCCCGTCCCTCGTCCAGGGCGTCGAACATGTCGCCGAACATGTTGACATACCCGAGTTCATGGACCTCGTCGCCGACCGGAAAGAGCCAGCCCTTTTCGGTCTCGGCTTTTTCTGCGACGTAGCCTCCTGATCCCGCCGCCGTGAACATCTCAAAGCCGGTGCGCAGGAAGTGGTTGAGCCAGATCGTGCCCTCGGTGCCGGCGACCTCGTCGCGGAGGTCCATGCCGCCCCGGAAGGTCCAGCTCACCTCGAACTGCCCAATGGCGCGGTCCTCGAACCGGATGAGACCGATGGCCGAGTCCTCGGCGGCTATCGGGTGGACCAGCGTGTCGGCGGTGCACATCACCTCGACGGGCCGAACATCCTTCCCGACGAAGCTCCGGATGATCTCGATGCAGTGGCAGGCGAGGTCGACGATGGCCCCGCCGCCGGCGAGCTTCTTGTCCCAGAACCAGGCGCTGTGAGGCCCGGAATGGGTCTCGCGCGACCGGACCCACAGGACCTTGCCGACGGCGCCGCCCTTGACCGAGGCGATCGACTTGAGCGTCTTCGGCGTGTAGACGAGGTCCTCGAGGTAGCCCGCGAAAACGCCCGCCTTCTCGACGGCTTGGATGATCTCGAGCGCCTCCCGGGCGCTCCGCCCGAGCGGCTTGGTGCAGAGCACGGCCTTGCCGGCCTTGGCCGCCAAGGTGATGGCCTTCTTGTGGAGGTAGTTCGGGACGCCGACGATGACGAGGTCGATCGCGGGGTCCGAGACCGCTTTTTTCATGTCGGCCGTCCAATTCGGGATTCCGTATTTCTTTGCGAAGGCCTCGGCTTCGGCCTCGGTCACGGCGCAGATCGTCTTGATCCGGTCGCGGCTCCGCCGGCCGTGGACGGTCATGGTGTAGAAGGTGCCGATCAGCCCGGCGCCGAGCAGGGCGATGTTATGAGCTTTCTTCATTGTGCCTCCCCGCGGGATGGAATGTCATCTCGATAAATTCGCGCGTATTCTAGCACAGTGAAATTTCTATTTCACTCCGCCGAGGCATTTATCCACCCGGCTTATTGGACCCTTCTTCCGTCTTAAAAATAGTAGCTCAGCCCCAAATAGAGGCCGCCGGAGTGCTGAACCTTTCGAAAGTCGGGCCTATAGATCAGGACGTAGGCGGACCTGAAGTCGCGGCCGTAATCGAAGAAGGTGACCAGGTCGACGACCTCGAGCCTGCCATGGAGATGGTGAGTCATCCCCACCCGGATTCCCGAACCGGCAATTACGTAGGGTCTCGTTTTTGACCCGATTTCCCGAGTATGGAGATGAACGGCACCCCCTCCGACGGAGACATAGGGAGAGAATTTGCCGGCGTGAACCTGACAGAGGATGCGGCCTCCTGCCGAAAATAGGAAAGCCTCCGAGACATTCACCCTTCCGATCGGCCGGCCGGTGAACCCGATCCCGACATCATTGATGATTTCTGCCCGGCCATAAAACGCTTCGCCCTGGAATTCAAAATGCTGGCTCAACTTCCAGCCGAGTTCCGCACCCCACACCGGCGACCTGCGCTCCAGCAGGACTTCGACATCGGGGACGTCGGCGGTCTGAGGAAGCGGTAGGAGCCTCCCGAACCGGAAGCCCGATTGAATCCCGACGTACGGCGTCAGGGACAAGCGGCCTTCCGGCTCTTCGGCCGGAGCCGGTCCCGTGAAAGCAAAGATCATCATGACGAACGCATACGAGATCAGATTTCTGTTCCGGATCATGCGCCTTCCACACGCCCGTTGAGGGCTCCCCGACGCGCTTTGGCCTCCATTCCTTGATAACCCTTCAGCCGGGCTTGACGCCTCCCTCTATTTCCGCGGCAGGTATTTCTTTGGGAACTTGGCGATGACGGTGTAATTAGGGTCAACCACGTTGGCGATCCCCGCTCTCCCGACCTGCGAGAAAAGCTCGAGCGCCTCCCAGCGGTCGAACCCGAACTCCGACTCGAGCCACCTGACCATCTCGACATGGGCGATCCGGAAGGCGTCGATGAGCGGGCGCGCCGAGCCGGCCACCATGATGAATTCGCCGTTCTCCAAACGGGGCCAGGCGATCTTCTGATCCTTGACGAGGCCGAATTCGAACGCCACGTCCGCCGATGTCTCGATGCCCATGCCCGAGATTTCTCCGTCGCCCTGAAGGGCATGGCAGTCGCCCCAGTAGAAGCAGGCGCCCGGGTGATAGACGGGCAGATAAACGGTCGTCCCCTCCCGGGCCTCCGGCGTGTCCATATTCCCTCCGAAAGTCGATGGGACGCCGCCGGGAATGGCCTGGTCTTCGGGCGGAGCGGTCGCCAGGCGGCCGAGCATCGGGTCGAGGTCGACGCGGACCCGCTTCAGCCGGCTTGCGGGAAGATCGAGCGTTGCGCTCCGGCCGTCCTCGGCGACGGCCCAGATGAATTTTTTAATGGGGATGGGGTCGTTGAGCATGGCCGTCGTCTCGGTGGCGGTGATCGACCCGTAGCTCAATGAAGTTCCCGATCGTCCCACGGGCGCGTTGGGGCGGATTTTCAGGATCTTGACCGTGAGCGTGTCGCCGGGCTCGGCGCCCCGGACATAAATCGGTCCCGCCTCTCCCGGCCAGGGCGCGTCCTTCCCGGCGAACCAATCGGAGTAGAGCGTGTTCGTCTCGACGGTATCGCCCGGATTGATGGTGAGGACGGGTTTACGCGCGCTGTATGTCTGATATCCTTTGATCGCCTTGAAGCGGCGGACCTCGGCCGAAGCGGACGATGCGGCGAGAACAAGAAGAACCGTTCCGGTCAGAATGGTTTTTTTCGACATCGTGGTGCCTCCTCGAGCGCGGCCGGCGCGTCGCTCGCCCGCGGGGTCCGCGCCTCCGTTCATGAGAGAAAGATAATTCCAGAAGGACGGCGAGTCAAGCCAAGCAAAGGCGGAAAAGCCAAGCCTCCATAGCGAGATGGAGAAGCGTTCCGGGCCTTTCCACCTCGAAGCCGCGCCAACGCTGGATTCATCGCTTCCACTGAGACGGCAAAAAGAATATGATGAACGTCTCCGCCTTCCTGACCGGACGCGGAAATCCTCATGAGAGGTGAAATCGTGGAACGCAGAGCGCATCGTTTGATATCCATCGCTTTCATCTTGCTTTTGGCCGGTTTCATCCGGCTTGCCTCAGCCGACCCGAATCCGTGGCAGGCCTGGAAGCACCGCCTGCCCATCGTTCTCAACGAACGGGACGCGGCGCGCGCCGGCCGGCTTCCCGTCGACCTGACCTTCTCGATGTTCGCCGCCGATATCGGCGACCCGCAAAAAGAGATCCGCCTCGTCCTGAAAACGGATAAGGGCGAAATCCCCGTCCCCTTCCAGCTCTCGCGCCTCTCGAACTGGAGCCGCGATACCGACGGAGCCAAGAGCCTGCCCACCGTAAGCGGCCGGATCACGTTCTTCGACACCGCCCCGGGTTCCGGCCCGGCCGAGTACTTCCTGCTCTACGGCAACCCCGACGCCCAGGGGCAGCCGCTTGTCACCGACCTTCGCGTGTCGGGCGATTCCCCCGCCTGGACCGTGGAAAACGCCAAGTTCAGGGCGCGCCTTCAGGGCCGGCTGCCGGACGGCGCCCCGCTCCCGGAAGCTGCGCCAACGACCCGGACTGCGCTCAAGGCCGCCCGGCCCGCCCATGCCAGCAATTTCAACTCCGGGCAGCTCGCCGCCGTGACGCTCAAGAGCCGGCCGGCCTGGCCGATTGCCCCCTACACGGGCGTTATGCACTGGGAGCCGGGGATCTTCGTCCCCACCCGCGGCTGGATTCACGTTTTTGACTGGAATCCCCCTCCGGTCTGTGAGATCGAACAAGGGCCCCTGTTTGTCGAGATCCGGCGGAGCGGCCTCTTCCCCAAGGTGCCCGAAGTGAATGTGTCCGTCACCTACCGCATCTTTTCGAACCGGTCCTATGTCGAATCGAGCACCTGCATCGAGGTCGTCGAGCCGGTGGGGGTTGTCTCCCTGCGCAACCTCAATATGGTCTTCGATAATGGGACGTTCACCCATATGGCCTGGCCGCGCGACGGCGTCCCGGTCGTCAAGAGCCTCGAGGATTATCCGCCGGTCAACACCCATAACGATGTTCTGAGGGTTTCCGATGACATCCCCTTTTTCGCTCTCCTCAACCTGGCCGAACGCATCGGGGTGGCGACGGTCAAGGACCTTTATGCCAACCACGGGCCCGACGGGACGGCCCCCGTCCTTTTCGACAACTCATTTTACATGTCGAACGGAGGGAACGAGGGGCTGCAGTATTTTTTCCGGCCGCTCGTCTATTTCAACGTCGGCTGGGACCGCAAGCAGCTGATCACTTTGCCCAAGGGGTCGGTTTACGCCGAGCGCAACTATTTCCTGTTCTTCGAAGCGAACGGGAACAAGCCGATCGAGGACGTGCTCGACATCGCCGCGGCGGTCAAGGCCAAACCGGGCATCGCCATCGGTCCCTTCAAGATGCCCCCGGCCCGTTAGGAGGAATCGCCATTTCGGTCGGACTCGGGTGTTTCCCGGTTGGGGGGATATCTGGGAACGAGCTTAGGATCCGGAATCGATCCGGAGAAGCGTGCGGGGGGGAACGAACGGATTGAACCCCGAACGCCTTTCCATGTAAAGTAAGAATGATGTCGAGGTTCCCGGAAGATACCGCGGGGATCACACCGGTCGAAGATCTGTTCGTCTACCATATCTTCGGCACGCCGCCGGCGCTCAAGAAATGGCAGGCGCGCCCGGAAACCTACCGGCTGGAGATCAAGGGGCTTGTCGGATCGCCGCTTTCTTTTTCGGCTGAGGACATCCGGAATCGGTTCGAGCCGGTGACGGCGGTGGTCATCCTCCAGTGCATGACCCGGATCCATTGGGGACGGGTGGAGGTCAAGGGCGCCCGTCTCATCGACGTCATCAACTCCGCGAAGCCTAAGCCCGGCGCCGTCAAGGCGGCCATCTATGGAGGCGAAGGATTCACGACGGACCTATTCCTGGAGGAGATCGCCAAAGAACCTGGGCGATTCCTCCTGGCCTACGAGATGAACGGCGAGGCCTTGACGGCCGACCACGGCTTCCCGGTCCGCGTCGTCGCCGAGGGGAAGTACGCTTACAAGTGGTGCAAGTGGCTGACGGCGATCGAGATCGTGGACCATGATTTCAAGGGTCACTATGAGGGCGTGCGGCGCTGGTCGGACAAGGCCACCCGCGGCCTGCCTGTGATCTGAGACCGTGGCCGCCCGCCGCGCTTGGAAAATCTTTTTATGAGCCCGGTCCTGCCCTCAAGGGGCGGCCGCCCTTGACAGCGAAGCGGGCCGTGCCGGTCAATGTCTTATTCTGCAGCGTCCTGTGAAGCTTTATTTGCGGCCCTTCCCGAAATCAATATCGTCGGGGAGCTCGTTGACGTCAGTGGCGGCCTGGCAGGGAAAATGAACGGCTAATCCTTCCGCGGCCTTCCCGATGCCGCGGATGAGGCCGTCCGTGAAGTCGCCTTTCTTGAAGTCCTCCGACATGGAAGCGGCGATGCCGTCCCAGAACTCCTGGCCGACCTTGGCGTGGATGCCCTCGTCCCCCAGGACGACGAACCGGCGCCGGGAGGGCACGATGAAAAACAGGATGCCGTTCCGGTCTTTGGTGCGGGTCATGCCCAGCCGCCGGAAGGCGCGCTCGGCGGACGGCCGCACCCGGCCCCAGAAAAAGCGCGCGACGGACACCCTGACCTCGCCCGAGGTTTCCCTCTCGGCGTCCCCGATGGCCGCCCGGATGCGTTCGATGTCCAGTTGTTGAAGGAGCTTGCGGCGATGCATGATGCCCATGGTCTTTCCTCACCAGCCGCCCGAGGCGCCGCCGCCGCCCGACCGGCCGCCGCCGCCGCGAAAACCCCCGCCCCCTCCACTCCCGCCGCCGCCGCGGCCGCCGCTCAGGATATTAAAGAGCAGCCACAGGGCGAGCGAAGGGTTGGTGACAAAGAGGATCAGGAAGATGATGGCGACGATGGCGATGAAGACGGTCTCGGCCGTGCGCTTCCCCCTGAGCGATCCAACGGGACTTCCGGACGGCTGGCCCTGCGGCGGCCTTGAGCCAACGGCCGCCGGCGTGCCCGAAATCGTCCGGATGACCGCCGCGACCGCCTCGCGCACCGCGCCGTCCTGATCCCCGGCCCGGATCTTGGGCACCATGATGTCGTTGATGATGCGGCCGGCGATGATGTCGGGAACTGTCGGCTCCAGTCCGTATCCGACCTCGATCCTGATCTTCCTGTCCTCGGCCATGATGAACAGAACGAGGCCGTCGTCGAGCCCTTTGCGGCCGGGCTTCCAGGCTTCGAACGTCTTGGAGGCGAACTCCTCGATCGAATACCCTTCGGTGGTCTTGCCGATATAGACGAGAAGCTGATGCCCGGATTCCCTTTCATAGTTCTGGAGTTCGTCGTCGAGCTCCCGGGCCGTCGACGGCGTCAGGAAACCGGCTGTGTCCGTGACCCAGCGATCGGGGGAGGGCGGGATCTTGAGCTCCGCCGCGCCGAGGGCGAGAAGACAAACCCCCGCCAGGATAGCGAAGGCAACCGCCTTGGCGCGGCGCTCGGGAATCATGGACACGATCAGCGCTTGAACCTCAGAACTTCACCTTGGGGGCCGTTTCCGCGCCGGCTTGGGCCTTGAAATAGGATTTTTCGGCGAAGCGCGTGCCGAACAGCGGAGCGACGAAAACCATCGGGAAGCTCATCCGCTTAGTGTTGAACGCCTGGGCCGACTCGTTGAAGCGCTGACGTTCGGTCGTGATGCGATTTTCCGTCCCTTCAAGCTGGACCTGGAGGTCCCGGAAGTTCTGGGTGGCCTTGAGCTCGGGATATCTCTCGATGGTGACGAGGAGCCTCGACAGCGCCGATCCTAGTTGGTCCTGGGCCTGCTGGAACTGGGCAAAGGCCTCGGGGTTGCTGAGCATCTGCGGGTCAACCTGTATTTGGCCCACCTTGGCCCGGGCCTCGGCGACGGCCGTGAACGTCTCTTTCTCGAACTCGGCCGCGCCCTTGACGGTCTCGACGAGGTTCGGTATCAGGTCGGCCCGGCGCTGGTAAACGTTTTCCACCTGGGCCCAGGATTGGCGGACCTGCTGGTCGAGCTTGACCAGGCTGTTGTACGAGCCCGCGCCCCAGGCGCCCAGGATGATGATGGCGATGACGATGACGGCCAGGCATCCCAGGCCGAACCCGATCTTCCGCTTGGCGGGCGCGATCGCGGGACGGTTTTGTTCAGTGGCCATGTTGTCCCTTCCTTTCAACCGAGATTTGACTATCCCAGTATGCAAAGGATTGTACAGGCGCGCCGGCAGTAATGCAAGCCGGCGGACTGGCCGGCGGCGCGGCCAAGCCCGTAATTGCGAGTCGGCTGACGACGAGGCAATAGGCGATGAAACATAGAATTCCGTTTTCGGTCAGGAGGCCGGCGCTGCAATCCGGCCGTCGACGATCTGGATCACCCGCTGGGCCCGGGCGGAGATGTTGAGGTTGTGGGTGATGACGATCAGGGTATGACCCTGCTTCCAGAGGTCCTCGAACAGGGCCAGGATCTCGTCGCCCGACCTGGTATCGAGGTTCCCCGTGGGCTCGTCGGCCAGGATGAGCTTCGGCTCGTTGGCCAGGGCCCGGGCGATGGCCACCCGCTGCATCTCCCCGCCGGAGAGCTCGTTGGGCTTGTGATGGGCCCGCCCGGCCAACCCGATTTTTTCCAGAAGCTCCAGGGCCCGCGCCCGGCGCGTCCTCGTCCTCATCCCCATGAGGATCATCGGCAGCTCGACGTTCTCGAGGGCGGTGGCGTAGGGAAGGAGGTTGAAGCTCTGGAACACGAACCCGATCTTCCTGTTCCGGATCTCGGCGAGCTCGTTATGGTTGAGGCTGGCGACCGGCTCGCCTGCGAAAAAGTATTCCCCGGAACTGGGCGCGTCGAGGCAGCCGATGATGTTCATCAGCGTCGATTTCCCGGACCCGGACGGGCCGATGACGCCGACGAATTCGTTTTCCTTGACCTCGAGATCGATGTCCTTGAGGGCCTCGACCCGGGCCTTGCCGGCGCCGTAAACCTTGTTGATGCGCTGCATCCTAATCATCGTCGTTCTCACTCCCGACCATTGTACATCGAATCCGCAAGCCAATTCATCATCACGCCGGCGACGGGACGCGAATTCGCGTCGCCGCGCGATCGTCCGGGGCCGGCCGGATTAAAAATCGGGGCTTGACATCGGAAATCGGGTAAAATGGAAGCGCCATGAAAAGAAGCATTTTAATGACCTTAGTACCCCTGTCGATCGTGACCGCCGCGTTCGTTGCCGCAGGTGGCGCGAAAGCGAACGAGCCCTTCTATTACCGGAAAGAGCTTGTGGCCAATGCCCGGGCTAATGCCGCGAAATATCCTTGGGCCAAGGCGATCTATGAGAAAAAAGTCGGCGATGCCCGGCGCTGGGCCGGCTGGACCGACGAACGCGTTCTCCACTACGTCCCGGACGTGACGCCGATGCGCCCGTGCGACTGCCCGAACTGCGGGAAGTACTGGCGCGAATACATCTGGAATTGGAGCGCCGACCGGCCCGACGAGGTCGTCTGCCGCTTCTGCGGCAAAACGACGAGCCTGGACCTGTTCCCCGAGAACGACGTCTTCGTGTGCGCGGACCCTCAAGGCGTCGACCAGAAGCTTCCGTTCTACAGAGACGCCAAGGGGAAACGGTTTTTCATCCGCTCGCTGCTCGGCCATTATCAGTTCCTGCACGCGACCACCATGGCCGTCACCCTGGCTGAGGCCTACGTTCAGACCGGGGAAAAGCCGTTCGCTCAAAAATCGGTCAGGCTGCTCCGGCGCATGGGCGAGGTCTATCCCGGATACGTTCTCAAGGACTGGGAAAACTTCGGCCAGAAACCGTGGGGGCTGGCCGGCAAGATCAGCGGCTGGCACTACGAAGACGCCACCGCCGTCGGCAGCCTGGCCAGGGCGTACGACGCGGTCCGGGCCGGCGGCCTGGTGGGCGTCGATGACGCCCGGGTCATCGAGGACGGGCTTTTCCGCAAGTGCGGAGAGATGCTCGTCGCCATGACGCCGGAGTCGGGCGTGGTTAACGACATCCCCCACCGCTTCGCGGGGGTGGCCAGCATCGCTCGCGTGCTGGGCGACGACGAGATGATGCGCTGGGTGCTGAACGACAAGAATGGCTTCATGCCGTTCGTAGAGACTCGATGGCTGCCCGACGGTCACTGGATCGAGCGGGCGCCGAGCTACGACCTGATGGCGCTCAGCAACTTTCATCTTACTCCCTGGGTCTTGACGGGTTACCGGCCCGGTCTCGACCTGCGCGGGCTCCCGCAGGTGAAAAAGATCAATGCGGCGCTCTTCGGCATCGTCTGGCCCGACGGGACCATGCCGGCCATGTCCGATTCCCACGTCGAATCCCGGCCGTCCCCGACCCTGGCCGAGATCAATTATGCCTGGTACGGAGGCCGTGAGAACTTGGCGGCTCTCCGGCGCGCGTACGACGGGCAACTGCTCGAGCGGGGGGACGAATTCGCCTTCTGGAACCGCAACCCGAATATCGACCGGGAATTGAAGGATCTGGGGCCGGCCACGCCCCCGGCGCTTTCGAGCCTTCATCTCCCTCACTTGGGGATCACGATGCTGCGGTCGCCCGGCGCCGACCCCGAGGTGATATTTCTCGATCACGGCGAATGGGCTGGCTGGCACTCCCATTTCGACCGCCTGGGGATCATGCTCTGGGCCTTCGGCCGCGAGATGTCGAGCGACCTCGGATACGTCTATGCGGCCCATCCGCTGCGCGCGCCATGGACGATCCAGACCCTGGCCCACAACACCGTCGTGGTGGATGGCCAATCCCAGGCCAAGCCGGGGAAGGCCGGCGTTGTTCTCGTCCGGCTCGATAACGCGGTTCAGGCCGTGGAGGCCGAGGCGCCCGCCGCCTATCCGGAAAAGACCACCGAATACCGGAGGACCATCGTCCAGATTCCCGCAGGATCAGGCGCGCCCTTGGTCGCCGACATTTTCCGCGTTCGCGGCGGGACCGTCCACGACTGGTCGTATCACGTCGAGGCCGGGCCTCCCGCACTGTCGGGCGTGACTCTCGGGAGCGGAGAGAGCTTGGGGGCCGAAACTCCATATACTCAACTCAGCGACATCCGTACCGGCATCGCGGAGGGCGATTGGACGGCCGTCTGGCGCTGGGAAGATGGCGCCGGGCTGCGGCTCTGGATGTGCGGTTCGCCCGGCACTCAGGTCAACGAAGTGCAGGCGCCCGGGCAGCGCCTCCGCGAGGAGGAAGGAAAGCGGCTGCCTTACCTCATTGTGCGCCGCTCCGGCGGGCAGCCGCTGGCGAGCACGTTCGTCTGCGTTCACGAGCCCTTCCGCGGTACAGCGGGCATCCGCTCGGTCCGGCTGCTCGAGGCGGACTCGGGCCGCGCCGAATGGCCGGTGGCGCTCAAGGTGGAAACAGCCGGCAAAACCTGGTGGATCGCTTCGAAACTGGATGAGGGCGCCTGGCGAACAGCACCGCCGGCCATGCCTCGCCCTGAAGCCGGACGCCTCTCCGTCCGGTCCGAGTGAGCTGCATTTTTCGATAGAGGGAGCGCTCGCCGGGCCCCTAAGCAAATAACCCCGCCCGAGGCCTTCCGGCGTATCGAGCGGGGAGCAATTTCATAATTTATTACCGACATCCCGGGAGATTTATCAAAGAAGTCCTCGATCGGGCGCTATTAGCTATCTTATATTTTCTCTGAGCTTGGCGAAAAACGCCGTGGCTTCCTCGTAATCCCTGCCTTTGATGACATGCTTCAGGAACTCGAGGCGGCTCGTGACCTTGTCGAGCTGCTCGAGCGAGTGCGGCCCGAAGATGATCTCGCCCAGGAGATAATCGTCTTCCGAGAGCAGCCCCCGGGCGATCTCCAGGTGTTTCTTGAAGGTCGTTCCGGGAACGGTCGCCCTCTCCATGCAGGCGGCGAAGACCATGGTCGAGGCGAAGGGCAGGGCGAGCGAATAGGCGATCATCTGGTCGTGCTCGGCGAATGAGCACTCGGTGATCCTGAGCCCCAGGCACGCGAAAAAATCCCTGAAGAAACGCACCCCCTGAGGGTCCGACTCGCTGATGATGATCACGTTTTCGTCCTTGAGCTGCTGGACGTTGGCGAAGGTCGGCCCGAACATCGGGTGGACCGAGGCGAAGCGGAA
>Ga0154742_1099_pt2 | contig 13753 bp, 25 predicted proteins | sample Rifle2008BG16ft_FD_105750 | JGI IMG/M metagenome (GOLD analysis project Ga0154742, IMG submission 105750) | Candidatus Aminicenantes bacterium RBG_16_63_16 | reverse complement strand
CGACCCCGGCGGCAGCCTGGGCGAGCTGCACGACCCCGAGACCCACCTCATCCCCAACGTGCTCCTGACTGCGCTTGGGAAAAAAGCATCGCTCGATCTCTTCGGGGACGATTTCCCGACGCCGGACGGGACGGCGGTCCGGGACTATATCCACGTCGCGGACCTCGCGGCGGCACACGTCCTGGCGCTCAAAAAGCTCCTCGCGGCGGCCGAAAGCGATTTTATCAACCTGGGCACAAACCGAGGCTACTCGGTCCTTGAGGTCATCCAGGCGGTCGAGGCGGTGACCGGCCGGAAAGTCGCGCGCGAGGTCAAACCCCGCCGCCTGGGGGACGTGCCCGTGCTCCTCGCCTCCAAGGAGAAAGCGGAGAGAGTCCTCGGTTGGACGCTTCGCCACTCCACCCTCGAAGAGATTATCCGAACGGCCTGGCAGTGGCATAAAAAGCGCGCCTGATTCATTTCCCAGGCAGAAAATCGGTTGACGTCGCCACTCGATGATGGTATAACGACTAAACCTCGGAAGCATGAAATGATAGACAAGAGATTTTCCGTACTTTTAGTGGCCTTTGGCCTTATTTTTTGGGCCTGCTCATCTTCGCAGAAGCCTAAAACAGGCCTGGAGGGGCCGATTGTCGTGACCTCAGCCGACCAGAAGCCCGTCGGGCCCCCCGCCCCGCCTGAGCTGGAACCCCTCCCCCCTCAGGAGAAACCCGCAGTCCAGCCCGAGATGCCGGTCGAGCCGGAGCGTCCCGCCGAGGACCTGCTGACCGAGCAGGAAACGCCGTCGGTGCTTCTTGACGAGGCGCTCAACCTCTACCAGGAAGCCGTTTCCGCCTGGGAAAAGGGTGAAAACGACGCCGCGCTGAAATCTCTCGACGAGGCCTATTCCCTGATGCTCAAGGCCCGTCTCCAGCCCGATTCTCCCCTCATGCAGGAGAAAAACGACCTTCGGCTGCTCATCGCCCAGCGCGTCCAGCAGATTTACGCGTCCCGCCCGGTAATCGCCGGGGACAATCATAAGACGATTCCGCTCGATGAAAACAAGGACGTCCTGGATGAGATCGCCTCCTTCCAGAAGGGAGAAAAGAAGCTTTTTCTCGAGGCCTACCAGCGCTCGGGCCATTACCGGGAGATCATCCTCGACGAGCTGCGCCGGGAAGGCCTGCCCGAGGAGCTGTCCTGGCTGCCGATGATCGAGAGCTGGTTCAAGGTCAAGGCCCTGTCCCCCGCCCGGGCCCTCGGCCCCTGGCAGTTCATCTCCTCGACCGGCTACCGGTTCGGCCTGAGACGGGACCGGTACGTGGATGAGCGGATGGACCCCGTCAAGTCCAGCCGGGCCGCCGTCAAGTACCTGGGAGAGCTCCACTCTTTCTTCGGCGACTGGACCACCGCCCTGGCCGCCTACAACTGCGGCGAGGCCAGGGTGCAGAACACCATCCGCACCCAACGCATCAATCACCTGGACAACTTCTGGGACCTTTACCGCCAGCTCCCGGTCGAGACCGCCCGGTTCGTGCCCCGTTTCATCGCCGCCGTGCTGATCATCAACAACCCGGAAAAATACGGGTTCAGCCTGCCGGCGCCTTTTCCCCCCATGCAATATGAAACTGTCACCGTAAGGATGCCGTTCAAACTTGCCAGCCTGGCGGCCAGGCTCGGGGTCGACCCCGCGGAGATGACGTTCCTCAACCCCGAGCTCCGGCAGGAATCGACTCCGAACTATGATTACCCGCTGCGGGTCCCAGTGGGGGCCGCCGAAAGGACGACCCTGGCCGTCAATGACCTGCCCAAGTGGATTCCCCCGGAGTCAGAATACAGCTGGCACTACGTGAAGGGCGGCGAGACGCTGGGAGCGATCGCCAGGCGCTACCGGACATCGGTGGCGGCCATCCAGCGGCTGAACGGGATACGAAACCCGCGTGCCCTAAGGATCGGCCAGCGGCTGAAGATTCCGGGGCGCGGATTGGCGGCCTCCTCACTTCCCCCGTCGGCCCGGACACCCGGGAGCGTCGCGGCCGCCGGCAAGTGACCTATTTCGGCTTCTTGGCCTCTTTGCCCTTCTTTTTCTTTTCTTTCTTCTTGTACTCGGAACCGATGAGCTCGATCAGGGCCATATCGGCGCCGTCTCCCGAGCGCGGCCCGAGCTTGACGATCCGGGAATAGCCGCCGGGACGCTGCCCGAACCGCGGCCCCAGGTCGTCGAAGAGCTTGGTGACCACCGATTCCTTGCGGATAAACGCCCCGGCCTGGCGGCGCGCGTGGAGCGTGCCCTTCTTGCCCAGGGTGATCATCTTCTCCGCAATCGGCCGGACTTCCTTGGCCTTGGCGGTCGTCGTCCGGACGCGTTCCTTCTCCAGGAACGACGTCACCAGATTTCGCAACAGGGCCAGCCGGTGAGCGGTTGGCCGCCTCAGTTTCCGACCCGCAACACCATGCCTCATTCGGCGGACTCCTTTCGCTTCTTCTGTTCCTGCACCTCGTTCTGAATCCGCTCGACGAGCTTCGGATGGAGATCCAGGCCCAGCCCGAGGCTCAGGTTCCCCAGGGTTTCTTTGATTTCGGCCAGGGACTTCCGCCCGAAGTTCTTGGTCTTGAGGAGCTCATCCTCGCTCTTCTGGACGAGCTCATAGATCCTCTCGATGCCCGCGGATTTGAGGCAGTTCGACGAACGGACCGAGAGCTCCAGGTGCTCGATCGGCTTGAGCAGCACGTCGATCTGCGTGACGTAGGGGATCTCCTTCGTCGAGGCCGACGGCTCCCGCTCCAGGGGCTCGTCCACGACGCTCAGGAAGATGGCCACGTGTTCGCGCAGCAGCTTGGCCGACTGGGAGAGCGCCTCCTGCGGGGTGATCGCCCCGGTCGTCCAGATCTCCAGGCTCAGGTTCTCGTAGTCGATCCGCTTGCCGACGCGGGCGGGTTCGACGCGATAGTTGACTTTCTTGATCGGCGAGTGCGAGGAGTCGAGCGGGATGAAATCCACGCTCAGGCTCTCGTCGAGGTTCTGGTCGGCCGACACGTAGCCCCGGCCGTTCTTGACGACCATCTCGATCTCGAGTTTCCCGTCCTTGTCGAGCGAGGCGATCGGCACGTCGGGGTCCAGGATCTCGATGTCGGAGTCGTGCTCGATGTCCGAGGACTTGGCCACCGCCGGCCCCTCCATCTTCAGCGTCATCCGTTTGGTCTGGTCCGTATGGAGCTTGAGCGGGATGCCCTTCAGGTTCAGGATGATGTCCGTGACGTCTTCGACGACGCCGGGGATGGTCGAGAACTCGTGGAGGACGCCCTCGATCCGGACGGCCGTGATGGCCGCGCCGGTGACCGAGGACAGGAGAATCCGCCGCAGCGCGTTGCCCACGGTCACGCCGTAGCCGCGCTCGAACGGCTGGGCCCAGAAGCGCCCGAACTTGTCGCTGAGCGTGTCGTAGTCGCACTCCAGGAACTTGGGTCTTTGAAAACCTGACTCTGTCATGTTCCCTCCTTTTGAGGCTGCCTCTTCAAGCCGATCACTTGGAATAGAGCTCGACGATGTAATGCTCTTCGATCGGCAGGGTGATGTCCTGGCGCGTCGGCAGGGCGGAGACCTTGGCCCGCAGGTTGTCCCAATCCACGGCCACCCAGGCGGGGACCGTCTTGTTGCGGTTGCCGGCGATCAGGCCCTTGAGGTCTTCGTACTTGGCCGAGCGGGGCCGGAGCGTGATCTCGTCCCCCGCGTCAACGAGGAACGACGGGATCGTCACCCGGCGCTCGTTCACCAGGAAATGGCCGTGCGAGATGAGCTGGCGGCCGTGGGCCCGCGACCGGGCGAAACCGATGAGATAGACGACGTTGTCCAGCCGGCGCTCCAGCAGGCTGAGCAGGTTCGCGCCGGTGATGCCCTTCTGTCTCTCGGCGCGCGTGAAGAACAGCCGGAACTGGCGCTCGGTCATCCCGTAATATCTCTTGAGCTTCTGCTTCTCGTGGAGCTGGATGGCATAGCCGAGCAGGCGGCGCCGGGCCCGGCCGTGCTGGCCGGGGGGATAGGCCCGCCTTTCGACGGGACACTTTTCCGAGAGACACTTGTCGCCCTTGAAAAACAGCTTGGTGCGTTCCACGCGGCACTGCCGGCAAACCGGTTCAGAGTATCTTGGCATCTTCGTCTCCTCTGGGCCCTAGACCCGGCGCCGGCGCGGCACCCGGCAGCCGTTGTGCGGGATGGGCGTGACGTCCCGGATGGACTTGATCTCCAGCCCGGCCGACTGCAGGGCCCGGATGGCCGACTCGCGGCCGGCGCCCGGACCCGAGATGCGGACGTCCACATACTTGACACCGGCATCCCGGGCCTTGTTCGAGGCGTCCTTGGCCGCCAGCTGGGCGGCGAAGGGCGTGCCCTTGCGGGCGCCCTTGAACCCGGCCGTCCCTGAGCTGGCCCAGCAGATGGTCCCGCCCTCGTGGTCGGTGATGGTGATGATCGTATTGTTGAACGTCGCCTGGATGTGGGCGACGCCGAAGCCGACGTCCCGCCGGACCTTCTTCTTGGTCTTTGTCTTCGGCATGAGGCTCTCTCCTTAGCTCGCCTGGGCCTTGATCTTCTTGATGGCGCTGCCGTGCGTCCCCTTGCGGGTGCGGGCGTTGGTCTTGGTCCGCTGGCCGCGCACGGGCAGCTTCCTCTTGTGGCGCATGCCGCGGTAGCAGCCGATGTCGATCAGCCGCTTGATGTTCATGCTGATCTCCTTGCGGAGGTCGCCTTCGATCTTTTCCCGCTTCTCGATGATCTGGCGGATCTTGTTGATCTCGTCCTCGGACAGCGCCTTGACCTTCTTGTTCTTGTCGATCTTGGCCTCCGCCAGGATCGTGTTGGACTTGGAGCGGCCGATCCCGTAGATGTAGGTGAGGCCGATCTCGATGCGTTTTTCGGGCGGCAGTGTGATGCCAGCGATTCTTGCCATCTTTCCCTCGCTCAGCCTTGTCTTTGCTTATGCCGCGGGTTGATGCAGATGACGCGCAGGACTCCCTTGCGGCGGACGATCTTGCAGTTGCGGCAGATTTTCTTGACCGAAGCTCTGACTTTCATGGGCCTTGTCCTTATTTATATCGATAGGTGATGCGTCCCTTGGTCAGGTCGTAAGGAGAGAGCTCGACGAGCACCTTGTCGCCCGGAAGGATGCGGATGAAGTGCTTGCGCATCTTCCCCGAGATGTGGGCGAGGATCCGGTGCTTGTTGGAGAGTTCCACGCGGAACATGGCGTTGGGCAGGGTCTCGATGACCGTGCCCTCGGTTTCATAGACATCCTGCTTAGGCATGGCGGTTCACCTCAGAAGAGAAGAGGCGGCCCTTCTCCCCTTCCCTCAGGCTCAGGATTTCAACGCCCGCGGGCGTCAGGGCGACGGTGTGCTCGAAGTGCGCCGCCAGGCTCCGGTCCCGCGTCACGGCCGTCCAGCCGTCGGCCAGGATCTCTTCCTGCCAGTCGCCGGCGGCGATCATCGGCTCGATGGCCAGGGTGAGCCCTTCCTTGATCTTCGGGCCGCGCCCGGGCGGGCCGAAGTTGGGCACCTGCGGCTCCTCGTGCGGCGAGTGGCCGATGCCGTGGCCGACGAAGGAGCGGATGACCGAAAATCCCTCGGACTCGACGTATTCCTGGACGGCGTGCGAGATATCGGAGATGCGGCGGCCCTCTCTCATCTGGGCAATCCCCCTGAAGAACGACTCCTCGGCGCAGGCGATGAGCCGGCACGCCAGGGGGCTGACCTCCCCGACGGGAACCGTCAGCGCCGCGTCACCGTAGAAACCTTCGAAGCTCACGCCGAAATCGAGGCCGATGATGTCACCCTCCCGGAGCTCGCGCTCCGAGGGGATGCCGTGGATGATCTCCTCGTTCACCGACGTGCAGAGGGAAGCCGGGTAGCCGCGGTAGCCCTTGAAGGCGGGCGCCGCGTGGAGCTCCCGGGCCCTGGTCTCCGCGAACTCGTCCAGCTCCCGGGTCTTGACGCCGGGCCGGACCAGGCCGGCGGCCTCGCCGAGCACCCGGGCGACGATCCGGTTGCTCTCCCTCATGGCGGCGATCTCCTGGGGCGTCTTGTAGATGATCATGCTTGCGCCTTGTCCGCCCCTTTTTCGCCCAGCGCCCCGTCCAGGACGGCGGCGATCCGGCGGAAGACATCTTCGACCGGGCCGGTGCCGTCCACCAGGTGATGGACCTTCTTGGCCTGATAGTGCCCTCGGATGCGCGCCGTCGTTTCCTCGTAGACGCGCAGCCGCTCGGCGATGACCTCGGGCTTGTCGTCGGGCCGCTGGAAGAGCGCGCCCCCGCAGGCGTCGCAGCGGTCCTCGACACGCGGCTCCCGGCCGCCCGGGCCGTAGATCGCCTTGCAGACCGAGCAGGTCCGCCGCCGGCTCAACCGCGAGATGATCTCGGCCGAGGGGACGGCCAGCTCGATCACCACCTCGGGCCGCGCCCCATCCAGGGATTCCAGGATCTCCGCCTGGGAGAGGTTTCGGGGAAACCCGTCGAGGAGATACCCCGTCCGGCAGTCGGGCATCGCCAACCTCTCGCGGACGAGGGCCTCGACGATTTCGTCGTTCACCAGGAGACCCCGGCTCATCAGAGCCTCGGCGCGCCGGCCAAGCGGCGTCCCGTCGCGGACCGCCTGCCGGAGCAGGTCGCCGGTTGAGACCTTGGGGAGGCCGTATTCTTGCTCGACGAGGTCCGCCTGCGTCCCCTTGCCGGAGCCGGGCGGGCCGAACAGGATGACTCTCATCCGCTACCCTCGCCTCCCCCGGATGCGGCTCCGCCTCATGAACCCGTCGTAGTGCCGCATCACGAGCTGGGCTTCGATCTGCTGCATGGTGTCCATGGCGACGCCCACGACGATCAGGATCGACGTGCCGCCGAAGTAGAAATCGACGTTCAAGCCCTGGGTGAACCACCGCGGCAGGTTGGCGTCCAGGAAATTGCCGATGAGCGGTAGCGCCTGGACCTTGAACCCGGTGATCAGGAACTCGGGCAGGATGGCGATGGCCGCCAGATACAGGGCGCCGATCAGGGTGATCCGGGAGAGGGTATCGTCGATGAAGTCCGAGGTGTTCTTCCCGGGCCGGATGCCGGGGATGAACCCGCCGTACTTCCGCAGGTTGTCGGCCACGTCCACCGGGTTGAAGACGATCGACACGTAGAAATAGGTGAAGAAGATGATGGCCGAGACGTAGAGGAGGTTGTAGAGGGGCGTGCCCATGGCGAACTGGGCGGCGACCGTCTGAAAAAACGGGATGTTGATCATAGTGGCGAAGGTCTGCGGGATGGTGATGATCGAGGCGGCGAAGATGATCGGGATGACGCCCCCAGTGTTGACCCGGAGCGGCAGGTGGGTGCTCTGGCCGCCGTAGACCCGCCGGCCGACGACCCGTTTGGCGTAGGACACGGGCAGCCGCCGCTGGCCGCGCTCGACGAAGACGATGACGGCGATGACCGCCAGCATGATGGCCGCCAGGACGATCAGCCGCAGGGGGTCCATGGTCCCGCTCCTGAGCCCCGTGACGAGGCCCCCCAGGCTCCGGGGAAAATCGACGACGATCCCGGCGAAGATGATGAGCGAGATGCCGTTGCCGATCCCCCGCTCGGAGATCTGCTCGCCCAGCCACATGATGAAGACCGTGCCGGTGGTCAGGGTCAGGACCGTCAGAAAATGGAAACCGAATCCCGGGTTGGGGACGATCGGCGCGCCCCCCGGGCTTTTGAGCGCCTGGAGGAAAAAGCTGATGCCCAGGCCCTGGATAAAGCAGATCACCAGGGTCCCGTATCTCGTGTACTGGGTGATCTTCTTCCGGCCCATCTCGCCTTCCTTGGACAGCCGCTCGAGGTAGGGCCAGACGACCTGGAGGAGTTGAAGGATGATCGAGGCGCTGATGTAGGGCATGATGCCCAGGGCGAAGATCGTCATCCGGGACATGTTGCCGCCCGAGAACAGGTCGATGAACCCGAAGATCGTGCCCTTCTGGGACTGCCAGAACTCGGCCAGCGCTTCGCCGCTGATCCCGGGGTTGGGGATCTGGGCCCCGATCCGGTAGACCGCCAGGAGCGCCAGCGTGAAAAGCACCCGCTTCCGGAGCTCCGGAATGCTGAAGATGTTTCTGATGCTGTCGATCATTATGGCTTCCCGATCAGGACCGCCTGCCCGCCGGCCTGCTCGATCTTCCGGACGGCCGACTGGGAGAAGCGATGGCCGTGGATTTTCCGGGGCGCGGAGATCTCGCCCCGGCCCAGGATCTTGATCCGCTCGGATTCCTTCTTGATTAAGCCCGCCTCGACGAGATCCTTCGGCCCGATCTCGTCCTTATCCAGGGCGGCCAGCCGGTCGAGGTTGACCTCGGTGTATTCCGTTTTGAAGATGTTGGTGAACCCTCGCTTGGGCAGACGGCGGGCGAGGGGCATCTGCCCGCCCTCAAACCCCTTCTTCTGGGAAAACCCGGCGATGGATTTCTGTCCCTTGTGGCCGCGGCCGGCGGTCTTGCCCTGCCCGGACCCGGGACCCCGTCCTTTCCGCTTGTTGTTCTTTTTGGACCCTGCTGCGGGACGCAAGTTGCTCAGGTTCATTTCGAGATGACCTCCACCTTGACCACGTGGATGATCTTGGCGATCATTCCCCGGATCTCCGGATTATTGGGGCGGACGACGGAGGAGTTGATCTTCCGGAGCCCCAAGCCCCTGGCCGTGAGCCGCTGGTTCTCGGGATAGCCGATCAGGCTCCGGACCAGCGTGACGCGGAGCTCGCCGCGCCCGGCCGCCGTCTTCCCGGACTTCGCCGCCTTCATGGCCGCACCGCTTCCCTGGCCTTGCCGCGCTTGAGGGACATATCCTCGGCGGTCCGGAGCTGCTGGAGGGCCCTGAGGGTCGCGTTGGCCACGCTGAAGGGATTATTGCTGCGGATCGACTTGGTCAGGATGTCCTTGATGCCGGCCAGCTCGACGATCACCCGGACCGCGCCGCCGGCGATGACGCCGGTTCCCTGGGAGGCCGGACGCAGGATGACGGTCCCGGCGCCGTCCTCGCCGCGCACGAGGTGAGGGATGGTCGTCCCGGCCAGCGGCACCGTGATCAGCCGCTTCTTGGCGGCCTCGACCGCCTTGGCGATGGCCATCGGGACCTCCCGGGCCTTGCCCTTGCCCACCCCGACCTGGCCGCGCTCGTTGCCCACGGCGGCCAGGGCCGAGAAGCTCAGGTTCTTGCCGCCCTTGACAACCTTCGTCACCCGGCGGATGGAAATCACCTGGTCCTTGTATTCGGATTCAGGCTCGCGATCCTGCTGTCTTCGGCGTCGATCCTCTCTCAATTCACTCCTCCTTCAGGCGTTGGCCGGCCGCGGTCAAAAGGCCAGGCCGCCCTTCCTCAGGGCTTCCGCGACGGTCTTCACGCGGCCGTGGTACGGATAAGTGCCTCTGTCGAAAACGATGCTCTGGATGTTCTTCTCTTTGAGACGGCGCGCCAGGATCTCTCCCAGCCGCCCGCAGGCGCCCTTGTTCTTGAAATTCTTGGCCTGCTCCTTGAACGACTTCTCCAGGGTGCAGGCGGACGCCAGGACGGCGCGCTGCCCGTCGTCAATCGCCTGGACGTATACATAGCGGTTGCTCTTGAAGACGTGGACCCTCGGCCGCTCGGCTGTCCCGGCGATCTTGGCCCGGATTCTCTTCCGGATCTTGGCCTTGACCTCTTTTTTCTTTTCCGCGATGTCCTTACGCACCGGCCACCCCCGCCTTCCGTTCTTTCTTGATCAGACGCTCGCCGACGTACCTGATGCCCTTGAGCTTGTAGGGGTCGGGCTTGCGGAAGCGCTTGATCTCCTCGGCCACCTGCCCGACGTGCTGCTTGTCGATGCCCTTGACCGTGATCAGCGTCGGCTTTTCGACGGCGATCTGGATCCCCGCCGGGATCTTGTAGCTGACCGGCTTGGAGTAGCCGACGCTCAGCTCCAGGCGGTCCTTCTCGAGCTTGGCACGGTAGCCCACGCCCACGATCTCCAGCTGCTTGGTGAACCCCACGGTCACGCCGAGCAGGGCGTTGTTCGCCAGGCTCCGCGCCAGGCCGTGATTCGCGCGCTGTTCCTTCGTCTCCTCGGCCCGGGTGAAGACGAGCGTCTTGTCCTCCAGCCGGGCCCGGATCCCCGGAAACAGGGGCGAGGAGAGCTTTCCCTTGGAGGACTCGAACTCGACCTTCTCCGGCTGGATGGTCACCCTCACGCCCTCCGGCACCGCGATGGGCTTGCGTCCGACTCTCGACATCTTCAGGTTCTCCCTTGTCTCAAAACTACCAGATATAGCAGAGGATCTCGCCGCCCAGCCCGAGGTCGGCGCACCGCTTGTCCGTCATCATGCCCTTCGACGTGGAGATGACGGCGGTCCCCAGCCCGTCCAGGACCTTGGGGATCGACTCGCGGGTGCAGTACAGGCGGCGGCCCGGCCGGCTGATCCGGCGGATTCCCGAAATGACGCTCGTGTTGTCGTCGCCGTACTTGAGCGAGACGCTCAGAATGCCCTGCTTGTTATCGTCGATGACCTTGAAATTCCGGATGTAGCCCTCATCCTTGAAAATCCGGGCGATCTCCGTTTTCAGCTTGGAGGCGGGCATCATCACCTCTTTCCTCTTGATCATCACGGCGTTTCTGATCCGCGTCAGCATATCCGCGATCGGGTCGGTTTGGCTCATGGTCTCTTCCTTTCCAGCGCCTACCAGGAGGCCTTGATGAGCCCCGGGATGTCTCCCTTCAGGGCGAGCTGGCGCAGGCAGAGCCGGCACATGTCGAACTTGCGGTAGTATCCCTTGGGACGTCCGCAGATCCGGCACCGCCTCTTCTTGCGCACGGCAAACTTGGGCTCTTTCAGGTACTTGGCGTAAGCAGCAGTTGTCGACATCTCAACCTTCCTTTATCCTGCCTGGCCCTCTCGAAAGGGCATGCCCAGCTTTTTCAGCAGGGCCAGGGCTTCCTGGTCGTGCCGCGCCGTGGTCACGATCGTGATGTTCATGCCGCGCGGCCGCTCGACCTTGGTGTAGTCGATCTCGGGGAAGACCAGCTGCTCCCGGAGCGCCAGCGTGTAGTTGCCCCGCCCGTCGAACGACTTGGGGGACACCCCCCGGAAGTCGCGGACGCGCGGGAGCACGATGTTGACCAGCCGGTCGAAGAACTCGTACATGCGCCGGCTTCTCAGGGTCACGAAGCAGGCGATGGGCTGGCCCTTCCTCAGCTTGAAGGCCGAGATCGACTTCCGGGCCCGGCCGATGACCGGCTGCTGGCCGGCGATCATGGTGAGCTCGGCCTTGGCCGTGTCCAGCAGCTTGATATTCTGGATGGCGTCTCCCGCCCCCACGTTCAGCACGATCTTCTCGAGCTTCGGGACGGCCATCCGGTTCTTGATCCCGAGCTCCTTCTGGAGCTCGAGGATGATTTCGTTCCTGTATTTATCGTAGAGGCGGCTCATGGCGTCTTCCTCACTTCTGTTTCTCGAGCGTCAGCCCGCATTTCTGGCAGACCCTGGCCCGGGTCCCGTCCTCGAGCGCCTTGCTCCGGATGCGGACGCCCTGTTCGCATTCGGAACAGTAGATCATCACATTGGCCACCGAGAGGGGGGCTTCCTTCTCCATGATGCCCCCCTGGACGTTCTTGCTGCGGTCCGGCCGGATGAAGGCCTTGACGAAATTGATCTTCTCCACCATGATGCGGTTCTTCTCGGGAAAGACCATCAGGACTTTCCCCGTCTTGCCCTTGTCCTTGCCCTTCCTGACGATGACCTGATCGCCCTTTTTCAGCCTCATCCCGTGCATCAGAGGACCTCCGGCGCCAGCGAGACGATCTTCATGAACTTCCGTTCCCGGAGCTCCCGGCCGACCGGGCCGAAAACCCGGGTGCCCACGGGCTCGCCGGCCTTGTCGATGATGACGGCCGCGTTGTCGTCGAACCGGATGTAGGAGCCGTCCTTCCGGCGGAGCTCCTTCCGCGTCCGCACGACCACCGCCCGCACCACCTTGCCTTTGGGGATCTTGCTCTCCGCCTCAGCCTGCTTGACCGTGGCCGAGATGATGTCGCCGAGCGTGGCCAGCCGGCCGACCCCGCCGCCCTGCGGCGTGATGCAGGAGATCAGCCGGGCGCCCGAATTGTCGGCCACCTTGAGCTTCGTTCGCATCTGGATCATTCTGTGGCCTCCCCGATCTCGGTCTCCGGCTCGGCCGGAGTCAGGCCGACGATCTCCGTCACCCGCCAGCGCTTGCGGCGGCTGATCGGCCGGGTCTCGATGATCCGGACGACATCACCGACCTTGCACTTCTCGTACTCATCGTGGGCGAGAAAGGTCTTGCGGCGCTTGATGATCTTCTTGTAGAGAGGATGCCGCAACTGGCGCTCGACGCGAACGGTCACGGTCTTCTTCATTTTCTTCCCGACGACGATACCGATCTTGGCGGTCTTTCTGGCTTGCTCTTTGGCGTCCATTCTCTATTCCTTCCCCCGGCGTTTTTCATCGAGCACGGTCTTAATCCTGGCGATTTCGCGGCGGATGTTCCGGAGCTTCATCGGGTTCTCCAGCTGGCCGAGCGTGTGCTGAAAACGGAGCTTGAACAGCTGGTCCCCGAGCTCTTTTTCCTTGGTCCGCAGCTCGTCGTCGGACAGTTCTTTCAGTTCTTGGGGCTTCATCGGAGTTCTCGACTTTCACGCGAAATGAACCGGGTCTTGATCGGGAGCTTCCGGGCCGCCAGCGTCATGGCTTCCTTGGCCACGGCCTCGGTGATGCCCTCGAGCTCATAGATGATCTTGCCCGGCCGGATGACATCCACCCAGAATTCGGGGTCGCCCTTGCCTTTGCCCATGCGGACTTCGGTCGGTTTCTTGGTGACCGGTTTCCAGGGGAAGGAGCGCACCCAGAGCTTGCCGCGCCGCTTCATGAACCGGGTGATGGTCACCCGGCCGGCCTCAAGCTGCCGGGCGGTGAGCCAGCAGGGCTCCAGGGCCTGGAGTCCGAATTCGCCGAACGAGAGCTCGGCGCCGCGGCTAGCCCGGCCCCTCATGCGGCCGCGCTGGCTCTTCCTGAACTTGACTTTCTTGGGCATCAGCATGGTCAGATCTCCTCGACCTCGGCGGTCTGGGAGCTCATCTTGGCCTTCTCTGTATCGTTCCGGTAGATCCAGACCTTGATGCCGATCTGGCCGTATGTGGTGAACGCCTCGGTGAAGGCGTAATCGATATCGGCCCGGAGGGTCTGGAGCGGCAGCCGCCCCTTCAGGTACCACTCCGTCCGCGCGATTTCCACCCCGCCCAGGCGGCCCGAGCACATCACCTTGATCCCCTTGGCGCCCATTTTCAGGGCCGATTCGACCGCCCGGCGCATCGCCCGCCGGTAGGCGATCCGCTTTTCGAGTTGGACGGCGATGCCCTCGCCGACGAGGAGCGAATTGAGCTCGGGCTTGTCCACTTCCCGGATGTCCACGTAGGCTTCCCGCTGGACGATGCCTTCCAGGAAATTCTTGAGGCTCTCGATCTCCTTGCCGCCCCGGCCGATGATGATGCCCGGCCGCGCCGTGTGGATGATCACCCGGACCTTGGGACCGATGCGCTCGACGACGATCTCGGAGATGCCGGCGTGGCTGTACTTCTTCTTGATCTCCTTCTTCATCGCCAGGTCCTCATGGATGAGCCGGCTGTATTCATGGCTCTTGGAGAACCACCGGGACGACCACGTCTTGTTGAAACCCAGTCGAAAACCGAACGGATGTGTCTTCTGTCCCACTGTGCTAACTCC